>Ga0181577_10001114_pt1 | contig 21803 bp, 20 predicted proteins | sample 101ome_21_FD_132468 | JGI IMG/M metagenome (GOLD analysis project Ga0181577, IMG submission 132468) | Coastal salt marsh microbial communities from the Groves Creek Marsh, Skidaway Island, Georgia - 101413BT metaG (megahit assembly) | ecosystem: Environmental > Aquatic > Marine > Intertidal...
AGAGATTCCTACACACATTTCTCCGTTTAACGCAGTCATAGAAAGCACATCTGCATTGCCTATTGCACGAGCGCTACCCTTGTTGAACACCATCCACATCGGCAAATCAGGGTCATCACCATCATAGATCGTAACAGTATCAATCTCAGCCACAATCACAGCAACCGATGGAAACTCCTTTCGTGATCCACGAGTAGCAGTGTTCAGTGTTTCGTTGTACCAGCTTGTGTTCTGAGTACGGTGTCTCCACGCTCCACCGTCGCTATCCTTGCTAGTGTCATAGACAAATACATCCACCGCAGTGTCAGTCGTAGAAGCTGAAATAGCTGCTAATGCGGCCTCAAAGTCTGTGCTGTCAGCAACAGCAGCAGAACCAAGACCAAGATTAGTTCTTGAGTCAGTAGCGCTAGAAACATCAGATAGGTTGTTCGTAGCAATCAAACCGCCTGAACTGTCGATTGTCGTATAAGCAGTTTGCCAAGTACTGCCGTCATAAGCCTTCATGGTATCGGCTGTGGTGTTCCAATACAAAGCACCAGTCAGCAAAGCATTGCCGTCGTTATCGAGTGTTGGATCGTTTGTTTTGGCACCGAGATAACGATCATCGAAACTATCGTAAGCAGCTTCAGCACCTACCCGCGCTGCTTGAGCATCCGCAACATCTCCTGTGATGGACGCTGCGCTTGCAGCCGCGGATGTAGCAGAAGAGGCCGCAGCAGCCGCACTTGCTGAAGCGCTAGTTGCAGACGCAATCGCACCAGTAACGCTCGACATATTCGAAGACACGTTACTGACAGCAGATATATTGTCTGAAACGGTAACGACATCAGTGATATTGTCGGCCAATGTGCTTAGATCAGCAGCATCTATAGCAGCCGCAGCGGTCACATCAGCGCTAATACCAGCCACTGTATTTACGTTAGTAATGTTCGAAGCAACGGTTCCAATATCTGACGCATCAGCTGCAACAGCAGTTATGTTCGCATCATTGGTGGCCACCGTCGTAACGTCTGAGCTAATCCCACCAACCGCGTTTACGTTAGCAATGTTCGAAGCAACGGTGCCGATTGTGTTTGCACCAGTTAAGTTAGATGAAACCGTGTTAATGTTGCTTGTATTGCTAGAGACCGCAGTAACGTCAGAGGAAATGCCAGCTACTGTTGTTACGTTCGCATTGTTTCCAGAGACAGTTGTGATCGCGTTGGTTGCGAGTGTACCGTCCTCGATGTCCGCCAGGAGCGCAATATCTGTTGTGATATCTGCCAAAGAAGAAACATCTGTTAGCTCAGGCCCAGCTTCCGGATTACCTGTGGTTGCGTTAAATCCAAGAACGCGACCCAGACGCGCAGATTTTAGAGGTATTTCAAGATCACCATCAGCATCACCGGCGCTTGCTTTCAGTGATCGATCAATCTTTTCATCGAGCTGCTGTGCCATAACGGTCAGGCTGTCGAGATCTGTATTCAAGCTCGAAGCAAGAAGATCTCCAGCAGTCACAAAATCAGTCACGCGAGACAACTCACGTCCACCAATAATGGTCAAGATGTCAGTCAGGATCAGCGCAGTGCCATTGCCAGAGCCCGTAAGCGTAACAGATCCAGTGCCGTTGGCATTGATCGAAACTGTATAATCAGTGGTTAAAGTCAGAAGTGTCGTGTTTTTATAAACAGCGATATCGGTGTCACCTAAAATATTGAAGGTGAACGCGAATGGTCCTGTTCCAGTATTGCCAGTAAACTGAACTCGACGTGTTACTGGGTTGATTGCGATATCGGCCATTTACTTCTCCCGCACATCTGTGCTTGATCTATACCACATTTAAGGTCTTGACTCCAGAATATTTCCGTAATTCGGCGCCCTGCCCGGTTCTGTCGATCCTGGTTTCCACCAGTATTTCTGTCCGTACTCTCTACGATATCGGCTCTCGAGGCGTCGCATATTCGATCGCGCCTTTGGATCCGCCATCAGTTGCAGCTGATCGATGACCATACGCTCGAGGCCGAGGCGCGTATACCAGAGGCTCGAGCCTGGTGTGTAACGTGCAGCAAACCGGATAAGTTCCCGAGCCGCGTTAGTGTCTTCGCCTTGAGCTGCTTCCACCAGGTTGCCAACTGTCAGTTTGCGTAGATCATCAGCAAAACCAACAACAGGACCAGCGACTGTTTCAGCCAGTCCTCGATCGAAACGGTTTACGTCTGAGAACATGAAGTCGCCATAGATACCTAGACCACCACCCTGAAGGAAGGCTGCCAGCCAAAAAGAATTATCTGTCATTGGACGCGGATCTCGGCCTTTGCTCATTTCTTTGAGCTGCAACGCCAAAGCGCCCATGATAGTGGTTGATATGATAAGGTCAGCGAAATAACGTCCCTTACCTTTTGCTCCTGGTTGAGACATACCGCGCATCAAATGCGTGTTTACTAAGGTAATCCCGAAATTCTTATACATTGCAAAAGATCTAGTTAGCTCACCAGATATTGTTCCTGGACGGGTTTCACCTGTTAGGGCAACACGACCACGCAAGCTCGAAGATGGCACAGCAAAGTTTGTTTCTGTCTCGACCATCTCCATCAATCTGGTTCCCAGATCTCTAGCTAGACCAGGAGCAATATCAGTACGAGCCTCGATGTCTTCCGCTCGAAGGAAACTTGCACCCTCATGCTCATACAATGGAGAGCTGCGCATTACATTCCAACGATCTTCATCGATCCCATAACGCTCGAAGGTCTTACGCATAGGCGCATCAAGCTCATCGAAGCGCTTTCCTACGTTATCAGCCAGTGTTCCCAGGAACTCCATGCCGAACGCCCAGCGTCCTGCTTGCGTCATTGGAGACAATAAAGAGGCACGCATTACAAAATCTGAAACACGGCGCGTTATCTCAGGACCAGATATATCTCCAACATAGCGCATCTGAGCTGATGCCAGGCTTGACCAACCTTCAGCAATCAATCCAAGGCGAATGGCTAACTTGCCTTTTTCTTCAGCTCCTAATGGCGACAACAACTTTAGATATTGATTAATCGTACTTGCCTGGGGTAAGCCGACAAAACTTCTAGCCATACGTTGAAAGTTTACGTCAGTGATTGCAGAGATCGCGGCAGCACCTAGCTGTGCAGATTGCAACACCTGGCGCAGGCCAGCAAATGTATTGCCAAATTTACTATCGATTGGCGCATTATTAGCGCCAGTAACAGCCATATAAAGATTGTCGAGACGAGCGGAAGCGCGAGTTGCAGCCCTTTCAGCTGCTTCATCAGCGGCCATACCAGCTTGTTTTTTTATGGTTTGTTTTATGAAATTAACTGTTGCTCTGGGATTTGGCCCCAATATTTCCATCAATGCAATGTCTTTAGACATCTGCTTGATATGCCCGAACATCGTATCAAAAGAATTAGCATTGCCAAATTTCTCTTGATACTGCATCCAAGCATCTGCGTTTTTGAACACCAGGAAGCGATGATCGAGGCGACGATTAGCAATCGCCTTACCTTGACCAACCGCACCAGGAATCAATTTATTCATGCCATCAGTGCGGATCGACTCATATACATCTCGTAGAGCGAGTTCCATGCGTTCTGGTGTAAATTGCAAACCAGTACGCTCATCGATCATTTTTAAACTATCAAGACGAGGCTGGATGAAATCCCGCCATTCTTCAAATGTTACTCTGCGAACAGCAAGAGTATCATGTATCTGAGGCAGCCCCCAATCTTTGCGCTTTGGAATACGGCCACCGGCTGCATTAAATCGCTGGCGCAAATAATCAGCTGCTTGCGTCCAAGCTTCAGCCATTTCTCTGGCGCTTGCGCTACCAGTGCTGCCAGGCTCGAATATTTCACGCACCATTTCTTTCAGCTGCGCTTTGTTCCTGGTTTCACCAAGCAAATTACGGCGGAACGTAGCTAATACATCATAAAGTTTTCTTGTGGCTGCGCGTTCAACAGCTGCTTCTCTCTGAACAACGCTCGAGTATTTAGATAAACCATCGCTATCGAACAGCGCTTGAGCTGCTTTTGCATAGTCTATCTCACCCCTTAGATTACGATATTGATCGAGATTGTATTTAATTTCCTGCCAATTTTGGATTTGCAATAACTTACGGCGCTTGCGCTCAAACACTTCACGCTCGAGAGCATCGAAGGCATCACGCGCCGCTTTGGCACTAGCAGCAGCTCGGCCCATTTTGCCTGTGTATTCTTGCTCAAGATCATCGAACAGATCCCGCGCCTCTCGAGCTTGCTCTGGGGTTATAGTGCCTTCAGCCTCGGCGTTTATAATACATTCCCGCAAACTCATTGGACGCACCCCCGCAAGCGATCAAGCATCTTTACATCTTGCTCGATATCATTTTGTATCTGCCTTAATGAGACTGTTTGTGCTACGATCTCACCAGTTTCTGGATCAACGCGGAGATCGACAGGTATCTCCTCATCTAAATCCAGCTTGATATTCTGGTTAGCGATATCTATATTGTCCGAGGAGGATTCAATGAGGTTCTTTTTAGTAGACGGATCCATACCAGCCATCGAGACATCGAGCGGCGATATGGTGTCTTTATCAACCACAGGTAGCTGGTCGCCTATTAAGGCTTCAGAAGTGCTAGGTGACGAAGGATCGCCGGAGGTCACACGCGACCTGGTAGCTTCGTTGACGGCTCGGCTTGGTGCATCCATGCCCGATGGCGTTTGACGCGCTAGAATTGCTTTCCAGCTATCGGATAATTTATTAGCTACATTGCTATAAAGCTGCTGCATATCCGCAACAGCCTTTGCTCTAGCTTCCTCTGGCTGTGATAGATCTCTGGCTATACGATAAAGCGCATGGCCTCCGCCCACGCCCTTTGCATCCAACATCCCAAGTGGCCAGATCTGGATCTCGCCTATCTGTCCATCGTCAAAGATGACCGACAGTTTGCGATCGAAGTATCCTTCGGGCGTGAAATTATATCCTTCATCGATGACCTTATAGCGTTTGCCGATGGCAGCGACAAAGGCATCCGCGATCTCATTTGTTTCAACCTCGATCCCGCCACGGGCGACATCGGTGACGCGGTTAATATCTCCAGCGTACTTATCGCGGATTTTCTCATCCACACGTTTACGCTCTTTCAAGGAAGCGACCTTCTGCTTTGCCCCTACAGCATCCGCAATACGACCAATTTCGGCAGTCAAATCACTGTGGTTTCGAGCGGCACGCTCCATTAGCTCATCAACAGATTGAATATTCTGGTTTGCTCTAGCTTGCAGCCCAATGGCTTTTGCTTCAGCAAAATCAATATCTTGAAGACGAATTACCTGGTCATCTGGAATCCTTACTTCTATTTGAGCAGGAGACTCTATACGAACAGACATAGGTTCGCCTTGAAAGCGAACAATCAATTCTTTTTCTGCATCATATCCTGCAAAAAGAACGTCTTTTTTATCAACATCAAAAAAGCTTTTCGGACGACCTTCTGGCCCTGGTCTTAGATCTGCATAACCTTCTGTTCGTGAAACAGGGATTTTTTCTCCTGGAAATAATCTATCTAAATTAGCCCGTAAAACATCTGCATAATCAGAGTACTCATCAGAGCGCATAGCTACATCTAATGCTTTTCTGTCTACATCATAAATGTATTTATTTATGTTTTCGCTAATTGTTGGAAACTCTAAAAGAGCCCCTTCATCGCCCATAGAATCAAAAAAACCTTTTAGATTAGCATCAGGGATATCGGCCTCTCGCACAGGCTGCGGCGCTGGATCCGCAGCGCCAAAGATATCTTGCTCAAGCTGATCGCCCTGTTGTCTTACGCCTGCTCCGCCTGGCTCATCGAAGTCCTCGACTGCGCGTTCTGCAAGCGGAGGCGTTCTGCCTTCCGTTGGAGCATCGATAAGCTGTCCAACATCGCCAGTTGATATCCTGTCGATATCGCCTGATTCAGCTGCGAGTCTGACAGAATCGACGAAATTTCTAGTAGGTTCTGCGTAGCTCCCGCTTTCTCGAGCTGCTCTTGCTGCTGCATTGAGGGCATCAGAGACTGGGCCTTTGCGGTTTGCGAGGGCTTGGAGGATCGCAATCGTTTGCGCGTCATTAGCAGCTCTCCTTTCATTTGCGTTCTTAGCCAGCTGATTGCCTTCGGCCTCGAGGCGTTCAGCATTGTTGACCAGGTTTTGAAATGCGTTTTTATCTTGGCGTAATTGTTTTTGTGCGCGGTCCAGGATCCTGGCGCGTTCTGCAAAGTAACTTTCTGTTATGACTTCTTCGCCAAATAAACTATCTTGAGTTACTCGCTCACCGCCTGCTTCTCGAACCTGGCGCACGATTGCTTCGGCCTGGAACTCATTGGCTGGATCGGTCTTTGCTAAAACAGATATGGCGTTGTTCTGTAGCCCTTCATCTTCTGGAATAAGTCTTCCAACCAGAGCGGCATAATTCGCCGGCACAACATTATTTACAACGGCGCCAAAAGCCTCGTCAGAGAGCATGGTTAATCCCTGGGCCTGACGTACCAGGGCGGATCGAGGTGGCAGCTCACCAACGCGCTCAGGCGCCACACGCAGAACTTTAGCTGCATCGATGGCCGTTCCTGTTCCTTCTGCAATGTTTTTTACTGCCGCAATGACCCTGGCCATCTCTGGTGTCACGCCATCGACTTCACGAAGCAGATGTCCATACAGCCGAACATCCTGGTCTGGATCCTGGGATTTAATGCGTTTAGCCAATCCTAGACGTTGATGGCCGTCTGCAATGAACCGACTGCCATCAGCGTATTCAAACACTGTAATCTGTCCGGCCTTGATTGGATCCCATTGGGTAACACCTTGGAGCCGCTCACTTACGCCAAATTCATCGCCACCGGCTTTAAACTGAAACGTCTGCGCATCGACCTGGATTTCAGTTGGATCAAACCTATAGATAAGGCCATCAATATTATCCGCATCGTAAACGCTTTCCTTAGCCCGTACAGGTGCAGGAGGCGTATCTGGCATTGCTGGTGGCTCTGCGTTCTCAGCTGCCACTGTGGCAAGATCTAAACGCTCCTGGTGCGCTAATTCATCTGTTAAAGGATTGTTTGCCGCATCACCTTCGAGGATTTCAGCTTGACGCTCCGCTGTGCGTGTAACCGACGTTGGTTTAAAAGCACCACTCTCAACTAACGCTTTATAACCTTTTTTAAACTGATCCGCAGTTAATGAAATCGTCCTGCCGCCAGCACGAAATGCAACAGGCATTGCGCCACCAAACGCACCGCCCATAGCCACCGCTGTCCAAAATTGTTCTGGTGTGTATTTGAAACCTAATTTTTTGTACCATTCTTTAACACCGGTCTGAGACATAGCCTCAACACCAGCTCCGAGCATCGCCTCACGGAAGATTGCGCCATATAAAGTCCGCGCCCCACCGGCAATAAAAACTGTTTCAACATTGATCGGATCTGTGGCAACGCCCCCCATACCACCTATAAATCTAGCAATAGTATTAAGAGCTCCAGGAGACCGCCCCTCTAATTCTTGCAAGGTTTCTCTATCTTGCTTTGCTTGCTCCATTCCACGGCGCAAAATTTCTTCGTGCGTTACCCATTGCAGATCTGGAAAGATGTCTTTGTTTTCTTTTATGTAATCGACAATTTTTTGTGCATTTATCATGTATTGATGCTGAGAAGCACCTGGCGTTGCAGTCGCGTTCAACATACTAGAACTGATTACATTGGCTGGATTACTAAAACCATCATGCATAAACGTGCGTATTTTAACGCCAAGAAATTCACTATGGGAATCCATACCTGTACGTTCATTGATAGTATCAACAACAGTAGCCCATTGATCTCTTAGAACAGTCGCTTCGCTATAAGCCTGATCGTTCGATCTTGCTACATTGAACGCAGCAGACAGATTTTCCATAACGCCACCGATGGGCTTATCAACGCCATCAGACGGAACTAAATCTAGCGGATCCTGTTTCTGGAATAGAAAAGTCACATCTCTCCTCCAGGATCACTTTGACGCAAATTAAAATATTTTAAGGCATCCAAAATGATCGGATTGCCATGTTTGTCCGTAAAATATTTGCGCCCTGTGCTATATGCGTTGCTAGTTTCGAACATCAAATAGTAACGTCCTTCATCTAATAGGACGGGGAAAATATCATTATCGTCATTTATCTGTTTGACGATTTTTGGATCGATATCAATCAATCCTGTGTTTTCTTGCAATTCATCAATCGTTATTTTATCGAGCATCTTGTTAAGATCGTTTTTATTAAGAGCTGACGGCAACAATATTTTTTGATCGCGTATCTCATCAAAACCACCGTTCCCTGTGTATGGGTTACGGCCAAACGCCTCATTTATAGCTTCATTGTATAAGCGACCATCAAACTCCTCGACGCCTTTATCAAAAGCCTTTTTTGTATAAATAGCCTCGACAACCTTACGCCCCGTGGCCAACGCCTGAGATTGAAACAACAAAGCCTGGCCAACTTCGCTCATATAAAAACTTTTTGCTTCATCAGAGTTTATTCCTGGCGGCTTATTCCCTTGTTTGAGGAGATCAAAACCAGCAAGAGCAAAATTGGCCGCATCTTGCGCACCTAAAGAAAGCAAACCGCCAACATGGGCCATTTGATCTGATTGCTTTGAAACTTGTTCCAATATGTCTGGAGCAAGACTTCCAGCATATCTGTTAATTTCTTGCAAAAGATTCAGACGAGCTCCGCGATCGCCTTCTTCGAGGATATTGCTAAGAACAGAAATTTCTTGATTCGTTAATAATTTGAGAGGACCGCCATATATTCTTTGAACACGTCTTGCTGCTTGGATGCGATCCAACCACGATGCAGATGCCTGTTCTTCTGTAACTCGACCAGGCTCATTCATAGCCGGCAATAAAACCGGTTTGAAATCAATTTGGCCAGCTCGAACAGCATAAGAGACAGGATCTTCTTCGAGTCCTCTCACCATATTATTATAAAGAGCTTGAGCGCTGTTAAGGATTGCGACCTCAACCTTGGTATCTAATCCCTTTGCTCCAGCACCAGGAATACCATCAGACATCTCTTTTATTGCAAGATCGAGCTCGACTGGCCCCATCTTACGAAACCCAACCATTTGCGTTCGTATTTGATAGAACTCATTTAACTTATCTTCTGCCGGCCCTCGATATTCTTCTGGCAGTTGCAAAATACGTTGAGCCATTTGAATTATTTGAGCTTCCCCAGGATCTCCGCCTTTTTCAAGGATCTGTTGAAGATCACCAATATCTCTTACCAAATCGCGGCCTTCGCCTTTTAAAAACGATCGAGCATTGTTTGTTTCTGCATTAAGAGATCGAACTAGGCTCCGTGTTTTTTCAACACCCAATTCTTTTGGAGGATTCTTCGTAAGATCCGCAAGGAACGCTTCTTGATCTTTAAGATTACCAAGGCGCTGAAAATCTGCGATTGTTCCATCAATAACTGATTGTTCTGTGGTGTGAATAACTATCTTGCTAATTGCAGCTTCATCGCTGCCATTGTCTCGCATGTAAGTAGCAAGGTTTTCTAAACCGATAGAAACCGCGACTGATCGCATGTTTGGATCAGCTATGCTTGAAGCATTTCTAAATATTTCTTTTTGACGCTGATCGATGCCAATTATCGCACGACCTCTAGCATCGTCTTCGAGCTTTTTGCTCCAATAATTAGAATATCTAAAACCAGCAGTAGCTGCGTGCGACCCTAGTTTGGTCTGTAGAACGCCGGCAACCTCTGGATCCAGGTCCGACAAAGCAGCGGGAAAGCCGTCAACAACATCGGTTAGACGTGTTTGTATTTCTGCTAACGGTGTTTCACTATTTTGGCCTTCAGTAACAATACGATCGATCTCGAGCATTGCATCAGTTTCAATTTCTGAAGATGCAATTCGATTAGCAATCTCATATGCTTTGCGCTCACCGGCTGTTGTTGGCCCTCCAGCTGCACGCAATTTGCCTAGAACTGGCTGCGCACCCATTTCTCGAACTATTTCACCAGCCTGTTGCTCGTCTTTTTTGATCTGTTCCCGATACAAGAAATCAGACATTTGATCGACGGTCTGGCTAATCGTTTGACCAAATCGAACATTTTCACGAAAATTTGCAAAATCAACATTTGCAGGCTGTGCAGATCTAACGCCAAGACGTTGATATGTAGGAAGTCTAGCCATTTTTACCTCACGTCCAAGCTGCCATGCCGCCGCCATAGTTACCCATGCCGCCACTTAAACTAAGAGCTGGGAAACCAGTTTGCTGACTTCGTTGATATCCACCATAAATAGTTCCAGCAGCATTTATATAAGCTGTTGCCATAGCGGTACGGCCAGCATCTTTATAGATTTTGGACTGATAATCAGCCATTCCCAAAGCCATCTGAGAGTTATCAAGCGAGGTGTTATATTCGCGGATGCCTTCTTTCATAGATCTATTCTGTAATGCCTGAGCAGATCCGGATGATGGATCGATATTGCCAGCCGCAGCTCCAGTTATGATTGCCGCATTTGTTTCATTTATCCGACGAAGAACATCAGCCGCTTGCTGTTTGTAAGCGATTGCTTGACTGCGACCTTGAATACGCGCCTGGGCTGCTTGAGCGTTATATGCTTTTTGCTGTTGCCGGCCAGAATAAAGCTGACCAGCAGCAGACACGGCGGTCATTGCAACTAATGATATTGCTGCTGACATATCAATTCCCCACTGACATACGATATTCGATACCAAGTAACGTCATTTTTAATGGCGCGGTTTGGCTAATCGTAATTTGACCGGTGTTAGTAAAACCTAAGAGTCCGCTGACTGTCTTGGTTCCTGTAAATTCTTCAACAGCAGTATCAAGAACACCTTCACCAAATTGTCGGAACGCAATTTCTTTTCCATTGATCGTCATGTTTTGCGTTTCGTACACGACGGCATCCACCTGGAGGATCCGCTTTTTTGTGCCTAACAATGTACCCTGAGCCAATCTTGGCTCGGCAGGCATGGTTTTGAGGGTTACGTCGTAATTCAGCCCGATTTGATAAGACGTTGTTGCTGGTGTATCAAAAGAAACATTACTAAAAAAATGCGTAACTTCTTGATCCGCCTCGATTATACCATCTCGAATAATTTTAACTGTTTCATCGTGTAAATGAACCACATAAACACTTGACGCCGCCCCACCACTTAAAGCGCTATCAAGTTGTAAATCTGAATCAAATTTCTCTAAATAATACCGAGTTTGACCCTCTACTACACGTTTTACAATTACATAGATCGAATCAATCTCGCATCCGATCGCTATAAATTCTCCATCAGTTGTAAATGCACTGGGCGCAATAACATTTTGTGTGGCAAGTATAGAGTAAACCGTCATCGTTCCATCGCTATTTACGATGAACATTCTATCGGTTTCATCTGTCGACGTTGCGCGTCGAACCGCTAAATCAACAGGGTCTTTAATTAAATGCGAACTAAGAACAGACAGCATCTGCGTGTTATATGATGCTGTAGCGTCTGAAAACTGAAAGCTAACAAGCGATTTACCTTGCCGCTGCACAAAAATCGTGGCGCCATTCAAGTCATCGATGGGAACGCCAGGTTTGCTGCCCAATCTAGTTTGTGGCTTCACCAAAAAACTAGAAGGTGTAATCGGATCATTCGGACCCTGAGAAACAACAAACTCGCCACCAGAAGTAAAAATCTGAAGCTCGGGGCCGCTAAACATATGAGTAATAACATTCAGCTGATTGGTATTGATTGTTGCTTCCACTGAATCATCATCCAATGCAGATCCAGGATTGAAGTTAAAGAAATCAATAACCCTCGAACCCCAAACCGTATTCGGCCTGGATTTAGCCCCACCAAAATATAAACGCCCTTCATGGAAGGTTGCTGATCGAGGCCAGCCTCTGGTGTCTGACCAGGTGTCCTCGTACCCATGCTCACTTTCCCACTCACCAGCAAGAATGTCAGATGTATCAAAAAAGTCTATTTCGACATACGCCTTCATCTCTGTATGGCTAACGTATTCTGTATATCGAGCACGACCAAAACCATTTAATACATTTAGGTATTCGCCCACAGCTGCCGGCTCGAACGGATTTATTGTATATTGAGATGTGTTATCTGGGGCCGTATCCCAATCAGGATAGACCGTAAGAACCTTCGATGACGCAACATAGTCTTCGACATGCCGCGTTTGTCCCGCTCCGGTTCCAGCTGTTATATGTATGAACATACCATTGGGTTCATCATCCGCGGTAAAGCTCGAAGCAGCTTTAAGAGTTATTGAAGCAGAGCTTCCAGCTTGAGCCGTTCCAGTGTCTGTTGTTGCGGCAGAAGCTGTAATCGTTATGTTTCCAGTAACAGCAGATGGCGTAATCGTGAACTGCGGTTCATGTGTATCTATAGCATAGGCATACTGCGGAATAAAACTTATAGGCAGAGCGCCAATCGTCCAGCTTGTATCGCTATTCCTTATAATTCTTTGCGGCTCAAGATCCTCATGCACCAGGATAAGAGTATCAACAGCTTGCGTATAATTAAGCTCATCGAGCATCGCTGCCGTTATTGTAGTTGTGGCATAGACATTACCGCTACCATTTATGTTTGTTTGCAGCACACCGTCTTTAAAAATGTACATACGCAAATCAACAAAAACCAACGTATAGCTATCGGTCGTATTGAACTCGAATGGAATTATTTTAAAGTCTGTAAAAGACGTACCAAAATTATGGATAAATCTTAGACCATCTCTGCGCCTTACACCGCCTTGAGGCTGGACATATACATTCGTCGCAGTCTCTAGTGCGTTCTGATATTGCTCGAGATCAGTACGCGCCTTGAGAAGCGGATCCAGCTCTCCGACTGAAAAGTTGGTTTGAAACTGAACAATCCGCGTCATGTTATCCTCTTACGTCTATAAGCGAATAATCCTCGATAACGTGCGATGGCTGGCCACGACTGTCGATGTTCATGGCTTCACGAAACAAACCGCCTCGGCCATTTTCACCAGGAGTGCCAAAAGCCAATGAACGATAGTAATCAGCTTTGCTTATCTGATCTGTGATAATCATACCAAGCTCACCGGCCATAGCCGTCCTAAGCAGATGCACAAAATAATATGGCATCTTGGACTCACTCACCGTTGCCTGATAATCGATGTAGACATTTTCCTCATTGGTATAGACCTGATCGCCGTAGAGCTCCCAGCCATATCGGAGAGGCATACCAAATGTATCAGCGGTATTAAAAAGCGCTCGAACACCAGAAATAATATCACCTGGTAACTGATAGGCATAATTCCATTCAGTAACCGGAGATGTTGCTAGACGCGCTAATTGTACTTTTTTATAGCTCCAAGACCACGGATACCTAGAAAGCAAAGAATCCCGAAGATCGGGATAAAGGCGGTCGCAAGCCTGCGCAGCATCAGACCCTTCTGTGAAGGATGATATCGGTTGAGCTCCCAGGATAATAAGTGCATCAGAGCATATAGATAGGCTAGTATCACCTGCTGCCATGCGGACCCCCTAGTCTAGGAGGGGACCAGATTTCCCTGATCCCCGTCCGTCTTAGATAACTGCCGTTGTAATAACGCCAGCAGTATTGGTGGCAACCAAGGTTTGACCGCCGTCGGAGCCATAGGTGTAAATCCAATCACCAGTGTTGATTAGACCTTCCACGCTATTGAAATAGCCCGAGCCAGCGATCGTTGCTTTGGAATCTCCAGCTGATTTATAGCTGTAGATACTTGGAGCCTGTCCAGCTTTGGAAGCCGCTACAGTTGCCCAATTTGCTTGTGCAAACGCCATTAGTCAGTCTCCTATTCTGTACAGCTTATCTTAACGATGCCCTCATCATCGATGGCCACTGCGCCAGCGGAGAACATGGAGCTAACGAGGAAAGATGTCTTTTCTGGGACATAATTCACTTCGCTTTTTTGCGCCATTGACTCAGCATAGCCCAGGGCATCTTTGTGCCAGGCAAAGCAAGTACGGGTTGTTGGTTTTGGAATACCGCCTTCATCACGATCACCCATAGTCAACACCGTGAAACCCATGAACTGATTGATTTCACCTTGAACAAGGGCTTTTACAGATGCGAAATCGGAGGAAGTGACTTCGGTTTCACCAAGCAGAGCATCGAGCTGAGATGCGTGCATGAGAAGATAACGACCCTCGGAAGGGACGTTGTTCTCATTCATAGCCTTAGCAGTTGCACGAAGCTTCTCGATGTTCATGTTAGATGCCGCACCACCGATCGAGGTTGCAACGGTCGATGGGGAAGCAGCTGCATCGAGAGCATCGATGACGATCTGATCCATGCGACGTGCAATCGACTTGGATACGACTTCAACCAATTCACGACGCTCATCGAAGTTGATGTGTGACTGATGGAAGATATCGCTGTACTCAGCAGCAATATAATCGCTCATCGTCGCAGTGACTTGGCTGTAGGTTACATTGAGAGGAGTAACGTCTGTTTGCGGAACGCGAACAGTTGCTACGCCTTTACCGATTTTTGGAAACTTTACAGTATTTCCTTGAACGCCTGTGCGTGTACGGCAAGTACCGCGCAACAGAGATTCAGCTTGATAAGCCTGCTTTACCTCTGACTCAAACAGGGTAACGAAGGCCGTTGTGACATTCTGCGCCATAGCAGAATCCTCCTAAAAAGAGTTTTCGACCAAGCGCGATCCGTTATCCTGAGAGGGCGGTCGCTTGCGCGGTTGTGGCCGCGCCACCAGCGGGTTCACCGCAGTAGACGGGCCGCACAAGCGGTTATCCGACATTAAGAATATAAATCAAAGCAATCGCTTTTGCAATAATTTATGATTGCGATGCCATCCATTGCTTTTCAATACGTGTTCTAAACGCTGTATCTGTAGTCCATCGAGGATCCGCTATCGCAGCTTCGAGGTCAGCTCGAGTCATTTCTGCTTGCTGCGGAGTAATCTGCGTTGGAATACCTTCGTTCGTTAACGCCTGATGATACTTCAAGAACGCATTGATTGCGTCTGCGGTATCCAAACTATTTGCGATGGCATCACGTTCGTTATTGTTAAGCGGCGCCTTCATCAACAAACGCTCCGCCATTTGGATCTTTTCTTGCGCACGCTCACCAAGCTTCGACATTTCCGCCTGGCGATCATATTCGAGCTCTTGATTGTGATCCGCTCCTAATCGAACCACCTTCGAGGCAAGATCTTCGAAAGCTGCCTGGCTAATGCCGTTCTCTTTAGCCCACTCCATATATAAACGTGAAACAGGATCCTCAGAGTCAAAACCCTGATCAATAAGATCTTCAACCTTATAATCACCCTCTGGAGCCTTATGTTTTCCCTGGCTGAATTGCTTGCGCAATTCGTTATAGCTTTTCGCCAGCTTCTCAACATCTGGGCCATCATCATCCCAAAATTGTTGAGGAAAATAATCAGGCCGCTCCAAAGGCTCTTTATTTTCATCTTCATTGCTTTGAGCAGCATATTCTGGCTCCTCTGCGTGTAATGGTATTGGAGCCTCTTGAGACTCTACAGAAACGTCTTCTTGGGCCTGGGTATTGAGCAACGGGGCATCGTTATTGATGTTCTCCTGTTGAACGGTTTCCTGGTTATCCATTGTCACTTCTCTCTATTCGTTTTTCGATCATGCGGACAATCTCAGCCATACCTGTCCGGACATAGCCATAACTGGCGTCTTCTCCAGGGTTCCAAGTAGGACGTTCAATAGTAATTGAGCGAAGATGCTCAAACACCTTGCGCCCTTCTTCGGATTTAAAAACACGCCCATACAAGATGTCGAGATCGTCCGCTTTGACGAACCCATCAGAAGACGCTTCCGTTAATCCTTCCCAGCCATCATCGACCATTATCTCATCGCTTCCATAACAGCACCGCCATCATCGACCTGCTGCGGCTCCTCCGCAGCCATCATTTGCTGTTGCATTTGCATCATAAATTCTTGCTGCTCTTCTGGGTTATTCAATATGTTTTGATCGATGCCCAGCCGCTGCGCGATAAACGCAAGAACACGCGGCACTGAGACTGTTGCTTGACCCTGCGGACCCATTTGGTTTGCGATCTGCATATATTGAACAACGTCATTGATCTCCTGTAGCTTCTGCGCTTGAGCAAGAGGAGACACTGGCGTCACCTTTACTTCCGCGCCATTCACTTTCAATGGTAGATCAATCAGGCCTTGCTGGTCCATAACGAACAATGTTCGAGAAATTATCGGAACCATCGTTTCAGTAATGAGACGACCAAAGGCACTGCCTAAATTAGTAGCAAGCTCCCTGGTGCGCTCCGATATCTCTGTCGCACTCCTCGCAGACATATTGTCTGGAGGAAGTGTATCGTCCATCAGGATCTTTTTAATATTCATTCGCAGGTCGTTTATCACGATCTGACTGGTATTGAAGTCACCAGCCCGAGGCAATGGAGCTAGAGATGCACCATTTGGGCCGCCATTCCTGGCCACCGCAACAACAGCACCTGGTTGGATCTTAATGTTCTGCGGATTTAGAACGCCATCATCCGCAGCTGTATAAACACCCGCGATCGAGAGAGATGCGTTTTTCAGCACTAGCTCAAGTGTTTTATTCAGCGTTTTGATGTCTGCAATGGCAGTAACGAGAGGGCCACGACCATACACTTCGCCGGCCACTTTCATGTAACGAGCCACAACAAACGGGCTCGATCGCATGTCTCGATGTACAAGTTCTTGTTTTTTTGCTGGCCATATAACGTGATAGTGATATCTGCCGGTAATTTGATCGAAGATGACGCAATCCATTAGATCAAGCTCTTGATCCGGACGACGCTCGATGGCGTCAACAAGATCAGCTGTCATCTGCGCATCAGGAAATTCACGCTGAACAGCTTCTGCCTTTACTCGAAGCTTTCGATATACGTTATCGACATTACCGTTTGCACCTTCCTCGATGCACACCAGGTACTGAGGAATAGGCATAAAACGAACAGGCGTAACCTCATCGCCTGGCGTAATCATCATCACACCAGTGCCGACCGCTAGATCGAGCAGAAACTCACCCATAGCTAGATCAAAATTGGTTTGACGCAGTGTTTCAAACAGACGATCGGTATATTGATCGAATATTTCTTGCGCTCGAACCCTGTCTTGCTCTGGGATCTGCGATCCTGGCTCAAGCCTTGCCCATGTTTTATATGGCGGGAAAAGACCAGCTTGCAGGCGATTAGCAAAACGCTGAGTAGCGTGAATGGCTGTGCTGTCGAATACACGGGCCATCTTAGACTTGCCTGCTACACGGCCTTCGTAATACCCCGAATATAGATTGCGTTGTGGTAAAGCAAATTCGTAGCAGTCCTCGTAAATAGAACGCCACTCGTCTTTTCGAGCTTGAGCCTTAGCTTCACGCTCCATCAATTCTTTTACGTTCAATCTAGGCATCTTTTTTCGCCTTTAATCTTTTACTGATTGCCGCAGACTTGCTTCGAGCATCAGATTTTGAGGACGCACCCCAGGCACGCAAAGACAATAAAAGCCTAGTGGGCCTGCCTTTCTCGTCACGCTCAGGACCAGGATTGCCGGCCATACGCGCCAGAAAAGACGCTCTACGCGGGTTGTCACCGCTCTTTACCGGCCTTTTGAGGTTAGCACCTTCTGTGCGCTTGAAGTATGCGCGACCAGCTGCATTAAGACCGCCGCTTGGATTCTGGTGCTTCTTTGCGACCATCGCGCCCCTCAATCTTTCTCATGGTTCCAAAAATATAGGCTTGCTTACGCTTTCCCTTTAGCCCTAGTCGCTCTGCGCTTAGGAGCAGCTTTCGGTGCATCTTTTTTGGCATCGACTTTCTCCTCTACTTCTGGAGCTGGCGCTGCTATTTCTTTACGGAAAACGCGGGGATCTTGCTTGAGCTTTGTCATATCAGGATCCAGGTCCAAGGGTTCGACGCATACCAGTTTGCGGTCCTTCCTGACGCGCTGGAGACATCAGAAGCCGCAGACCACCTGTTCGGCGTGCTCGGCGCCTAGCTGCCATCCTGGAAGCCTCTTCACGGGTTTGAGCTTCAGCCCTGGCTTCTGCACGCTCTTGAGCCGCAGTAACTTGAGGTGACGGAGCTGGTGCTCTTGGAGAGCTTCCAGCCAATGCGTCAACCGCGCCGCCTATCACTCGAGAAATTGCTCTAACAGGTGCTCCCATTTCGAATCCTCACCATTAAGTAATAATCATCGCCTTCTGGACCATAGCGTTCCATTAGACCTTCAGTTTTAAAATACATTTTTTCAGCGTACTTGTAAGCTGTCTCGTTAGACGATCGAACGGTGATTTGCAGGCGCCTAACATCGTACTCATCTTGAATATGGTCTAATATATGCCTTCCGCCTTTTATGAGTGCTATCGCACTACGGTTCACATGGACCGTTGGAATCATCCAAACCTCTCCGACGCCTGGCCATAATGGTCGAACACCGAACATGCAGGCAACCTGGCCCAAACGAAGAAAAGTCCAGGACAGATCCTCGAAGGCCATTTCGATGGTATATTCATACCACTCTGGCAAAACTTTAGTGTAATTCAGCTCATCGCCTTTTAATTCAGCTTTGAGGAGATGCTCTGGTCGAAACGGCACTAATTGTTGATCTTTGCCATGCCAATGCTGTCCAAGATTCATCATTAGAAAATTTCAAACTCCGTGTTTGCCGTGTAGGTTCCACCTTTACCAGCATAGGATCCACGGCGCAGCCTACGCTGCTCACCACCGCCAAGCATCAAATAACCAAAAGCATCGCCGCAGTGAGAGTGTTCGTTCTTAACCGGACTATCTTTAAACCTTTCCTGACCAGCTCCGAGACTTTGGCGCTTGAAAAAATAGCCGCCAGACAGACTTTTACGCAGTCTCAGGCATTTTTTGTCAATCATCAACCCTGGCTTGCCGGAGATCAACCTGGACATAGGCGATGCTCCAGCCTCTCGGCGTACCTGGAACGCATTGCTATCAGTCGGCTGCGCCTTAAATCCTAGCGATCGAAGATGATCGAAGGCCGTAACCTCGTAGATCTCATCGCGTTTGTTACCCGCAGGATCACCCCATATCAAAATATCATGCTTAGAATATCGTTCCGCAATCCTTCCCAGCAATTCCTGGCCAAACCGCTCGAGGCCCATATCGAACGTCACTAGCTCATCGCAGATGCGCCAGGCTCCACCTGTTGTTCGCTGCCCAAAGATCGCCGCAGGCGTCAGTCCAAAGTCCACCCCGATTTGTATCGGATAATAGGGATCCACCTCGACATCGCCGCTCATCAGCTCGTCATCATACTCCGGCCAGACCGGACGGCCTTCCTGGACAAACGTGTACATTCCCTGGGCATAGCAACGGATCCAGTCGGCGTTCTTACCGCCTAACAGCTGCTGATAGTATCCAGGCGGTAGATTATGCCGGTTCTCTGCTTTCGGATTGACTTGCCACCATTTACCGCCAGAAAACATAAATCCCTGGCTCTCAGGATTATTTTCCGGCACTTCATCGGGACTGGCCTGCAACACTCCACCTGGCTGGCGATGGAACGTCCAGGGATATTCACCCTTGATTGGGTTTTTCTCAGCAAGATCATGCCACCAATGGTCATTATCTGGCGGGTTTGTATCCATCCAGATCCCGTACCAGGTCGGGCCACCGTCTTTTTTCGTTGGATATCTTCCAACTCGGTGCGTTAAACCATCGATCACGGCCTTCGGCAGCTCTCGAGCCTCATTGACCCAAGCCCCAGTAAGCTCAAGCGATAGCAATTTCCGAACATCTTGTGGCGACGTAAGCGCCATAAAGATAACTTCGCAGTCAATTCCGGCGGCATCACCTCGAGCAGGCAGCTTGATATGGTGCGTAATCGGCGGCTGCCAGCGTATTCCACCCCAGATATCCTCGGGAAACAGCTCTTGCCAGGTCTTGATGGTAGTGGTGCGCAGCTCGGGATAAGTATTCCGAACAATCACGAAACGCGAATAGCGTATGCCATCGCGCGGGCTGGGCTTCTGACGGACTGCTCGAAGCATTATCTCAGCTGCGCAACCATAGGACTTACCGGAACCAACCGGTCCCATCAAGCCTCGAACGAAACTTTCATCGTGTAAAAACTTCCAGACCGTTGGACTATTGGAGAAATCCAAATCCATCGATGGCAAATTACTCAAGATATCGTTCCTCGATATGGCACTCGCCTCTGTTTCATATCTGGTTGATCCAGCATCTCTTCAATTCTGGTGCGCAAATATATTAGCTCACCATGAAGATACCTTATGTCATCGCGTAATTGAATAATCTCGACGCGCAAATCTTCCTCGCTCATCTTATTTTCTCCCGTAACCGCGTTCTCGAGCCAGCTTCCGACGCCGGATTATGACCTTCGCCTCCTGGTAAACCTTGGTCGGACAGCTCAAGATCCGGCAAATATCATCTCGAAGAACACCTTCAGACATCAAACGCTCGACATCTTCCCAGACATCCTCCGCACTGACCGGCAGCTTCCCACCACGACCATAAACACAGACCGTTCCATCAACACTTCGATCGATCTGCGGATAGACCAACGTAAACTGGACCGAATCTTTGGCGCGTTTATGAACCACCACCTGGCGCCCAGCCGCCTCATTGCGCTCAACTAAATCATCAACCGCAGTCCACAGATTAGGAAACGCCGAAAGCTCCGATATCCGGCCATGCAATTCCAACTTATAAATCAATCCTTCTCTCCATCTTCTTTGTTTTCTATTTCTTCATACTCGGCCACGACCGGACCCTTCATATTAATCCCAACAATGCTGGGCTTCTCCTGGTTGGCCTCGGCGTCCAGCAAGCCAGATGCCTTCGCCAACACCCGCAACGTCGCAACCTTATCGTGCATCTCGATCGTGACACCGTTCTGACCAGCAGTGATCTTCTTGATCGCACGCAAAGCATGTTCCGGAATCTCGTCAATCGGTTTGACCGTACCATCCAAATTAACAATATCCGTAATGTTCGCCGTTCCCAGAGCCAGCAACTCCGTCGCAACCATCTCTTTGTTCTGATAGAGCGTTTCAGACCGACCGATCCGACGCTGCACAACACGTACACCGCCGAACCGACCAATCGGAGGACGCTTGTCTCCGCCCTTAGCCATCTAAATCACCACGGAACATCGTCATCAAGATTGCTCTTAATCGGAGATTGATCATACCCAGACGGCGTAAACCCGTCTCCAGAGCCCTGAGAGCGCTCACCAGTCTCCTCGAACAACGTGAGCCATATCTCACCATCACGATTAGCGACAGGCAAGCTCTCGAGCTTTATACGCACCGGCTTGTCGTCCTTCTGGAAAGCAATCCCGTGACGCAGCCAGATCGGCTTGTCTCGACCCTCCACGTCCTTGGCTTGACTGACAGTAAATCTTTTCATGGGTTTTCTCCTCTTTCATGAAAAACTGGAAAATATTTTTGTGGGCCCCCCATACACGAACGCGCGGGGGCGGGGGCGCATGGGTGGGTGTGCGCGCGTATGCGTGCGCGTGCGTACACCCGTGCATGTGCGCGCGTGCGCGAGGGGCGACACGTTCTACAGGCCATACGACCGTTTGGCTCGTTTACACCTGGCATCATGCCTTCAGCTTCCTGGCTAACTTGCCGACCATCTTGTTGACTGCTGGGTTCTTGCTCCTGGCCAGCTCTCGTTTGACTGGCTCGGTAAAGTATCCGATACCTCGAGCCATGTCCCTGGCGTTCTCCCTGCACCAGCTGACATGATTCTCCAGGATCCTGCCCCATGCTTCCGGATCCAGACCCTGACGGATCCAGGATTCCATCACCTGCTGG
>Ga0181577_10001119_pt1 | contig 21745 bp, 21 predicted proteins | sample 101ome_21_FD_132468 | JGI IMG/M metagenome (GOLD analysis project Ga0181577, IMG submission 132468) | Coastal salt marsh microbial communities from the Groves Creek Marsh, Skidaway Island, Georgia - 101413BT metaG (megahit assembly) | ecosystem: Environmental > Aquatic > Marine > Intertidal...
GCCAACCGCTTTCGTCAGATTGTTGATCCCAGCTGGACTGACATTGAGGTTAGCGGCCCTCTCAAAGCCTCTGCCATGCCACCTGACATTGATAAAAATATAGTTCTTGAGGGCAATGCCGCCTTAAACAGCCGCTTTGTTATTCTGCTGGCATCTAGCCATCCAGGCGAGGATGAATTGGTGTTGCGGGCCTTTCAAGCGATGCGGCAAGACACCTCAACGGTATTAATCCTGACCCCTCGCCATATTGAACGCACCCCACAACTGATTAATATGCTTGAAAAATATGATGTAAAACCTGCTTTATTAAGCCGGGATGGCTGGCCTGATATGCAGACCAGTGTCTGCATTGCTGATGTTATGGGTCAGATGGGAAACCTTTTTGCCATGGCAGATGTCATCATCATGGGCGGTGGATTTATGCCCCATGGTGGGCATAACCCTATGGAACCTGCGGCCTTGGGTAAGGGTGTGATTAGCGGCAAAAACATCCATAAAAATGCAGCGATTTATGCTCGCCTAGATGATTTTGGCGGTGTTATCTGGGCTGATAGCCAAGTTGAAATTGAAACCGCGATCACTAACCTGATGACGGCACCAACCCGTCTTAAGCATCTTAACAGCGCTGCTTTTTCTGCTTATCAATCTTTTACCAAACAGGTGGATGAGGTGGCAGATCGTATTCTTGGAATGGTCAGCCAATCATGACAAGAAAGCCCCCTCAATTTTGGTATTCTCAGAGAGGCGCTAGCCAAGTGTTGGCAGTGATGATGACGCCCTTAAGCTGGCTATGGCGACTGGTCACTGGGTTGCGCTGGCGTCTCGTAAAGCCATATCAATCTTCATTGCCGGTAATTTGTATTGGCAACCTTACTGTCGGCGGCGTTGGAAAAACGCCATGTGTTCGGGCCCTTGCCTTGGCCGCAAAAGCCAAAGGGTTTACGCCTGTTATTCTGATGCGAGGCTACGGCGGCCGATTAGCTGGCCCATTATTTGTCAACGACCAACATTCCGCCCATGACGTGGGTGATGAGGCCCTAGAATTAAAAGCAACTCTGGCTTTGCCTGTGGTTGTGTCACGTGACCGCGCTGCTGGCGCACGCTGGATAGAAACGCATCATGCTGGTGATGTGATCATTATGGATGACGGATTTCAAAACCCAACCTTGCGATATGATCAGGCAGTGTTGGTATTTGATGGCGAAACCGGCATTGGCAATGGTGGCATTGTTCCTAGCGGGCCACTTCGTGAGAGCCTGCCAACCGGGCTTCGCCGCGCGAGCCATGCCCTTATCATTGGTGAGGATAAGCATCAATTAGCGAACCGTATCCATCATCTTGCCCCACACATTCCACGGGCCAGCGCGCAGAAGGGCTATCATACTAAAACTCGCCAAATGATCACGGATCAAACGACATGCAACGGCCGGTTATTAGCCTTTGCTGGCATTGGTCGTCCCCAGGGATTTTTTGATACCATCCAGGATCATGGCGGCCATCTGGTAACCAGCCTTTCTTTTGGTGATCATCACCATTATAGTGCAAAGGAATGGGAACATATCATCCGTATGGCAGAGACCAATCAAGCGCGGCTTGTGACCACAATGAAAGATTATATGCGCTTAAGCCCATCGCAAAAGGCTATGGTGACGCCTTTGCCCTTGGAATTGCGGATTGATGATGAGAAATGGATAACCCAATTGCTGGCAGGATTAGATAAGGACTAGATATGATCCCATTTCTTGCATTGTGGTTTCGCCGACTTATCATTTGGCCACTTGGTGCAGTTTTGATTAATATGGTCATGGCACTGCGCTTTATTATCCCTGTGCATTGGTCAAGTGCCGTTATTGGTGGACTTGTTCGCTTTATTGGGCCATGGACACCGTGGCATCGCCGAGCCCAAAATAATCTGCGGCTTGTAATGCCAGAATTGACCGCATCTGAAGTGCGCAACATCCTTATGAAAATGTGGTGGAATATTGGCCGAAATGCTGGTGAGTTTGCCTATCTGGAACATCTGGCAGGGCAATCCTTAAATCACCTGAACGGAGATGAAGCCCTGGATGATATTGCCAAGACAGGCGGGTTCATCATTAGCGGCCATCTTGGCAATTGGGAAATGTGCTGTATCCCTTTTATTCGCCGCAATTTACCCTTTTCGATTATTTATCGCCCTCTTAATAATCCACTGGCTAAAAACGCGCTTAATAAGCGGCTAGAATTGGCAGATAAAACCTATACCAAGGGCAGAGAATCCGCGCGTGGCATTATCGAAACCGCTCGCAGAAAACATATTATGATTATTCTGGTGGATCAAAAATTGCGCGAGGGCATGGTCGTACCCTTTTTTGGCAAAGGGGTCACAACGCCTGTGTCGTATATCAAAGCCGCACTTAATCATGATGTTCCCCTGATTATGATGCGCATTCGGCGGATGCGAGGCTGTCAATTTTCGGTAAATCTTGAAAAACTAGATTGCCAGGCCATCATAGCGGAGCATCCAAATACTGATCCTGTTCTGGCTATTGCCACGGTCATCAATGAAAATCTAGAGAGCTGGATTAGAGAAACCCCTGAGCAATGGTTCTGGCCACATCGCCGCTGGCCTGAAAGTAAGGGGGAAGCCCCTTATGAATTGGACTAAAAGAAGTTCAAGGCGATACGCGTTTAAGATGTGAACAAGTTGGCCTGATCAGAATTATCAGGGGTATTCGTCTGTTTTTTCTTTGACGCTTTCTTTTCCAAAGACTGTCCCCCACCTTGGCTAGGGTCTTTGGCTGTTCCCATGATTTGTGCTTCAACCCTGCCATCTGCAAACCGCAGATTAACCATATTGCTGCTGGCGGCATCTTTTGCGGATTTGAGAATTTGGCCATCATTAGCATCACTGATCAGGGCAAACCCTCTGGCTAGCACCTTTTGATAGGATGACGCCTCAAGCAGACGCCCAACTTGATCCAATTTGGCAGTAAGCCTTTCAAGGATTTGTTCCCCTCGGCGCACCACTCGCCCTTCAAACAGGGTAAGATGATGTTGTTTCTGTTCCAACATTCCTGTTGGAGCGGTCATTCCCTCAGTGACCATACCAAGGCGCTGAACCTGATGGGATAATAGGCGGTCTGCCGCCTGATCCAGACGCAACATGATCTGTCCTGCACGATCCCGCGCATCGGCAATTTGTCCCGCTGGGGTCGGCAAACGATCAGCCAGCCCTTGTATCCGCGTTGCAAGGCCATTGAGATGACCATCAATCACCCGCATATGATCCGCATCACTGGCATCCAAGCGTTGCTGGCGAAAGGCAATGGCATCCTTGGGGTCGCCAAGGGCGCGTTCAAGGGCGTTCAGCCGTTCTGTCTGTTGGCTATTGATCTGATCAGTTTTGCGATCAAGCCGCAATTCCCATTCTGTTAATTGACGACGAAGGTCATTACGAACAGGGGTTGCTAGTTCCGCTGCTGCGGTTGGGGTTGGCGCTCGCAAATCAGCCGCATAATCACATAGTGTTGTATCTGTTTCATGACCAACGGCGGAAATAAGCGGAATTTCTGATGCCGCAACCGCCCTGACCACAGCTTCTTCATTAAAGGCCATCAGGTCTTCAAGACTGCCGCCTCCACGCGCCACAATCAGCACATCTGGTCGGGGAATATGCCCATCCACAGGCAAAGCATTAAAACCCTTAATCGCAGCGGTGATTTCTGCCGCCGCCGCATCCCCTTGCACCAATACAGGCCAGACCAACACATGAACCGGAAACCTGTCGCTCAAACGGTGCAGAATATCCCTGATGACTGCCCCTTTAGGGCTGGTGACCACACCGATCACCTTGGGCGTCGAAGGCAGAGGTTTTTTGCTGTCAGCATCAAAAAGCCCCTCTGACAACAGCCGCTTGCGGCGTTCCTCAAGTTGCTTGAGAAACGCGCCTTCACCGGCTAGTTCAAGAGACTGGACAACAATTTGATAACGAGATTGCCGCGTAAAAGTGGTAAGCTTACCTGTGATCACCACATCCAGCCCATCTTCAGGCAACATGGTCATGTGCGGCACCATGGTCTTCCAGATCACGGCTTCAAGAATATTATTTTCATCTTTGAGCTTAAAATAAATATGCCCTGACGACCATTGCCGGCATTCTGCGATTTCCGCTCTAACTCGGACAACATCAAAACTCTCAACAGCGCGCTTAATCGCCTGCGACAATTCCGACAGCGAAAAAACAGGCTGATTATCAGATACAGAGAGGCTTTGGTCTTTCGGTTCCATACCATGTTATGCCATAGTGACGCGGATAAGGCCAATGGCTAGGTGAGATATTTGTTGCAAGGGAGGATGAAATGAAAGTCTTGATTATTGGTGGTGGCGGCAGAGAGCACGCGCTAGCCCATGCCATGTCATCTTCACCCATGCTAACCGAATTGCTAGCCACCCCCGGCAATCCGGGAATATCGGCACTAGCCCGTTGTCTGGACTGTCCAGACGAAACCACCCTTTTTGCCGCTATCAAAGATGAAGCTGTTGATCTGGTCGTAATTGGCCCAGAAGCGCCATTAGTTGATGGCATGGCAGATCGGCTCAACGCTGCGGGTGTGGCAGTGTTTGGGCCAAGCCAAAAAGCCGCTATGCTTGAAGGTTCCAAGGCCTTTGCGCGTGCCTTTTGTGATCGTCACCACATCCCTCAACCTAGCTGGCGGGAATTCACCAACAGCCACGAGGCTATAGCCTATATTAATGCTCATCCTGCTGAAGGCCATGTAATCAAGGCAGATGGTCTGGCGGCTGGCAAAGGGGTTGTTGTGGCTGATACCAAAGCTGAGGCAATCACCGCCATCACCAATATGCTGGATGATCAACAGTTTGGTGAGGCCGGGGCATCTATTTTGATTGAAGAGCGCATCTCTGGCGTTGAGGCATCCCTCTTTGCGATGGCTGACGGCAATCACGCCATCATGATTGGTACAGCGCAGGATTATAAAAGAGCATTAGATGGGGACAAAGGCCCTAATACCGGCGGCATGGGTGCCGTTTCCCCAGCCCCAGCTCTTGATGCCAATCCGCACCTAACCGATCAGGCATGGCGTGAAGTGGTAGAAAATGTCATCCATGGCATGAAAGCTGAGGGTATGCCTTATCAAGGGTTTCTTTATGTTGGGTTGATGATCACCGATGATGGCCCCAAGGTAATTGAGTTTAATTGCCGTTTTGGTGATCCTGAAGCGGAGGTGATATTGCCCCGGCTGGAAAGCGATTTGCTTAGCGCAATAGTTGCCGCTACAAAATCACAACTTCATCAGACCGCGTTGCAATTCAAACCCGGTGCGGCAGTGACCGTGGTTATGGCAAATGGAGGATATCCAGGGCCAATTTCACCAGGCGGTGTGATCACTGGACTAGCCGAGGATGAGATCACAAACAGCATGGTGTTTCATGCTGGAACCCAAATGACAGAGGGAAAAATTATCGCCGCAGGTGGCCGTGTTTTAGCAGTAACGGGATGGGGCGAGGATCAAGCCAGCGCCAGGCAAACCGCCTATGCCCGCGTAAAAAAGATAAACTGGCCTGATGTGTATTATCGCAAAGATATTGCCCGTTAACGGCGCTGAGAAAAAAACGACTTTAGCATCTGGCTTGATGCCTCCGCCTTAATGCCATCATATATCTCTGGCTTATGATGGCATTGGGGGTGATCAAACACCTTAGCCCCATGGAAAACCCCACCAGACTTTTCATCCCCTGCGCCAATATAAAGCCGTCTGATCCGTGCCTGTGCAATAGCACTAGCACACATGGCGCATGGCTCTAGCGTCACCCATAAATCACAATCTCCTAAGCGTGGATTTTGGCGATTTGCAGAGGCTTCACGAAGGGCCAGAATCTCAGCATGAGCAGTCGGATCACAATCACGTTCCACCCGATTGCCAGCCACCGCAAGCACCGTCCCATCAGCGGCAACAATCACCGCACCTACGGGCACATCTCCGGCTTCTCCTGCTGCTTTTGCAGCGGCAAGGGCATCTGTCATATAATCCTGATAAGGATGCGTTGTCTTCATGCGAAACAGCATCGCATAATTCCACCATTTAGGCTATGGTGGAGGCATGGCAAAATCACCACAGAAAACAGAACTGGCAGCACTCTTTGACGCAGTCACCAAAGCCCCGCAGCGCCTAGCCAAACGCATCGCGGCAGCAGGGCTATGTTCACGGCGAGACGCAGAACAATGGATTACTAGCGGCCGCGTCAAGGTTGATGGCAAAAAACAAGACAGCCCAGCCATCAATGTCACCAATGAACAGGTAATTACCGTTGATAACAACCCTTTGCCCATGATCGAACCTCCGCGTCTGTGGCGATATTATAAACCGCGCGGATTAGTGGTTAGTCATCGGGATGAAAAAGATCGCATGACCATTTTTGATGTGATCAGAGAACAACATGGCGAAGATTTACCAAGAATGATCAGTGTCGGACGCCTTGATCTGGATTCCGAAGGCCTTATCCTGTTGACCAATAGTGGCGCTCTGGCGCGCTATCTGGAATTGCCGTCAACAGGCTGGATTCGAAAATATCGGGCACGGGTTCATGGGCAAGTCAAAAAAGACCATCTTGACCAGCTTGGTCGCGGTTTGACGGTGGATGGGGTGCGTTATCGTCCTGTGGTTGCTAGCCTTGATCATCAGGCGAATAGCAACGCTTGGATAAACATCGCCCTTAAAGAGGGTAAAAATCGGGAAATCCGGAAACTGATGGAACATTTCGGCTATCCCGTTAGCCGCCTGATTCGCACCTCATTCGGGCCATTCATGCTATCACGGATGGATGAAGGCGACATTATTGAGATTAAGGCCGCTGTCTTGCGTGATCAGCTTGGCTTAAAAAAAGCTGACATCACATCTGAGCCTGTGGCAACGAAACCTCGGTCTAAACCTCAAGCCAAATCTTCTCTTCCCTCTAAAAAACCAGCTTCTAAAGCTGGCGCAAAGAAACCAAATCATCATGCGGATCATCAGCGGAAAAAAACGCGGCGCGACGCTCATCGCCCCTAAAGGTCAGATCACTCGCCCAACCGCAGATCGCACCCGGGAAATGATCTTTAATGTGCTAAATGGGGGACGTCATGGAGAGGTTCTGGAAACGCCGCTAGTGGTTGATGCTTTTGCTGGCAGTGGCGCAATGGGGCTTGAGGCATGGTCCAGAGGCGCTAAGCGCGTGATTATGATTGATCATGATCGATTAGCACGATCAGCCATTACCGCCAACATCCAAAAGCTTAATGCCAGTGAAGCTTGCGGCGCGGTTGATCGCGACTTAAGTAAGCCTATGACTTGGCCTTTTGGGGCGGCAGGATTACTTTTTCTTGATCCCCCTTGGCGAAGATCTGCTGATGAAGCCGATTTGTCTGAAATAGCGCTAGAACAGCTTGTAGAAGCAAAAGCCGTTTTGCCCGAAGCGTTTGCCGTCATTGAATATGATGTTCGCTTTCCCCCACATCCACCCACAGGTTGGGCCATCGCAGATACGCGCAAAGCCGGACGCGCTGGGGTTATGTTTCTGCGTTATCAATCCAATTAGCGGCGTCCAAAAAGTTTTTCAATATCAGCAAGGCTGAGGTTCACAAAAGTCGGCCTGCCATGATTACATTGCCCTGAACGTGGGGTGATTTCCATATCCCTTAACAGAGCATTCATCTCGCTAGCGTTGAGGGCTCTACCTGCTCGCACAGACCCATGGCACGATATCGTTGCCAGAACATGGTTGATCCGGTCTTCAATGCTCTTGCTAGCATCCTGCTCTAGCAATTCTTCTGCGGTATCACGAACCAACTGCTGAATATTAGCCTGACCCAGGATCGCTGGCATTTCGCGCACCAGAATAGCGCCATCACCAAAAGCTTCAACTGCCAGCCCTAATTCAGCCAGCATCGGGGCGTGTTCAATCAAAATAGAAACCGCCGCCGCACCAGGTTCAACAACCTCAGGTATTAGCAAGGCTTGGCGTTCCACTTTGCCAGCTTCACGCTGTGCTTTCATCCGTTCCAGCACCAACCTTTCATGTGCTGCGTGCTGATCCACCAGAACAATACCATCAGGGGTTTCTGCAACAATATAAGTTTTATGAAGTTGTGCCTTAGCCGCACCAAGGGGGTAATCCATAACATTGGCGTCCCCCCTTTCCCCCTGATCCGCATCATTCGCGTCACCATAATCTGAAGCGGTTTCTGCCAGCCTTGCTTCAGGGGCAGCATCCGTAAAGGGCAGTTGTTTGCCAAAATAATCAGGGGATTGCCAATCTAGTCGTGTCCGTGATGGGCCGCCGCGCCCCGTCCCCCCATACCAAGCCCCTCGGCTTGGTGCCGTCATTCCGATCGCTGCTTGTCCCAATTGACCACTTGTTTGCCGATTACTATCAATCGCGGCACGCAAGGCATTAATGACCAAAGAACGGATCATCCCCCCATCGCGAAACCGCACCTCTGCCTTAGCCGGGTGGACATTGACATCCACATCTTCGGACGGCAACGCTATAAACAGAACCACCACGGGATGCCGCCCTTGCGGCAATGTGTCTGCATAAGCCGCCCTAACTGCGCCTATCAAAGTTCGGTCACGCACCGCACGTCCATTGACATACAGATGAATAGCGGTAGCGGTAGATTTGTTAAAAGTTGGCAGTCCTGCCAGCCCAGATACCGAAACCTGATCACGGCGGGCATCAATATCCAGGGCTTCATCCGCAAAATCAGCCCCCATCACATCCCGTATCCGCGCCCGAATATCATCACGAGCAGGCAATACCATTGGCTGACGACCAGAATCGCTAACGGTAAAGGCAATAGCCGGATGCGCCATGCTGATGCGTCGTACCATTTCAAGAATTTGTGCTGTTTCTGTTCGGTCAGTTTTCAAAAACTTAAGCCGCGCAGGTAGCGCCGCAAACAGTTTCTCAACTACAACCCTTGTGCCTTTTTGACGAGAAGCAGGATGCAATTCACCGATATGCCCGTTATTAATTTCTAGCATCCATCCGTTTTCTTCTCTTGCGGATCGGCTAGATAGTGTCATTTGACTGACTGAAGCAATGGATGGTAATGCCTCACCCCGAAACCCCAAGTGATGAATAGCCATGATGTCTTCGCCTGAGATTTTAGAGGTCGCGTGGCGTTGAACCGCCATTTTCAGGTCATCGCCAGTCATGCCAGCGCCATCGTCATCCACCGCCAGCATTTCGCGGCCGCCACTGGCAATAGACACCTCTATCCGCGTCGCATTAGCATCAATCGCATTTTCCACCAGCTCTTTAACAGCACTCGCTGGACGTTCGACTACTTCTCCGGCGGCAATCTGATTAATGATTTGGTCAGGAAGAAGACGGATCATCGGGGTTATTGGATCTCCACCGGCTCCTTTTCAATAGGATCAATACCGGGTGTTGGTGTCAGATTTAACGGCTGGCCATCCTTAATGGCTTGGCGGATACGAAAAGCTTCAGCCTCAGCATTCAGATCAGGGCCTACTTCAGGCTTACCCCCGAATAATTGTTCAAGCGGAATTCGGCTGTCTAACTGAATACCCAAGGTTTCTTCGTCAACAATAGAACGGATATTTTCTATCGCCTGATCAGTACCAAACAATTCATCAAAATTACTAGCATCTGCAGATGAGGTAGTCAGCAACGCCCTAGACTGGGTGATAGCAGAATTATCAATCTGGGTATTTGAAACCTGACCGGAGGCAATCTCCTCATCATTGACATCCCCCGGACGAAGCGAGAAGTTCGGCGGTAAGGTTAAAGGGGGCCGGATCACAACCTCAAACTCATCTGGTGAGGTCTTTCTGCCATTAATAGCATTAGCACCGCCACTACAGGCTGATAACACTAGCATTCCGGCAAGAAGCCCACCGATTATCAGGGTTCCCTTTGAGGAATACCGTTGCTGTTTTGCCATTTTTGCCATTCTGATCATGTCTCCTGAACACTATGTTCTGTCATCTTACTTCCGTCAAGGGATTGCCGATTGTGATCACATCTCAAGATCATGGTTTTCGTCGCCGCGATCTTTTCCTTGGCGCCAGCTGCTATAGAAGATAAAGCCAACCCCGATCACAATAACACTGTCGGCAATATTAAACGCCGGCCAGTGCCAACCTGCCGCATGAACATCAATAAAATCAACAACCTTTCCTAAACGGACTCTATCTACAGCATTTCCAATAGCGCCACCAGCCATCATGATGGCACCCCATCGTCCCAGTGGCAACCAGAGCCTTGAAATATATGGTAGCAAAACCCCTACGGCAACGGCAAAAATTGTCAGGATAGCTAGGCCAATTGTCCCACTATTGCCAAATATTCCAAAACTGATGCCGGTGTTAAAGACAGGGCTGAAGTTGAGAAACGGCAAAATGGTTATCACACGCGGCGGCGAAAAGATAAGTTCTAGCATGATCCATTTGGTGCATTGGTCAATGACCACCAAGCCAAAAACACCAAAGTAGCCATGCCACCATCTAGCCGGAAATGACATCATGACATCGACCACAGAGGTGATGATCCTCATGCACCAATTCTGGCAAAATTTTCCAACAGCGGTCACATTTATCACCATCAGCCAGCGCAATTGTTACCCCTATATCCGGATAATCTTCATCTAAATGAGCATCTTCTGCCGGCTTTGCTTCAACAAGATCAGCGGATGAGGTGATGAACACCTCTGCGGCATCAAGACCCACAAACGCATCAATAACCGCTTTCGGGGCATAGAGCGTGGGATGAGCCTGCAGGGATGATTTCATCACACCTGCATTGCGGGCCTTTTCAATTGCCCCTGTCACGACCAATCTGGCTTGGCGAATCTTAGCCCAGCGATGACCAAGGGTTTCATCAAGCCAAGTGTCAGGCAGGTCAGGGAAAATCTGAAAATGCACTGAATTTTTAGGATCAGGATAACGCGTCTGCCATGCTTCTTCGGCAGTAAAAGTCAAAATTGGGGCTAGCCAAACCACAAGCGTATCAAACAAAATATCCATCACTGTCCGGCAAGCGCGGCGTTCCGTTGAGGCGCCATCACCGCAATAAAGCAAATCTTTGCGGATATCAAAATAGAATGCCGAAAGGTCACTGTTGCAGAAATGGTGGATCATGGTGAAAATCTGATGATAGTCATGTGCTGCTGTGGCTTTGCGAATTTGGATATCCATCTCTTTGAGCCGCATCAGCACCCAGCGTTCCAATCCTGGCATTGCCGATGGATCAACTTTTTCTTCAACGGAGAAACCTTCAAGGCTTCCTAGCAGATAACGTAAGGTGTTGCGCAGACGGCGATAATGATCAGCCTGACGTTGGATGATCTCCTTACCAATCCGCAGGTCATCATAATAATCCGAATTGGCAACCCAAAGCCGCAGGATATCTGCCCCGTTTTGGTCAATCACCTGTTGCGGCGTTACCGTATTACCAAGAGATTTCGACATTTTCCTGCCTTGCTCATCAAGAACAAAGCCATGTGTCAAAACAGATTCATATGGCGCACGGCCCCGCGTTCCACAAGCCTCTAGCAAGGACGAATGAAACCAGCCCCGATGCTGATCTGAACCTTCAAGATACATATCCGCAGGCCATGACATTTCAGGATTATTTTCCAACAAAAAGGCATGAGTTGACCCCGAATCAAACCACACATCAACAATATCTGTGACCTGTTCATAATCATTAGCGTCATAATCATTGCCCAGAAACCGGCTTGGTGGAGAGCTAAACCACGCATCTGATCCTTCTGCTTGAAAGGCTTCAACCACGCGGTCGATCACCCTTTGATCACGCAAAGGCTCCCCTGAAGCTTTGTGAAAAAACACGGGAATAGGCACACCCCAAGCGCGTTGCCGGCTGATGCACCAATCTGGGCGGTTGGCAATCATGCTGGTTAAACGTGTCTGGCCTGAGGGGGGATAAAATGCGGTCTTGTTTAATTGATCCAAGGCAGTGTCACGCAGGCCAGTGCTTTCCATCGAAATAAACCACTGCGGCGTATTGCGGAAAATCAATGGCGCATGGCTTCGCCAAGAATGCGGATAGGAATGGTTCACTTCACCGCGACCGATCAAGGCACCATGTTCTGCCAGAATATCAGCAATTTTCTCATTATCTTTCAGCGCGCTCATCCCAGCAAAAATAGGAAGATGTTTCATCACCCTGCCATCCGCCCCAATCGTTTCTGGAACAGGCACACCATGAGCAAGCCCAAGCACATAATCTTCGGCCCCATGACCCGGGGCAATATGAACAATCCCTGTCCCCTGATCGGTGGTCACATAATCAGCCGGCAACATCGGCACCGCATGATCATAACCATATGCCGCCATAGGGTGATCCAATATGGTATCCTTGAACATGGCTGGGGCAATATCAGCCAAGCGGTTAAGTGCCGTAATCCCGCAAGCTTCAGCAACCTCAGCAGACAACGCATCAGCCAAAACAATCTTTTCCCCTTGAGAGGCAAGCGAATCTGCCGCCGTTTCGGCAATATGATAAAGCCCGTAAGAAATCTCTTCGCCATAGGCCGTGGCGCGGTTGCCCGGCATTGTCCAAGGCGTCGTTGTCCAAATAATAACAACCGTATCTTTGAGGATATCATGTTGAGTCTGGCGCACAGGAAAGCGAGCATAAATAGTGGTTGAGCGGCGATCAAAATATTCAATCTCAGCTTCTGCTAATGCGGTTTTTTCAACTGCTGACCACATCACAGGCTTAGACCCCCGATAAAGCGCCCCATTCATTAAAAACTTGCCAATCTCGCCTGCAATCACCGCCTCAGCTGAATAGGCCATCGTCAGATACGGGTCTGCCCAGTTGCCCATCACACCAAGACGCTGAAATTCATCAGACTGAACACCAACCCAATGGCTGGCAAAATCTCGGCATTCTTTGCGAAACTCCACAATCTCAACCTGATCTTTATCTTTGCCTTTTTTGCGATAGCTTTCTTCAATTTTCCATTCAATCGGCAAGCCATGGCAATCCCACCCCGGCACATAATTGGCATCTTTGCCAAGACCTGATTGGAAGCGATTGATGATATCTTTGAGAATTTTATTCAGAGCATGACCAATATGCAGATTCCCATTAGCATAGGGGGGGCCATCATGGAGAATAAATTTTTCTGCCCCTTTACGGTGTTCGCGCAGGCGGTCGAAAAACCCCATTTGGTCCCACATCGCTTGGATTTCAGGTTCTTTTTTTGGCAACCCTGCCCGCATCGGAAAATCCGTTTTAGGAAGAAACACCGTGGCTTTAAGATCATCGGTCATAATAAGCTACTCAATTCTGTTTAGCGTGAAAAGCGCGGGCGCTTTCCACATCTCGCGCGATGCGATGGCGAAGCTCGTCCAGATTGTCAAACTTTTGCTCAGCTCTGATAAAATCTAGACAAAACACATTAATCCTCTGATCATAAAGATCAAGATCAACATCAAAAAGATTGGCCTCTAATCGCACCGCTTTGCCCGCAACGGTTGGACGAATTCCGATATTGGCAACACCAGCGATAGCACCTCTTTCCGGATGATCAGGAAAAGTTGCGGCAACAGCATATACCCCTAATGGCGGGATCAAATAATCCCCCAAAAGAACATTAGCGGTTGGAAATCCAATGGTTCGGCCACGCTTATCTCCATGGGTGACAACACCACTTAAAAGATAAGGGCGGCCCAACATTTTAGCAGCACTCTCCAGATCAGCCTCTGCGATCGCTTGCCGGATACGGCTGGATGAAATTGGCTCACCTGATTGTGCTTCTAGGCGAATTTGGTGGGCGGAGATCCCATAATATTGACCTTGTTCTTGCATCATATCCATGCCACCCCCGCGAGCATTGCCAAAGGCAAAATCCTCACCCGCATAAATCGCCTTAACCCCAAGGAATGGCAACAATGTGCTGATAAAATCCATAGCTGTGGTCTGACGCATGGCATCATCAAAGGCTAACCGAATAATGATCTTTACCCCCGTTTCCGACAACAAAGCCATTTTATCCTGTTCATCTGCCAAGGCAAAACCAGGCAAATCGCCTCTGAAAAACCGCCTAGGATGAGGATGAAACGTAATCACCGCAGGGACCAAACCATGACCGTGATTAACTGCTGCAGAAATTAATGTTCGGTGGCCCAAATGCACCCCATCAAAATTACCAATTGCGGCGGCAAGACCTGTCTTAAGAAAAGGCGATAATTGCGCAGGCACAGCCTGACCCACTGCCCAGTCTATCACCAGACAATCAGGAGCTTGGATTAAAGGTCTAAAGGCCTGGGGTTTCATGGATAATTGAGACTTTCTAAAACAGTTTGCTTTATGCCGCCATGGACTATACTTCGGTTTTGCTGCAAATCAACGCCTTTGGCTAGTCAGGCGCAAAAATTAACGCTAGAATGGAACCTATGGACTTACTAAGCATCTCTTCTTTCGACAACCTAATGTCATCTGCTATCATTCAGCAGCTGATCGGCTATTTTGGTAGTTTTACCTCAGGTTTGGTTATCATCATCCTTGGGTTTTGGATTAGTGGCCATCTGGCAAAAATGATACGCAAGCGTCTTTCTAAGGTGAAAGCCTTTGACGACACCTTAGTTCCAGTTTTTGTCAGCACCATCCGTTATGCCATTTTGCTGATTGCCATTGTTGCTGGGCTTGGCAGTTTTGGGATCGAAACCACATCAATCATTGCGGTTATTGGTGCCGCCGGCCTTGCTATTGGTCTGGCTTTGCAAGGCACGCTTTCTAATGTTGCTGCTGGGGTGATGTTGTTATTTATTCGCCCATTTAAAATTGGGGACTGGATTGAAACCGGATCCGTATCGGGCATAGTGAATGAAATTGGCTTATTTTCTACTATCATTAACACCTTTGATAACATTTATATATCGGTGCCGAACTCATCCATTTGGGGCAGCATCATTATCAACCATTCACGCTATAATACCCGGCGCATGGATTTGGATATTGGCATTGCCTATGAAAGCGATCTTAACTTAGCAGAAGAAGCGCTGATGAACCTTACTAAGGATGAACGCGTGCTTTCTGACCCAGCGCCGCAGTTTCTGATCGTGGATTATGCCGCAAGCGCAATTACCGTTCGGCTTCGGCTTTATGCTAATGTGGACACCTACTGGCCGCTTTATTGGGATATGATGCGGCAAATCAAAACTGCGCTTGATCAAGCTAATATTAGCATCCCTTATCCACAACGCGAAGTCAGATTGATAACAGGAAATGATGATTTAAGTTAACGTCACTGCCACAAATCTAATGAGTTGAGTATCGTTATATAGTTATGAAACATTCTGATGATTCTTCGCCTTTTATCAATCGCGATACGCTGACCAATAACCTTGTTCAAAAAATGGTGTTGCAACGTGGCGGTGATCATACCGTGCTGTCAGACGAAGGCTTATTAGCGTCGCGCAGGGCATTAATTTCTGATGATTATCAAGGGGATATCTGGGTGTTTGGTTATGGGTCGTTGTTATGGAACCCTGTCATCACAATTTCTGATCAAATCCAGGGCCGCATCTATGGCTATCATCGTCAATTTTGCCTTAAGACCGAGGTTGGCCGAGGCTCACCAGAAAACCCGGGCTTGGTATTAGGGCTTGATATTGGGGGGTCTTGTGTTGGCATAGCCATGAAAGTCAGCGGCGATGAACCTATTCACGAACTTGATCTGTTGTGGCGGCGAGAGATGCTCAATTCTTCCTATCATCCCCAACTGATTAATTTTCATGCTGATGATGACGAAAAGAAAGCAAAAAAGGTGGTGACCTTTGTCATGAATCGCAATCATAAGAGCTATGTCAAAAATTGCCCCATGCCTGAAAAGGCGCGCATGATCGCATCAGCAACAGGTTTTGCCGGCCCCTGCCGCGACTATTTGACTGAAACTCATAAAGCGCTTTTGGAATTAGGCATAAAAGATGATTATATCCAAGAAATCTATCATGCCGTGATGTCACATTCTTGACCTTATGATCAGAACAGCATAAAAGCATCTTAAGCGAGTGTGGCGGAACTGGTAGACGCAGTGGACTCAAAATCCACCGGTGGCAACACCTTGAGAGTTCGAGTCTCTCCACTCGCACCAAGCCTGACTGAGGAACTGACGAGGCGATCATTTTCCCTTCATGACTGAACCAGCAACCCTGACATCACGCCTCAAATCTCGACTGCTGATGTGGCACGACCAGATGATGGGATTAGCTCGGCGCAAAACCGCCCCAATATGGCTTGGCGGATTTTCTTTTATTGAATCGATTTTCTTTCCTATCCCTGTCGACCCTATGCTTGCGGTGATGGTGATGGCACGCCCATCACGGTTTCTTATGCTGGCGGTTTTGACGACAATTTGTTCAACATTAGGTGGCATTGTTGGTTGGTATCTTGGCTATGAATTGGGCCTAACAGTCATAGAATATTTAGGCAAAACCCATGCTTTCGAAACTGTCCGTGATGGCTTTGCGCGGCATGGCTGGATGCTTATCCTGATCGGCGCCTATACCCCCCTACCCTATAAAGTCACAGTCATATCTGGCGGATTTCTAGGTGTTGCTTTCTGGCCACTTGTGGTGGCCTCGCTCATCGGTCGCGGTAGCCGGTTTTTACTAGTCGCGGCGATTATCCGCTATCGCGCCAACCGGCCATTGGTTTCTATGCTTGTCAGCCTATTTCTCGGTCTGGTGGCAATATGCTGGTGGATGGTGACGTCGTCATGATCTTTCCCCTGACCCTGATGAGCAAATTATTTCGTCCCTCAGCAGCGGTTCTGATGACGGCTGTGCTTGGGGCAGCAATGCTGATGACGGCCTATGGTTTTGAGTATATCGGCGGACTGCTGCCTTGCAGGATGTGCTATTGGCAACGCATTCCTCACGCTGTGGTGATTGTTTTGCCAATTTTTCTCATACTTTTAGGCTGGCGTTATGCGGTTTGGCTTGCAGTCCTTGCAGGTTTCATCATGCTCATCAGCACTGGTCTCGGCTTCTGGCATAGCGGTGTGGAATGGGGATTTTTGCCAGGCCCCACAGGATGTTCAGGCAATATTGATTTTAGTGGTGATGTCAGCACTGTCCTGGATGGTTTGCTGAAAACAAAAACCATCAGGTGCGACGAGGTGCCATGGTCATTTTTGGGACTTTCCATGGCAGGGTGGAACTTTGTGAACAGTGCATTTATTGCTATCTATGCTTTTATCTGTGCCTCACGACCGGAAACGGAGTAATAGCATCATGACGAACCGATATCACGATCAACATGAAGTCAGCCGTTGTTTGCGTGTAGATCACGCAGGTGAGGTAGGGGCAAGACGCATTTATGAAGGCCAATTGGCTGTATTAGGCGCGCATCCTGTTGCTGAAGAAATCCGTCATATGCGTGACCAAGAACAAGAACATCTGGATACCTTTTCGTCATTGCTAAATGATTATGAGGTTCGCCCGTCTTTACTGTCCCCTCTATGGAATGGGGCTGGATTTATGTTGGGTGCGGTTACAGCCGCCATGGGCCCTAAAGCTGCCATGGCCTGCACCATTGCCGTCGAAGAAGTCATCGGCACGCATTATGACCGGCAAGCCAAATCCCTTGAGAATGAAGATGATCTTGTCGAAACCCTAGAACGGTTTCGTGATGAAGAACTGGAACATCGCGACATTGCTAAAGATCATGATGGTGAGGACGCTATCGGATATCCCATTATGCGGCGCGTTATTCAGGCCGGTTGCCGGGTAGCTATCAAATTGGCAGAACGCGTCTAAATCATTCCCCATTCAATTTAAAAACATTTACCAATCATAGATTAAGATTGAAACACCTTATTCAGCTGGTCATCTGATAGGCGAAATTCTTCCGGCCACGATTGATCCTGACCTTGATCTGGCTTTAATTCGCTGTCCCAATAGAGATAATCACGCCAGCTTTGGTGGAGGTGATTAGGGGGATAGCGCCGACCATTTTCCTGCAACTGCCACGTGCTAGGCTGATCTGGTTTAATCCTAGGGATCATGCCACATTGTTCCGGCAATTTATTTGCCTTTTGTAAATTGCATCGCCCACAGGCAGCAACGACATTTTTCCAAGTTGTTCGCCCACCACGCGATCGGGGAATAACATGATCAAAGGTGAGTTCCTGCGCTGGAAAACCTTTAAGGCAATATTGGCAAGTGAAACGGTCACGCAGAAACACATTAAATCGGGTAAAGGCCGGAAACCGGCTTTGCTGAACATAATCTTTGAGCGCGATAACACTCGGCAAACGCATGGTCATGCTGGGGGATCGGATGGCGGTATCATATTCAGAAATAATCGTTACCCGATCCAAAAATACAGCCTTGACGGTGTCCTGCCATGACCAAAGTGATAACGGAAAATAACTCAAGGGGCGAAAATCAGCATTCAAGGCAAGCGCTGGAGCCAACCCCTGTGACGAGGTTGATTGCGGAAGGCCCAGATGTGCCTGATGGTCTAACATAGGCTAATGACATCATATATATTTAGATATTTCAACCTAAAACTAGAAAAAGATCCACAAGATATTGTGGTAAACACAAGTTCCGCTTACCAAATTACCCTTGGCTGTCGTCATCTAGCTTTGCTGCAATGAAATCCATCATGCACGCCAAACCATCACCAGAAATGCCATGCCCAACCCCTTCACAGGCTTGTGTTTCTACAGTGACTTTATTGGCTTCTAGGATTGCTTTCGCCATGTCCATAGCTTGAAACGGCACCACTTGATCTTCTGTGCCATGGATCAACAGAATTGGCGGCCTAACCGTCATGGCCTGCGCCATTTGTGCGGGGGCAAGCAATGCCCCAGCGATGCTAATAATAGCACCAAAAGGTTCAGCCGTCCTCACCCCACCATAAAGCGACATCATTCCGCCTTGAGAAAAGCCAGCCATCACAACACGCCCAGGGGGGATATGAAATTGTTCCATCAAAGCATCAAGCAATTTCTGTAACCCAGGAAAGGCACGCGATGGCCCTTCGTCAATGAGGGTTGCATCTACCCCTAGATCAAACCACTGTTTGCCCATGGGATTAGCGGAACAAGGCTCCGGCCCATCAGGCGCACAAATTACCGCCGCCGGAAACCGCGCCGCCAGATGCGGTGCCATATCAATCAGATCACTACCATCCGCCCCCCAACCATGCAGCAGAACAATTAAACGATCAGACTTAATTTCTGGGTCAGGCTGATGAATGAGCACACTGAAATCAGCGATAGATTGGCGAATGATGGTTGGCATGATAATCTCGTCCTTTGATTACCCATACTACCTCATTTGGGTGGCATGGGTGAAATGATTTTCTTTCGTCAGGTGAGCATGATCCCAATCCATGACATTCTACCGCATCTTGTTGCCCCTTTGAAATCTGGTGAGATCACGCGCTTTGCCCCCTCACCATCAGGATATCTGCATCTTGGGCATGCGTTTTCGGCAATGTTTGCTTCTAGCCTTGCGGCCACCAGTGGCGGTCTTATGTGCCTTCGCATTGATGACATTGATACCACCCGTTGCCGAGAGATTTATTTTGATGCCATTTTTGAAGACCTTGCCTTTCTGGGCATCCCCTATGCAGAACCTGTCCGCTACCAAAGCCAACATCTGTCTGCTAGCCACGAGGCGTTAGAATATCTCAAGAATCAAGACCTGATCTATCCCTGCTATTTAAGCCGGCGAGAATTGGCAGAACTGCTTTCCGCCCCACATCACCCCAGCAATACCGATCAACTTATCACTAGCAATATCCGCAGTGAACGCGAAGCGGATGGCAATCAACCTGCGTGGCGGTTGCGTATGGCGACCATCAGGGATCGGTTTAGAGATATTCAGGCAACAGACTTGATTCATGGCCAGGTCAACATCGTTCTTGAAAATATCGGAGATGAGGTGATTGCCCGCAAAGATATTGGCACCAGCTATCATCTGAGCACAGTGTTAGATGATGATGCCATGGGCGTAAGCCTTGTCAGTCGTGGATATGATCTCTTTGACGCGATACCCGTTCAGCGCATTTTGCAAGAATTGCTAGGCATCACACCGCCCAGATACGCGCATCATGAGCTAATTCCAAATGAACAAGGCCGGCGCCTAGCTAAGCGAGAAAACGCCCTTAGCCTGCGACAAATGCGACAAAATGGATGCGATCGTGACCTTATTCTCAGAATGATGACAAAATGCCGCAATTTTATTGAAAAAAAATAGGTCAGATGTGTTGACTTTAATAGCTACGAAGACCATATCACGCTCATGACATCTATATGATGTTCATTTCCTCCCTAACTCAGTCGCGGGCTTAACGCCTGCGGCTATTTTTTTTGCCTTTGATTTGCGACTGATCAGAGCAGGGCTTCTAATAAGGGGGACGCTTTATTTTACCCCAAAAATGATATACCTTCACCGCATGGTCCCCACTATATCACCCATACTAGACCCCTTTGGTCGCCCAATTACTTATTTACGAGTATCCGTTACGGATCGCTGTGATTTTCGCTGTGTGTATTGCATGGCAGAAAACATGACTTTTTTACCTAAATCTGAGCTACTTAGCATTGAAGAGCTCGAAGTTCTGTGCCGCCGTTTTATGGCTGTTGGCACGCGTAAGATTCGTTTGACTGGCGGTGAACCTCTGGTTCGGCGCAATATCTTAACCTTAATCCGCAATCTTGGGGCTGAGGTAAAATCAGGCCATCTGGATGAGGTCACAATTACCACAAACGGAAGTCAACTATCAAAAATGTCAGAAGATCTTTATGATGCTGGGGTTAGGCGGATCAATGTGTCATTGGATACTCTCAACAAAGATAAATTTCGCGCGATCACGCGTTGGGGGGATCTCAATCAAGTTCTGGATGGTATCCATGCTGCTAAAACAGCCGGCTTAGACATTAAGATCAATGCCGTTGCGTTAAAGGGGATCAATGATTTTGAGTTGGGCGATATGGTCGCTTGGTGCGGTGATCATGATCTGGATATGACAATTATTGAAGTAATGCCAATGGGCGATATTGGCGGTGAGAATAGGGTTGATCAATACTTGCCTCTGTCAGAGGTCAAAACAAAACTCAGCCAGCGTTTCACCTTGCAAGAAGTGGATTATCGCACAGGCGGCCCAGCCCGTTATATGCGGGTCGCAGAAACCGGTCGGCGTCTAGGTTTTATTACCCCGCTGACCCATAATTTTTGTGAGAGCTGTAACCGGGTTCGCGTCACTTGTACGGGGATGCTTTATATGTGTCTTGGCCAAGACGATAGCGCCAATTTGCGTGATGCCTTGCGCGACGGCGGAACCGAGGGACTTGATGCCGCCATTGTTGAGGCGATAGGCCGCAAACCCAAAGGGCATGATTTCATCATTGACCGTGATCACACCGACCCTGCTGTGGCTCGCCATATGAGTGTTACTGGCGGCTAGCTTCGGGAAAACCCGTTTCCCCATTTCGGGTCATGGGATAAAGTGTTGCCAGAATAATGCTTACAGCAATGACACCAACCAGAACCACCGCCAGCAACACCATGATCTTCCAACCATAAAGATAATGCATCGTCGCAGAGGTCAGTGAAGCCAAGGCCATCATTGCCGTGATCATAAAATCAGCCATGCCCTGCACCTTAGGGCGTTGATCAGGGCGACAGGATTGCGCAATAATACTTGAGCCGCCTACAAACAGCATATTCCAGCCAAGACCCAACAGAAC
>Ga0181577_10001127_pt1 | contig 21690 bp, 14 predicted proteins | sample 101ome_21_FD_132468 | JGI IMG/M metagenome (GOLD analysis project Ga0181577, IMG submission 132468) | Coastal salt marsh microbial communities from the Groves Creek Marsh, Skidaway Island, Georgia - 101413BT metaG (megahit assembly) | ecosystem: Environmental > Aquatic > Marine > Intertidal...
ATTCCCCTTTCCACTTCGTGACGGGCGAAAGTGACTTGCAAACCACTGCGATAGTGACATTCGATGGACCACTCTGTTCGCAGTCGAATGGAATGAATATTCATGTTCTCGTGCTCTTGCAAACGCTCTCCCAGTGCAATCAGGCGCAGCGCGCTCTTTGCTCCATCACCAGAAAAGGTGTCACCTTCCTTCGGCTTATCCATCCGACACGTTTCAATGATGGGAAGCGAGTCGACCAGATCATTCCGATCAAGGCAGCGAAAGAGAATCCCCTCTGCATCGATCAAGTAACTGCGCTCCAAGTCCCCGGGTCGAAGCCCCAGCGGCGGGCACGAAAGCCATGCAACCGGAGTCCGCTCTTTCACAGCTATACGGAGTTTATCCGGCATCTCGCGAGTGATGACGGCCTCCTTTACGACGGCCAGCTTTTCGAAGCGATTGCGGATCGCTTTGAGATCAATCTTCATCAGATTCGCGCCGATAGCGACGTTAGCAATCTGCGCGAGATTCTTTTCCGTGAGCATTCCGTCTGACTGATACTCCAGCGAATTGAGAACAAACTCGTCGTTTTGGTAAAAAATCTCGGAATGCGCCCAGCGCGCAATGAGAGGAACACTGACGCATAGACACCCGATTGCGAGAACTCGAATAATCCAAGCCTTACAAGAAACATTATCTGGATTAGCCGGGCGAAGACCGGGATTACCCTCTTTTGTCACAACAGCTTCCAGAAGAAACCAATTCGTCTCATCCTCGCCTCGCTGCGGAGAAGAGAAAATCGAAGAAAACTGAAATTTCTTGTGATTACAACGCCCCGATTTATTTCGCATTAACAGAAATTAAACGAAAGTTTAATAATTTTCAAACAAAGAGTTGCGTAATTCATTCCCGCTGCTGCCGCCGCCTTCGGTAGCAGGCTGCTTTCCGTCATTCCAGGAATCGTGTTCACCTCAAGCACGAAGGGCTGATTCGTATCCTCACAAAGCAAAACGTCGACTCGGGAATAGACTTCAATCCCGAGCGACTGATGTGCTTTCAATGCCTGCGCCTGAACCTCTTTCGTAACATTCTCCGGCAAATCAGCGGGACAGATGTAATCCGTTCCGCCCTCTCCCGTCATCCACGGATACTTGTTGGAAATGTCGTAAAAGCCTGAACGAGGTTTGATGTGAATCACCGGCAATACTTCGTCGCCGACAATACCGACGGTAAGCTCCTTACCCCGAATCAACTGTTCGACGAGGACATCGTTACTGTATTTTCCGGCGTCGACGATGGCAGCTTCCCATTCCACCTCGTTTTCGACTAGATGGACACCGACACTGGATCCTTCTCGCGGAGGCTTCACTACGCAGGGAATTCCGACTGATCCCGAGCTAATCTTCCCTTCATCCAGAAGAACCACCTCCGAAGCCGGAGTGCTGACATCCTCGGCCAAAAAACGCTTCTTGCTGGTGACCTTGTCAAAGGCGACCTCCGAGCTGAGAGCGCGGGCACCAGTATAGGGCACGCCGCGCTTTTCCATTTCTCGCTGGAGAGCTCCGTCCTCTCCGAATGTCCCGTGAATTACGTTGAATCCAATATCCGTTCCCTCAGGGAGTTGAAAATCGGGCCCCTTCACATCTACGAGAGTCACCCTCGCCACTTTGCCTTCCAGCGCTCCGACAACACCTTCCGCCGAGGCGAGCGAGACTTCTCTTTCGGACCCGGGCCCTCCGGCCAGGACCGCAACGTGCATTTCTTCAGGCTGCTTCATCAATTCTTCTAAAAAGTGTTTGTGTCAGGATTCATCTTCCTTTTTATGAAAACCGGAGATATTCTCCCCCGTCATTTTATCTGCGACAGCTCGAGCCATCTTGATCATCTCTTCATCGCTAACGCCGACTACCCATTCGCCGCACCACGCCTCCCAGCGAACTGCTGGCCATGATGCAAATTTTTCACCGTTCTGTGCAGGAGACTTGCAGCGGCATTCCCCCTCGTTGGCGTAAACACGACTTCTTCCTTCGAAGTGGAAAAACCGGCACGTACGGCAGCTCACCTCTTCCATCGTAAGTGGAGGAGGCGCACCATGATGCGAATTCGAATTTTCACCTGAAATAGCCGACGTGACCTCAATGCCCGGAGTTTCCGAATCTACAATTATCTCGTCGAAGTGAACCGAGGTTTCACAGGTCAGAGGGACTTTCAGGTTTTCGGCTAACTCTTCCGCAATCGGCAACTGAGAAGCCTCAGCTTCGGTTGGCGAATCATGCAATGGCTTAACAGGTTTGGAGACGGGTTCAGAAGAAGGAGCATCCTCGCCAAATACCTTTGCTGGCGGCCCATCCTCGGTGGCCTCCACTCGCATTGAGGGACCAAACGGGCTGACAGATGTCGGAGTCGCCACAATATCAACTGGAGTAGGAGCCGCATCAGCAGGATCGGGCCCAACAAGCAATGGAGGGAGCGTCTCTTCCTGCGACACCGGAGCTGTTTCGTCTGGGATAGGGGTCGGCGGTGCGTCAGCGGGATTCGGCTCGACTGCTGGAGATGCCACCCCTTCAACCCGTGCTAACTGGTGGTGAGCAACCTCTCTGGACTCTTCGTCTATTGCAGGAATAGCCTGCGGTGGAGCATCCTCCGGAATTTTCCGGGGCTCCGTAGGCTTTTCTGCAAAAGGGTTATCCATTCCTTAAAATCAGATGGGATCGTCCTGCCCGATAATCTGAACCTCGGTATCGAGTTCAATCCCCCGCTCCCGGCGGGCCTCTTCTTTGATCTTCGCGATCAGATCGAGAACATCACGCGCCGTTGCCGCTCCGTCGTTCACGATAAAGTTACCATGCACATCGCTGACGCGCGCATTTCCTACCCCGCTGTCCTTCAGGCCGAGTTCATCGACCAGTTGCCCAGCACCAATTCCTTCCGGATTTTTGAAAATACAACCTGCACTAGCTGCGACCGGCTGAGAAGAGCGACGCTTTTCTTTCGACGCATCCATCATATCGGCGATTTCGGCATCCGGTTTCGCTTCGCCGCGGAACACTGCCGAGACAGCAACATTGTGAGCGAGTTCCGGAACGTTACGATAGCGGTGACGAATTTCTTCTTTCGTCTTTTCGAATACATTCCCCTCCGCATCGATCATCTGCACGCTGACCACCTGATCAAAAGTTTCCCAACCCATCGCGCCCGCATTCATCCGCAGACTTCCGCCAACATTTCCGGGAATGCCTTCCATCCACTCGAAATTACCCAATCCTGCCGACTGGGCCGTCGCCGCGAGGGCTTTGAACTTTACGCCTGCTCCGGCACGAATCGTGTCCCCGTCAGAGTGAACCTCCGAAAAATCGCCTTTCACCGGATTTACAACGACTCCAGGAATCCCCCCGTCGCGGACTAACAAATTCGATCCGCGCCCGACCACGCGAAAGGGCATTCCGCTATCGGCACAGTATTTCACGATGCGTGCTAGCCCATCAACCGTCGTCGGCTCGACCCAGTATTGAGCCGGACCGCCGATTTTCATCGTCGTGTGACGTCGCATCGGCTCGTAGAGTTTCACTTCCCCGCACGACTCGTGTTCGCCTAACAAATCTACCAATCGATCTCGTTCCGAGAGATCTTTCGCAAGACGGGTTCCCACTTCGTGAATATTCCCTGCACCCAGGGTCATAACCCAATCGCCCGGTTTCAAGCCCCGTCCCACGGCGAGATGCATGGACTGCAGCGACGGATGAAAAGCCGCCTTTTCCACTTCGCCGAGTTCTTCTACCGCATCGACGATCGTCTGTCCGGTAATTCCCTCGATGGACTTCTCACTAGCAGGGTAAATGCTGGAAACGTAAAGTTCGTCGACTCCGTCGAAACAGCTCCCAAACCCATCACGCAGCAACTTTGTGCGTGAAAATCGATGAGGCTGAAACAGGCAAATTAAGCGCCCGGCATGCTGACTGCGAGCCGTCTGAATTGTCGCCGCAATCTCAGTTGGGTGATGCCCGTAGTCATCAACGATGGTGACATTGTCGCTCTGACGCTTGATCTCAAAACGACGCCGCGCTCCACGAAAGGAACTGAGAGCTTCATCGATGCGATCGAAGGAAACACCTGCCTCATCGGCCAGCGTGATCGCTGCCAAGGCATTCAAAACATTATGCCGCCCCGGAATCCCAAGCCGGACTCGCCCGATTTCTTCACCACGTCGATACACCGTGAACTCCGTACCCGCCCCTTTCGGGGAAAGCTCTCCTGCCGAGTAGTCCAGCTCGCGATTCCAACCGTAGCTTACCGCGTTTTCACGTGAGCCACATACACTCTGCGCATTTTCGTCATCGCCGCAGTAGAAAATCTTTCCCGAAGTCTGATCGCAAAACTGCCCGAACACTTCGCAAATGCCCTTGAGGCCATTCTCATAAAAATCTAAATGCTCCTCCTCCACATTGAGAAGAATCGCGTGCTCGGAATGAAAATTGACCAGCGTACCGTCGCTTTCATCACCCTCCGCCACGAATAATTCGCCTTGGTCATCCCAGTTAGCATTTGAACCAAGAATTGGAATCTCCGCACCCACATAATGACAGGGATTCTTTCCCCCGACTCGCAAGACATGCGCAGCCAGAGCCGAGGTCGTCGTCTTTCCGTGCGTTCCCGCAACAACAACCCCCTTTTTCCCTTGCATAATTGCTGCGAGAGCTTCCGCCCTGCGCAGCAGAGGAGTGCCAGCAGCTATCGTGGTATCGTAGGCGGCGTTGCCCTCCTTGATCGCACTGGAGTAGATCACCACATCCGCATCAGCTACCGCCTCCGCTGAATGAGGTGAAGAAAAAATCAATCCGGCCTTTTCCAATCGCTCCGTCTCACCTGAAGTGACCCTATCAGAACCAGAAACACGATGCCCAAGCCCCAACAGCAGCGAGGCGAGGCCGCTCATACCCGACCCGGCTACGCCGATCAAATGCACCCGCACCGGATTTTCGCCATCAGCGAACCGAGCACCCCATTCTTTGCAAAGATTAATCATCAAAATTTCGTTACCTAATTTCCTTCGCGAATCTGGTTCACAATTACCTCGCAGACCTGCGCCGAAGCATCCGGGATTGCGAGTTTCTCCATAGCCCTATTCATGGATGCAATGTGATCGTCATCAGAAAGAAGCTCAACGATCCTTCGGGAAAAATTACCTTCATGCAGTTCCTCCTGCTTCCAAAGAACAGCTGCGCCTGGGACAGAAAAGATTTCTGCATTGCGAGTCTGGTGATCATCCGCCGCGAACGGATACGGTATAAGAATCGACGGCAATTCGTAGAACGCCAGCTCAGTAAGCGTCGACGCGCCTGATCGGCAAATCGCGAGGTCCGCTGCCGCATAGGCATACTGAATTTCAGCGCAAAAATCTTTCACCACACCCGCTCCCGGATGCTTCTGGTATGCCGGCGAGACCGTATCATAGTCAGCTGGCCCACTGATATGAACCACCTGCATCCCTGCCTTTTCAAAGACGGAAAGACCTGCCGCAACAAGCTCGTTGAGGCGTCGCGCCCCCTGACTGCCCCCCATCACCATGATCGTTTTCTTTTCCGGCGAAACGCCGAAAAACTTCGCGGCCTCATCTCGGGAAGGGCGATTTGCAACCGATGGTCGAACCGGCGTCCCCACCACTTTGACCGGATGGCCCGTTTCAAAGTGTCTCGCACATTCCTCGAAACCAACCAGGACCGTCCGGGCAAATTTGGCATTCAGTTTATTGGAGCGCCCCGGAATCGCATTTGATTCGTGAATGAATGTCGGCAGACCGCGCCACTTTCCGGCGAGCAATGGGGCAGCCGAAGTGAAGCCTCCCATTCCTAGGACAGCTTCGGCACGAAACGATTTCAGCAATCGGCGACAGGAAAACCACGAGCCTGCAAAACGGCCCAGAAAAGGTATCATCTGCGGGGAAAGCGGCTTGGGCATCGCAATTGACGCCATCTTTTCAAACCGGAGATGACCGTACCCCTCCGCCGCAAGCGCATCGATTTCCTTTTCCGAAATCAGAAGAACGACTTCGCCACCGCCCTTCGTCCACGATTCCGCAACGGCGATCCCGGGAAAAAGATGTCCACCCGTCCCGCCGCAGGCAATAACGAGACGTCTTTCAGAGTAGTCAGACATTAACAAGTAATGATAATCTACATTAAATTACCATAAATCGAGTGATCTTAGAGAAAAATCGTATTTTTTCACTCCCCGACGCGGCATCCAATAGCACGCTTTACAGAGATTGCAGGGAAGAAACGTAAAAGTTCAGAGCAACCTTTCACGCATTTTTCGCTTTTCGCGAAGTGCCTACACCACCACTCGCAATGCCCGCGGCTTGACTTGAATCACCTGCGGAGTCGTCGTCACAACATCTCCATCAACCTGGATATCTAATTCTGGATCCGTTTTGATTTCTACCTTTTTCACACTCCAGTGACTGACGAGTTCCGAAGCATCAAGTGCCGCCTGCTCTTCCTCCGTTTTTTTCACTCGATCCAGCCCCATCATTTTTCCCGCCAATTGGACAATTCCCTCGATGTTTGCTTTTCTCACAAGAAACAAATCAAGACGACCGTCGTCGACATCCACCGCCGGAGAAAGAGTGAGGCGTCCCACTCCGACCGTTCCCGCATTCGCCACGACACAGGCAATTCCTTTGGAGTGTATAGTCTCCCCATCGTTGATTACGATTTCGTAATCAGCTTCGGGAATTTTCTGCAGCGTTTTGATGCCAGCAAAAACATAAGCCCATTTTCCGAGTTGATCCTTCATCTCCCGCGAAGCTTCCTCCACCACTCCCACTTCGATCCCGCATCCGACACGCAGCAAAAACGATCGCTCTCCGATCACACCGGTGTCAATGTATTTCGCTCGGTACTTTTCGCCACAGATCAGTTCACAAGCCTTTTCCAAGTCACTCGGCAATCGCAGTTCCGAGGCCACCAGGTTTCCGGTTCCACCGCCGAGAATCAGCATGGGCACATCGGTTCCCATCAGGCCAGTCGCGACTTCCATCACCGTTCCGTCGCCACCATACACGGCGACCACCTCAACGCCTGCATCGACTGCATCCCGAGCCAGCCGACGCCCGTCACCCGGTCCATGGGTGAGCGAAATATCCCACGCAATACCAGCCCCACGAAAGGTCGAATTGAGAATAGCCAACAACGGAATCTTTCGGGATGGAGCCGGATTCACGATCACCTGAACCGACTTCGGCCGGGAGATATCCTGAAGATTGACCTGCTTGATTGCCATGGGAGTTTGTGACGAATGCCTCGCGAGCGGACAAGAGTCTATAGTCCGATTTGCCTTTCGTCTACTTCCGACTGCAAATCGATCCACCCGAAACCCTGTTAACCCCGTCAGGCCCTCGACCCAAAAGGGTAAGGCCATCTGTTTTGATTTCCTTTCATTCCCTCGAAAACGGATTTTCCTTTACGGCTGCGTTACAGGATTGTCACTTCCCTCATCTTTCAATTTTCGGAAATGAAAGAAAGGTCGAAGCTGTCTAAATCTACCCTGTCCCATGCCCACAATTTTAATCGTTGATGATGAGAAAGATATCCGTGAGCTGATCGCGATGAATTTGATGCGGGAAGAAGCCTATCAAATCCTCGAGGCAGAGGACGGCTTGCAGGCCCTCCGACAGGCAAAAAATGAACGGCCTGATTTGATCATTCTTGACCTGATGCTCCCCCAAATGGATGGACTTACGGTTTACAGAAACCTTCGTGACAATGCGATCACGTCACAAATCCCTGTGATCATGCTCACAGCAAGAGGGCGGCTCGAACAGAAGCTCGAAGGTCTCGAACTTGGCGCCGATGACTATATGCCGAAACCTTTCAGTCCGAAAGAACTGATGCTGCGTGTGAGGAATCTGCTTCGACGATCCAACGAAAACCATGGAGCCAGCATCGTTCAGTCAGGCCCTTTCAGCCTCGATAAAAATGCTCTAAAGCTCCATCTCGAAGACGAGGAAATCGAGCTGACGTCCACGGAATTCAAACTCCTCCTCTCCCTGATCGAATCACCCGGAATAACCCAGGAAAGGGGTAATCTCTTGCAGAAAGTCTGGGGCTACAGCGATTTGATTCAAACCCGAACGTTGGATACTCATATCAAACGATTGCGAGAGAAACTGGGCACTCACGGCAATTCCATTGAAACAGTCCGCGGTGTCGGGTATCGTTTTTCTGAGACCTAGCCCAACCTTTCCCGTGGAAACCACCATCATCGTTCTTCTAGCGACACTAGCCATTTGGCTGGGCTGGAAGTTCCGGCGACTGCGCAGTTCGGTGAGCAAGCTGACTCGCTGTGTTCAAAGTGAACAAATAGTGAAAGACCCGTCCCTTGTCGGCTTGGATGCATCCCTCAAGAAACTTGCGCTATCCATCAGAGACACCGTGACAGAGGCGACACTTTCCGCGGGATCGGCAGGCCGACAGCGGGAATTTCTCGAGGCGCTACTCAACGAAATTAACGACGCAATCTTCATTCTGGATCAGGGAGGCGAAATTCGTTTTCTCAACGAAGCGGCCCGCCAACTCTTTCCCTGGGATTCTGGCTATCATGAGATGCCGTTTCTCAACATCTGCCGCGATCACCGAATCCACGACACCCTGAAACTGGCAGAAGAAATCCAGTCAAAGGTATCGGATCGAATTGATCTGCGTGTCCACGACTCGGATTCGAAACGGATTCGCGAGATCAATTTGCTGGTCGAAGCAGAACCTTTGCAGTTTCCCGGAAACGACGGTGATTCCGGAGCATGGATTCTCCTCCGCAATATCACGGCGGAAATGGAAACTGAGCAAATCAGACGCAACTTTCTCGCAAACGCATCTCACGAGTTGCGCACCCCCCTTTCGATCATTACTGGGTATCTCGAGGCTATGGATGACGCGAATGTCGACCTGAACCAGACCCTCTACCGGCGCGCGATCCACACCATGAATAAGCATGGTGATCGAATTACTCGACTCGTCGATGATATGCTGACCATTTCAAAGCTGGAAAATGCTCAGGAACTTCTCAAGCGGAAACCCTTCGACTTACGTGAAGCACTAACCGAAATGGTGGATCAACTCGCCCCCCTGATCGAAGAAAATCATGCCCGCGTAAAGGTGAAATCCTCGTCCCGAGACCAGTGGATTATCACTGGAGACCGTTTCTACTGGGATCAGATTTTCTTCAACCTCATCGAGAACGCACTCAAACAAAACCCGGATACTGGCCTCAATATCAAAGTCACTTTTCAGGAAGAAAATGGGCGTATCCTGATCCGCATCGAAGACGACGGCATCGGGATTCCTTCCAAGGATTTACCTCTCGTCTTCAAGCGTTTCTATCGCGTGCAAAAGCACCACTCTCAGAATGAGATCAAAGGCACTGGACTCGGGTTGTCCATCGTGAAACGAGCGATCGAAGCGCACAACGGCAACATCTCGGTCGACAGCCGCCCCGGAGTGGAAACCGTATTCACTATTTCAATTCCCGACAGTATTGCTTCAACCCAACCCACGAAATCGTCAGAGGAATTGAATCACTGAGTAAATATCAGCCATTCACACCGGGGAGAAAGGTCTCATACTCCCCGTTTTCATCCGGGTAGAAAGGAGCTTCATCGTCCCAGCTTGTCGGGTTGAGGGCAATTTCTTCATCGGACTTCATCGCCTCTTTCCAGGTCACTACTTTCCCGGAATAGGCAGCCATGCGGCCCATCAGAGCAAACATTGTCGAGTGAGCGGCGCGCTCTGCTTCATTGAATTCAGTGCCGTTTCGAATCGCGGCGAAGAGGTGGTCGTGCTCCAACTGATACGAATTCTCCTTTTCCGTTCCCCGCCACGGTTTCTTCGAAGGATCAGTCGGCTGGACGAAACCCGCGCGCTTGAAAGAAAGCTCTGCGGTTCCGGCGGTCCCAAAAATCTTCTCTCCGAACCAACTCCAAGTCTTCGGAATGTGGCGATGCTGTGTAGTAATGATAGAGCCATCAGGAAACTCGTAATCAACACTGTAGTGGTCGTAGATCTGACCATTCATCGGCCCTTTCCTGACCAACCTCCCACCCTGCCCCTGACAACTCACGGGAAAGGCATCGTTTTTGATCCACCGAACGACATCGAATTCATGGCAGCTCTGCTCCACCATGAAGTCGCCACTCAGCCAGGTGAAATAGTACCAGTTTTTCACTTGGAACAGCAGCTCACTCTCCCCCTCGACCCGAGTCTTTCGCTTATTCACATCGGCCCGGCAGTTGAACATCTGAATCAGCGGGATTTCCCCGATGTCTCCATTATGAAGTCTGGATACGACTTCGTGATGAATGGGCGAATGCCTGCGATTGAAACCAACTCCCACCTTGAGGCCTTTTTCCTTCGAGATTTTTGCATTCTCGATCACGCGGCGAACTCCTGCCGCATCCGTTGCGACAGGCTTTTCCATGAAAACATGCTTTCCCGCATTCACCGCAGCTTCGAAATGAAAAGGGCGAAACCCCGGTGGCGTTGTCAGGATGACTACGTCGATTTCCCTAGTATTCATCACCTTCTGAAAAGCGTCGAGACCAACAAATCTACGTTCTGGATCGACCTGAACCTGCTCGGGAGATGGCGCATTTTTTTCCAGCACCTCCCGGCTTTTCTCGAGCTGCTCGCTGTCGATGTCAGCCATCGCAAAGAGCTCGGTTCTGTCATCCGCAGTCAGAGCCTGCGCAGCCGCTCCCGTTCCGCGCCCTCCACAGCCTATCAGGGCGACCCTGATCTTTTCGCTTTCCTCTGACTGAGCATGGGCACCGGACGGAAAAGCAGAAGCTGCAGCGGCAAGCACGGCAGATTGTTTCACAAATTGGCGACGTTCGACGGGATCTTGATTCATGAAGCAACTGTAGCAGTTCGCAGGCTTCGCCCGTCAAGGTCCGGACAGGTGGATTCACGCCATTCAATCCTCTCGCCATTTTCCCCGTCCGGGAGATACGCTTGTTCCATGCCTCGCATTTCCCGTCGCCGTTTTCTCTGGTCCACCACAGCCCTTGCCACCACGCCTGCAATAGGTGTTAGCGCCGGACCACTTGCCGGGCGCATTCGCATTGCCGTGAAGTATCAGATGATCCAAGAACCGGATCTCTCGGTGAAACAGAAGCTCGAAATGCTCCGCGAGATTGGGTTCGACGGAGTCGAGCTGAAGATCGACGACAAGGTCGATCAGGACGAGATGGTGGTAGCGTCCAAAGAAACAGGCTTCCCCGTTCATGGCGTCATCAATGCAGCGCACGAAGATATCCGTCCTTCCGTTGAACTGGCCCACCGCCTCGGTTGCGATTCCGTTCTCGTGCTGGCCCGCGAATTTCCCGACATCAGCTACGAAGAAAATTTCGCTCGCTGGAAAAAAAATGTCCGAGCGGTAATTCCACTAGCAGAACAACACGGGATCAAGCTTTGCATCGAAAATGTCCGTGCGACGTTTCTGAAAACGGCAGAGAAAATGGTGTCGTTTATCGACTTCTTCGAATCACCGGTGGTGCGTTCCTATTTTGATTTGGGCAATACCATCACCTGGACAGAACAGCCTGCCGAGCACTGGGCGGAGGTGCTGGGAAAACGTGTCTACAAGCTCGACATCAAAGACCGGGGGCACGCTGAATTCGGAGAGGCGAAATTGAAACGCGAAGGTGCCGTCGGCACCAATGGAGGCGAGGTCCATTGGGAACGTGTCAGGAACATTCTGGACCAAAATGACTTTTCCGGATGGGCCACTGCCGAGGTCACCGGCGGAGACAGGAAAAGACTGAAACGCATGGCCGGTTGGATGCGGGATGTGCTGGATCTGGATTGAAGAAAGAGGCTTCTACTTCACTTCCACAAAGTGCGGACTCGACCACGCAAGATTCCCCTGAGCAACGCTGATATTGCCTGAATATTGCTTCGAAGATCCTTCCTGTTCGATAGCCCAAAAAAACCAGTGATCCCCCTTTGGTAGTTTGGTGTATTCTTTCTCAATCGTTAGTGTTTTCGTGCCGTTCCCCGGAAACGAAGCAACTGTTTTTCCTCCTATCCCGATGAGCCGGACACCTGTAATCGGCTTTGTTTCCACCAAAGAGAGACTCAAATCCACCGATCCATCGGAACTACTGATCACCTAGTCGGACAACTGCCCGTTCGCTCGCGAGTCGACTACAATTTTCGACCTGTTTGTGGCAAAAACACGGTGCCCTTTCAAGGCATCCATTATCGCTTCGGGAGTCAGCTCTTCGGCGTAGATACCGGTGAAGCCGCCTCATAATCGCGGATTGCGACGATGAGAATCGCTTGTTCCGATGAATCCCATTCGCCGGCCTTTGTCGAGTTCTTCGCGAAAGAGCGCCGGGACCTTTCGATTGAGAAAATCCAGCACCTGCGAAAATGAGAACTCCTGAGAAGATAGCGAGAGATCGAATCATTCCCCTTCCTTACCGCTGAGAGTTTCAGAGACAAGTCCGCAACCGCGACCGAGGGATCGGCTGCTTCAGTTGCCGCGACAACGAACGGCATCTCAAGTGGCTTCAATCTGAATTTCGGCCCTCTCGAATAATCCGTGAATTGACTTCACCCGTGGACTCTGATTGTCTCGCGTCATGACAATTTTCCGTCTCAGTCTTCTCGTCGCAATCTTTACCATGTCCGCCCTAGCAGAACCTAACGCCACGATTCCCCTCTGGCCCGAGGGTGTTCCTGCCGAATCAGATTTCAAGCTACCGGAAGAATCGATCGAACTGAAAGGACCGCACCAGATCGAAATCATGTCGAATGTCCGCGCGCCAGAGCTGACCTGGTATCCAGCCGAGAAGCCGAACGGAACTGCTGTCATCGTCTGCCCTGGTGGTGGCTATAACATTCTCGCCTATTCCCACGAAGGCTACGAGGTTTGCGAGTGGCTCAATACCCTTGGCGTCTCCGCGGCTCTTTTGAAATATCGGGTTCCACGCCGCGAAGGGCGCCCTTTTCACGAGGCCCCACTCGAAGATGTGCATCGCGCCATCGGGATCATCCGAACACGCGCAGAGGAATGGAAAGTCAATCCCAAGCGCGTCGGCATTCTCGGATTTTCCGCAGGAGGAAATCTCGCTGCGCACGCCGTCACTTTTGCAGGCGAGCGAACCTACCCAACGGATCCAAAGGTTGATTCTGTAGATCCAGTTCCCAACTTTGGCGTTCTCATTTACGCAGCCTACCTGTTGGAAGAGGGAAAGCCGGACAATCTGAATCCTGACATCAAAGTTACCGGAAAAACGCCGCCGACTTTTCTCGCCGTCGCTCACGACGACAAGCGTTTTGTGGAAGGCAGCGCTCGATTCTACATCGAAATGTTTCGAAACGGACGCCCCTGTGAACTTCACATTTTTCAAAAAGGCGGACACGGATTTGGTTTCGACAAGACCGAAGAAGAAATCCGCCAATGGCCTGCCCTCGCTGGAGCCTGGATGAAGACCATGGGCTGGCTCAGTGAAGACTGAGCCCCGTCGTCGTCTCTGCCGTGATCAGAAAATTGAAGATCGCGTGCGCAATGATACCGGGCCAGAGAGAGCCGCTGCGACGATGGAGCCAGCAGAAGGCGAGTCCGCAGCAAAACACTGCCACGAAGCCCTGCCAGCTGTATAAGTGGAGCAGAGCAAGAGTTTCCGAGGTTCCTATCGCTGCCATCTTCGGACCCCAGCGATCGGCGGTTCCGCCAAAAAAACGACCTCGAAAAATCACCTCTTCGCAAATGGGCGCCAGCACTGCGGAAAGGACGAAAGCCCAAAAAATTCGAAAAGGTGAATCGAGCAGATCCTGACGGATCGCATCCTCTATAGTCACCACATCGCTCACAAATAGCTTGATCGCCAGACCGATCAAAGCATGTGGCACCAGGCCCAAAACACCGAACCAGAAAAGAGAACCGGCGCCCCATCCCGGTCTCTTCATTCCAAAAGGGCGCAGTATTCCGAATCGCCGATGATGTGAAACAACAGTATCCAATGTGGAATCACCTCCAGCAGAGCACTCCCTCACTCTGCCGCTGCCATATCCTGATTGCCTGCATCCCCATTCTTCCTGACACTATCGCGGGAAAATTAAGGTTTACAGATAGTTGATATTTCCTAACTATTGAGTTTGACATTCGCGAGATTTCTTTTTGTGACCTGTAAAAAGACCAGCCAACCACTCATGTGCCATGAACCATATCTACTCAGACGAATCGAATCCCGGCCGCCCCAGCCCCAGCCCCATTAAACAACTCTTCTTCTGGCTCTCCGGAGCTGGAGCTGACACGCTGGAGCAATGCCCCGGATGGGAGCAGCGAAAATACGTCGCCTTCGGTGCGACCGTTCTTGTTCCGACCGTTTTCGCCTTCATTGCCTGCGCCTACGCGCTTTCGACCCTGACTGATAACTGGAACATTATCATTCCCGTCGCCCTCGCCTGGGGGCTCATCATCATGACGATCGACCGGGCTTTGCTCTCGATCTATCGCTCCTACCAGCGGTTTCACCGCAAAGTGAGCCAATTCTTTCTTCGAATCGTCGTCGCAGCCCTGATGGGGATCACAATTTCCCACCCCCTCACTCTTCTCCTCTTCAATGACACCATTTCCGCGGTAATTGAAGAAGAACGCCAGGGAGAGATCGAAAAAGTCCGCCTCGCCGCCAACAAAGATAAAGCCAATGTCGAAACAAAGATCACCGACCTAGAAGGCCAGATCGCCGAACAGCGCGCTGATTTCGAAGGAACCTTCCAGGCCAAGTTTCTTGTTGAAGACGCAACGGTCGGACTGACCGACCCGACATCGGAGCTCGACGAAGAACTCCGCGGCGAGATGAATACTCGCGTCGATGGCGATACCGCCGCTTTTCACAAGAAAGTCACGGACATCGACAAGCAGTTCGCTGAGCTGCAGACCAGCTACGGCGAGCTTCAGACGGATCTCGACCACTGGCAGAGAGAGTTTGAGCGCGAAGTAAACGGCCAGCGTTCCGGCATTGTCGGACTGGGGCCCCGTGCCAAGAGCATTCGTGACGACCAACTCGCGTGGCGCCGCGAGGAAGCGAAGCGAATGGCAGAATCTCTCGAGTTCCTGACCGAGCAACGCAACGATTACTCCGAGCGAATCAAAGAAACGGAAAAAGTGATTCAGGATGAGTTTGTAGCCATTGCTGCAGCAAAAGCCGACCGCCTCAAAGACGAGCGCGCTCGCGTTGCCGCTCTCAAACAGCAGGTTCAGCAGTCGCAAGCCGACCAGTTCGTCGAGCAGCAGAATGCGATTCGCTCAACAATCGCGGCGCAGATCGATACCCGTCTCACAGAGCTCGAACGCCTCCAGGGCGAGCTCGCTGCCATCGGAACGCAGGAACAAAGCCGCATCGATGGAATCGCTGCTGAGCCACGTCGCGACATTCTCACTCAGACCCTCGCACTCCACAGTCTCTTCAAAACTGGTTCAGAAGGCGGAGAGTTCGCGCTCATGGCGTATCTCATTCTCGCCGGCCTTTTCATGCTGATCGATACAATCCCTCTGGTCGTAAAATTCTTTTCCCAGCCCGGTCCCTACGACGCCCTCGTCGATCGCGACGAAGTTCGTTACGCTCGTGAGCGTGAGGCCTGGCTCAAAAGCTACAGCGAATACATGAACAGTCTCTCATCAGGCAGATTGCTACACCTGACGCAGAACAAACCACTGGAGAAAGCCGTCATTGAAGGCATCGACAGTTCACGGGCTGCAAAGGAGTTCGTTGAAAACCTCATCGATCTCGAGACCGCATTCGAAGAGCGAATCGAGACTGAGAAGGCTCGCCTTACCGAAGAGAAGAACCAGCAATCGAAAACTCGCGCGAAACGTTTGGAGAAATTCTCTGAGACCTTCTACGAAGACCTCAACAACCGAATGGAATCCTTTTTCGATCACGATGCAGCTCGAAAGGCCGCTGAACGAAGCATGGCGTAAATACTCACCGCTACCCACAGTATTTCAATAGGGTTAGGTGATTAAACTAACCCTATTACACCTTAACACTCTGAGGTCCAGGGGTGTAACAGGGTTAAGGTCTGCTGCGACAGATCCTGAAAAATCATTAAATCATCGGAAGGCGCGTTACTCGCTAAATCCCTCTGGATCTCTATCTTTCTCGCGGTCCACCCATCGACGCCAACGCCGACGATAAATAGACTGCATAAACTGCCCGACGAGAAAAATGGGAAATCCATAGTAAGACGCACACATCGCGGCACGAACCTCATCGACTAGAGCGGAGGTATCGTATCCGACCCTAGCCCCGTAGGCAGCGATCATTCCACAAATTACGAATGCGAGGTGATCACGATCCCAACCATCGTCAGGGAGAAGCCTATCAAATACAGCGGAGTTCGTTTCATCATCACAAAGTTAGGATAACGCTTGCGCCCCTTTTGATACAACAGCTGGTTCAAATTGGAATGCGCACCTTTCATCGGCGTGCGAGGCCACCTATCTCTTCACCTATTTCCCCCCACCCAACTTCCGCAGGTAAGCTCGTATGGCGGCGAGCTCGGTAGCGGAAATGGTCTGGGCATAGTGGGAGTGCATCAGGGCCTCGTCGCTTTTCCATTCCAAATGGACCTGGTCCCGCGGAAGGCTGACTCGATTCCCTCCCGTATCACGAAGAGAAAGCGCCTCCTCCGTCCGGTCCTCGACAATGCCGAAAATACGAGCTCCATCTTTCAATTCAAAACCATGACTGCCGTAACCCGAGGTGACGCTTAGAACCTCGTTGACGAACTGCTGCACCGTTCGCGCGGTCGCTGTTGACACAATATCCGGACCCGAGACAGGGCCTTCCCCTTGAATATTGTGGCAGCTGGCGCACCCTTCGCGGTTGAAAACGTGCCAGCCAATCTCAGGATCAGCCTCCACTCCCGCAATCTTTTTTGCGAGGGCGGCGAGTTCGCGTTTCTCTCGCGTCTCTTTTTCTCCTGCCTGTCCGGCAAGCATGTTTCGACGGATCTGCCCCGCAAGGGATGCCGCGAGTTTTTGTGTTTCTTCCAAATCGCTGACGGCAGCTTTCGCAAGAAGGCTCTCAACTTCGGGAACATCCTTCACAGTAGCCGCTTTCAAGAGGGCTCTCAGCGCAACTCCGTCGGAAACGTCGTCGAGTGCCGCACGAATACGATCGATGTCAGATGGGCTGGTATCGTCCCTCTCCAGCAATCCAATGAGAACAATCCAACCGAGGACAGCTTTGTTCTCGTCGCTCCCTTTCGCACGCTGCAGCAGCGAAGAGATTTCTCTTTCCGGCACCTCCACTTTACCAAACCCACGCAGCAGGCGCTGGGAATCCTTTTGCGGCAGGTCGCAGCTCAACAATTGATCTGCAAGAGAGAATCCGTCGCGGAAGGGAATGTCATTGAGAGGCAGGAGCAACGAGGATGCCTCCGCCCGCAGGATCGTGTCGCGACTTTTGCTCTGAGCGATGGCAAAAAGCCAGCGACTGAAGCCAGCAGACGACTGGGGATTTCTCAGGAGAATCTGAATCGCGGCCGGCTCCAGAGAAATCTCCTTTTTCGCACGTGCGACCAGAGTGGCCTTGTCTGCGATCGGGATTTTCCTGCTCTTCATCGCATCGAGCAGCGCAACGGCATCGACGCGCGGATCGCCAAGGGAAGCGTTAAGCATCGCTCTGATGAGAGGCGTACACTGCCAGGCAGCTCCGGAAATGTGATACAGATCACAAAGAGCATTCAACCCCTTGCGTCGAATCGAAGGATCCCCAGTCTGCTCCAGTCGAAGAACGATTCCCTCGACGACAGTTGGTTTTGGTATCTTTGCGAGAACCTCAAAGGCGACGCTAGACAGCGCTGCCTTTTTCGGGTCGTCGAGGACCGCGAAGCAGACCTCTTCGGCTTCGCGTTCGATGAGGAAATTCTTCGCGGCTACTGCGACCTCTTCTTCTTCAGAATTTGCGAGCGAGAGACTGAGGTTGGTGAGACCCTCCACATTCGTTCCGCTACGCAGGATCGCCGAAAGAATTGCTGCCGAAAGCTTGGGCGAAGTCACGTCGGTGATACTCCCGAAGATCTTGTGATTTCTCACTTCAGGCCGGTCACCGAGAAGACGAAAGGCAAAGGCGCTCTGGTTCCTCTGCGCAGCCTGCACCAATTCTCGAAAGGCTTCGTTGCCGGGACGCTGCGCGAACCATGAAAGAGCTCCCCGGTACGATGGGTTGTCGGTATTCTGGAGCTTTCCCGCCAGCTCCACGGTAAAGTCTTTTCTTCGTCGCTGGAGCTCAAAAAGAGTCTCGTGCCGAAGGAGCAAATCCGGCGCATCCAGCAACCCAGGCAAGGCACCATTTACCACCGTATCCAAGTCAACCGGAGCACGCTTCGCCTTGCCCCCGGCGATATGAATCAAATTCCACCGTCCTTCTTCTTTCGCGAGAATATGGGTTCCACCGATCTGCGCAGCGGAATGAAACGGGATTTCGATCTCGGCAATCACAAGAGCCGGTGAACTGTCGTTCGCTGAGGAAAACAAAGCCAGCTCTTTGCCTCTCGCGAGAAAAACATCCGCTACTTCTCCCTCTTTCTGGGGAGCGAAACGCGTGAATCGAGTCGGATTCTCGTGAACGCCAAAGCGTCCGGGAAGCGCGTTGAGCCTATACCACAAAGGCGATTTCGCTTTTCCCAAGGCGACATAAACATCGAGAAGATCGGAAACAAAGTAGTTCGCGATATTCTGCGCGGAAGACCATACGACTTCCAGACCGCTTCCATCGCGTCGAAACCGCACCAGTCCGTGTTTAGGAATCGTGACAGGAACCCCCTCAGAATTGAAGGCATGATAGGGTTTCTCAGCGTGGGCAAGGCCGTAGCACCATCCATCAGTGGAGAGCGAGAGGCGGGAAATCGAGAATGGGACTTTCGAATCATTGTTCCTTTCTTCGGGAAAACAAAGACTGCCGTCGCCGAATTTTTCATCCGCAGCACAGTCCTTGTTGGTATCGCGATACGCAACGATGCGTCCGTTTTGCACGACGTAGAGCCACTCCCCATCCCATGCTGCACTTGCATTGGGGTGAAGGTTGGCAAGGAAGGAGTGAAATTCAAATGAGTCTTCCCCATCACTCTGACGGCCGAGCAACACAGTCACATCCTTGCTTTCCGCATCGCGAGTGAGAACGAAACAGTCGCCTCTTGCAGTCTCAATCAGCTGAACTGGTTCCTGCTTTTCCGGAAGCTGTCCCAGCTCGTCCCACGTCCATCCGTCTCGAATTCGGATCTTTCTTCCTGACTCACTCGAAGAGAGCGAGCGCAGCCCGGACACGCGCTTCCCTGTGACGCGGTAGGAGGCGGGCATCCGATGAGCTTCCTGGTAGGCGGCGATTTCTCGAATCGCAATCGTCTCGGCCGGTCTCGTCTCGGGAACGGAAAACCGGAGGCCTTTCACTTCGGCCGCCTGATCTATTTCCATCACCGTGGTTTGATTGTCATTTCTACCGGCCCGAAAAAGCAGACTCTTCCATTGATCCTCACTCTGAAGGGCTTCGATCTGAAGGGTATCCGGCTCTCTGTCTTTCCATTCGACAACAAGCCCGGAAATCCGCGTGGGAGCCTCCCATCGAACCTGGAATGATACTGGTCCGGGCGCACCCGATTCCCAGTAGGTGACAGGATCACCATCAATCGCAGCAGAGGGCATCCGATCATCAGCGACATTGCAGGAAATGGCTGTTGCCCGAGCCTCGGTCAGAAGATTGACGCCAGGGTATTGCAGGACCTTTGGGGCCTCCGGCAGAGAAATCCCGGGGACAGGGGTTCCGGCTTCGACTTGCTTGAAGGTCTCCTCATCGAGGCTGTCCACGGCCCAGAGGAATCCTCGCGTCAAAACGTCGAGATACGAGTTCTCCAGCATGGTCTCGGCCTTGTTGCCGAGCGAAACAGCAAAGACTCTCGTCTTTTTCTCCCCGTAGAAGTGCCGCCAAGCGACTGGGTGCGTCTTTTCTACCTCTCCCACGATGTTGCCGTGAGCGAGAATAGTAATGTCGGGATTAAGCATCTTAATCCGGTAGAGTTCCTCCGCATTTGTCTTCCAATCCCAAATGCCTGCAAGGATAGGATCGTTGCCTGCTCGGTTCTTCCACTCAACCGGGCCAACCAGAACGCCCTTTCCGGCACCACCACAAAAGTCGCGCCATGCACTTTCTTCCCCCGAAAAAGAACGTAGCGCGCCATGGATGAGCACGGCTGGTAATCCTTCACGATGTGGAGCCAGAATCCGCTCGGTATATTCGTCATCCGCCACTCGCGGGAAACAGTGATTATGAACGACAATGTCGTAACCCTCCGCCCACGCTGCATTTTCAAACAAGGGAATTCGAACATCGCTGCGACCAGCGCCCTGATGATACACTTCCCACTCCACGACCCGCTTCAACCGCTGTCGGATACCTGCCGTTAGGATACGCTGGTGGAGATCGTGATCGTGATTGGCTCCTCCGGTCACAAAGAGAGCACAAATGGGAGGCGGAGCGCCTCCATCCTTGTCCGCTTCCTCGGACAGCCCACAATCGTTCCCGATCTGGAACAGGCAGAGGCCCACTATCAGAAGTCGATACAGTGTTTTTGTCGGACGGATAGGCACCCCTCACTGAACCGAAAAATCCCCCGCCCCGCAAGGAGAGAATAGGATTCCACGCTACTGAATGCCGCAGATTTTGCGGGCGCGAAATCCTGACTACGCCGCAGAGGAGTGGACGTGAAATCCGTAGGGGAGCTCGCCCGGCAACTCGCAAATCTGTTCAATCGCTTCGAAGAGCTCGTCGAATTTATCGACAAAGACATCACCGATGAGGAGATCGGTCAGAGTCGGGCGAAGTGCTGGATTCATCTTCACAAGTTTTCCGAAACTGAAGTCTTCATGGTAGAAGGCGTAAACAATCTTGCGCATCCGTTCAATTGCGAGACAGACATCTTTACCATAAGACTCGAATTGTTTTGCGGAAGTGTCGCCGACTTTGAGGGCGTTATTGATTGCTTCGGCTGCGAGTTCGCCAGACTTCAGAGCGAGAAAAACACCGGATGAAAATACCGGATCGAGAAAGGCAAACGCATCGCCGACCAGCAAAACACCGTCGCCTGCGCAGTAATTTGAGCGATAGCTGTATTCTCCAGTAACCCAGTACTCACCGACTTGCTTTCCGGGTGCGAGATGTTCTTCAATCCAAACATTCTCGCCACTCTCGCGTTCGAAAATCTGAGCTGGATCACGAGAGTCACGGTAAAGATAATCCCGGTCTGCCACGACGCCGACACTGATGCGATTATCGCGCATTGGAATATACCAGAACCACCCTTTTTCCGGAATGTACGCAACCGTAGTGGAACCAGCATCAAGACCTGGATCACGCATTGCCCCTTCGTAGTAAGTCCAGATAGCAATTTTTCGCAGCTCGGGATCCTTGTTCCTCCATTTGTTTTTCGCCGCGACGACACAATCGCGGCCTGAAGCATCGACTACGACCGCAGCATGAAAGGTGTGACGATCTTCTTCCGCATCAGTTGCGACAACGCCAGCAACCTTTCCCGACTCATCTCTTATAACTTCGACAACACTATGTTGCTCACGGATATCAGCACCTTTTTCACGAGCATTGTCGACCAGCAACTGATCGAATACCTGACGCTCAACCTGCCAGGTAACGGC
>Ga0181577_10001128_pt1 | contig 21683 bp, 32 predicted proteins | sample 101ome_21_FD_132468 | JGI IMG/M metagenome (GOLD analysis project Ga0181577, IMG submission 132468) | Coastal salt marsh microbial communities from the Groves Creek Marsh, Skidaway Island, Georgia - 101413BT metaG (megahit assembly) | ecosystem: Environmental > Aquatic > Marine > Intertidal...
GTGATTCACAGTTCCAAGCTCTTAAGCTTTTGTTTATGCGTGAGTTTGGATCATTTGCCGTTTTCGCGCTTGTTCTTCTTTTCTTCATACCCTTCATTCTCGCACAAAAGGAAGCACGACGCTTTGCCGCTTTGCCGCCCTTTTTTAGCTTTGAAGGATCGCGGGTAACAGCAGTCTTTAATTTAGAGCCCGGATTCTCTCTTCTGTAACTCTCTACACCCTTCTGGTTCAAGCCACCAGATGCGCGCTTCCCTTCTTTTCTAGTCCATGCCGCCGTCATGCCCAACCCAACCTTTTAAGTAGTTTTTGTCTGTTTTTTTCAAATTCTTCACGCTCTTTTTGTTTCATTGTCCTTGGATCACGCCCACCCATTCTTTGAAGCTTTTTCTCATCTCTCGTACGCAAGGCATCTGCCTTTGTTTTGTCTACTCTTTTGGGAATGTAATTACCATCACTTGGCCCTTTTGACTCACCCTTACCACCGGCTTTCAATTGTCTCTTACGAACAAACCATTTCCAGTCATGTAGTATATCCCTACGTGTTTTGTTTTTCGGTTCATATCCAAGTTGCTTGATTCTATCCTGTATGCGATTCAGGATTTCCTGATTACCTTCAAATGTCTTTGATAGATTGCGTAATCTATTAAACTCATAGTACCTCTCTATACTTTCAAGAGTCACCATTCTTCTTGGTGCTCTCTTTATTCTACGAACAGACCTTTTCTTTCTCTTAGCTTTTTCTTTTCCACTTGGTCTCGCATGCTCGTGCTTGGAGATATTTCTTTTCTTGAGTCTTTTATTTGATTCTTCAACCACATGCCTGAATTTGGCTGGTAGCCTGACTACCAAATTATCACGACTTGCAGTTAATCTTGCTGGGTGTGCCATTGGGCCATCGAGAGGTCCAAGTTTTCTGTTTATTGTAGGGAATCCTTGAGCTTTTATTTTTCTAAGCTCACGAGCTATACCAAACTCTAAATTATTATCCATCAAGCAGACTCTCCTTTTGTCCATTGGTTAACATAAGTACCGAACCTGCCGTCATCATGCTTGATGTTATGTTTTTTTAGAAAAGCGTAATAAAGCTTTTCACCCTCCCTCTCAGCCGCACTACCCTTCAGTCCTTTTTTTTTTGCAAAATCAATGAACTTTGCTCTACGTGCGTGTTGCTTCTCAAAGACAGTTCTCATGTCTTTATACAATGGAAGTTTCATCTGGGCAAACTCAAACAAGTCTTCCAATGACTCGTATTCTTGATATCTTTTGCGCTCTCTTGCCTCCCCGTATTTTTTTACGCCATACAATGGAACAGCTGCTGTTCCTCCTACTGTTAATGCGGTCTTAAGCCTTTCGGAACTCCTCTGATCGGCAAGATTTTGCATTCCTTCTCTTCTTCTGTTTCGCAAATCTTTTACATTATCAATCTCACCTTTTAGCCTTTTCTTAGCAATCTTGATGCCTTTTTTCTTCTGATTTTTGTAGTTTCTCTCGGTGTTACCCATGAACCTGTCCACAAAGTTAGTTTTTCCACTCGGATTTGTTCCGACATTATATTTCTTAGCGAAGTCAGCTCTTGACATATTTTCATAGTCATCGACTACCTTTTGGCTTCTTCCTATCTCACCCTTTGTCCTTTGAACTCTCTTTCTCGCAACCTTCAGTCCAGTTTGACTACTCTTATAAAGATCATCCATCGCACGAGTTGCCTTTCTGGCGCCTGCTCCTGTTAAATTTCTTAAATATGATTTTAGTATGCTCATTTTTATTTATTCCTCCATCCCCAGTCTTTTCCTAGCCTTCTTACCATATCCAACTCCGACAGCACCCCCTGCCCCGGCGAGCAAAGCACCACCTCCCACGAGTCCAGCTATTTTCAACGCTGCTTTTGGGTCTTTTACTGAGGTTGATCCTTTTTGAAATTTTTTACCAGCTTTCTCGGCTGCCTTCTCCACGATCCTGTTGATTTGCTTCTCATCAATTTTCTTAGCTACTCCCTCACCATAACCTTCACCAAGTTCCTTGCCGGCTTTTCTGATCTTATCTTTTATGTTTCTCTTAGCCGCGCCATATTTTTTACCAATATAGCTCGCAATCCTTCTGTTCATCGCTGGTGTTATAAACTCAATGACTTTATCCAAATCCCCATTTAAAAGAGCTAGTCTTTGCTCTCTTCTTGAGTTGTATCTTCTTTGTAATCTCCCTATCTCAAGCTTCAAACCTTGATGTGATATTGACCTTCCATCTATTGAAATTCCTTTGGCATTGTTCTTTTTGACTACGCCTAGAATCCCTCGTAAGTAGTTTATTCTTTTTAAAAGCTTTGACGAACCCCCACTGCCTAACTCGGTAACAGATATCTTTTTTTTGCTCTCAAGGATTTTAGCTATTCTTTTCGCATGATCGTTTCTCTTTTTCTCCTCAAGCCTTGCTTTTTCAGTATCTCTATTCTTATCTAGCCTGTACTTGAGCGCCATAGCCGCGAAAGGAGCAACAGCCGCTCCTATCAAAGTGGGGCTTGCGTTTACTTTTTTTATCTTAGCGAGTAAACCCTTATCCTTTTTGGATTTCTTACCCATTTTGAAATTTAGCTAAGTGCATAAGCTCCACCCAAACCAGCTGCCGCTGATAAGCCAAGTCCAAGCTTATTTTTTCTTAAATACTTTAATGCTTTTGAACCAAAAGACTTTGGCATCTTAGGTTTTTTCACCTTCATCTTTGGTGCTTGTGTTACATTTTGCTGCATCACATCCATACCACCCCTTCTACTAGACAACTTTTGTCTTTTTTGATTTAGCTGTCTAATTTTTTTAGCCTGTTGTTGTGATTCAAATGATGCTTTCTTAGCCGCAAAATCTGCTTTTTGATCATACCTCTTGGCGTCTCCATAGCTTCCAGACTGTTTCTTATAGAAGTCTGATGTCGCATCAAATGAGATAACTAATTGCTTTGCTCCGAGTTCGTAAGGATTCATATGTATTATCTAAAATGTCAACTAGACAAAAAAAAGAGGGTGGCCCGTGGCGACCACCCCCTTTACACACACATGAGCAGATAGCTCAAAAGGAGATAAATGTTATTTGCTCTTTGTGTGGTATCTTTTTATACCTTCATTTTGCCCATTGATATAATCTTGCCAACGCTCAACTAATTCTTCAACGTCTGCTTTGTTTGCTGTTTCAGTCACAAGTCCGGGTAAGGGTTCTTTTTTTGCTAATCTCGCACCAAGTGGTGCTCCATAATATGTGCCATCATCAATTCTGATTGTAAAAAGTGCTGTGTGTGGATCAAAGACGCCCATGCATTTGGTTAGCATTTGTACCTTGCCCTTCTTAACCTTCTTTTCAGGCTCAACCACGATTTTCTCACTTTCAGGTAAAGGATTATTAGTACTTTGCCGTACCATACCCTCAATAGTGGAATGTTCATTCTTCTCGGTTTTCACGCTCTTAGCTTTTTGTTTTGTCGCCATCACTTATGTTTCCATCAGAATCAAGAAACTCAGTCAACCATTTTTTATGTTTAACGTAAATTTCCGATATTGCTCTCGCCGCAGTTAGCCATACTACTCCATTTCCGCACAATCGAATCCTGTCTTCTCGTATTTGATTAACGTGTAACCCATGGGTAGCATCATCAATCCCTCCACCCACGATGGGTTTAGAACCCGCTTCTTCGGTGGGCTCGGGTTCCCAATCATATCTGGTTTGGTCTGGTCCGGCTGGGTGTCTGACGGGGTGGAGTTCACCTCCTCGCGTAAATTCTTGCACCCCCCTTTCTTCTTTGCCTCCTCCAATTTCTCTGGACTCCTCGGTGGCAGAACATCCATCGTCGATGGGGTAGCCCACTTCATCTTGTTCGCGTCCTTCTTCGCATCTATGTACGCTTGATTCATCAATGGGTCTATTTGCTCCCTCAAGTTTGATGGTCTCTCCCTGTTCTTCCTCCCCCCGTTTTGAGCCGTCTCCTTCATTGCTTCGTAACTCCTGCTCGGTAGATGATCCATTGTGTTTGGAGTAGCCCACATCTTTTGAGAAGTCGATGTATGCTTCTCCTCCATTTGTGTAGATTGTTGATGGGTATCCTTCGTCATAGAGTTTTGCGATTGTGAGGCAGATTTCTGTCTCTCCATCTTCTTCACCTGTATATCCAACTTCTCGTGTAGGTTTATTCCCTCCTTCTTTTTTCTCTCCTGTCTCTCCTCCCAGTTGTCCAAGTTCTCGTCCGCTTGATCTCCCACGCAAGGCGTCGCCCATTTCTTTTGTTCCATTGCTCCTACTGCCTGACTCAACATCGCGCCGAATGTCAGACCCGACCTCTCTCTCGTTGTCCTGAATCCTCCGCTCGTCACTTCTGCTGGATTCGCCAAGCTTCCCGCTTTGTCCGCAACTCTCGGTGTTGGATACATATTCGGTGGAACTTCCTCGTAGTCGAACATCATTTCCATTTGTGCCGACTGTGCCATTTCTTTCTCGTAAACTTTCTTCGCATGGCTCTCCAGTTTGTTCTCCGACCAACCTTTCTCCACCATCGCTGGTAAGTCCATAGATTCTCCTTTGAAGCTCCTCCCTTGTGGCCCCTTGTAATCCCGTGCTTGTGGCGTCGCGAAGTTCATATTCTCTGTTTGACCTTCTGCATGCTTGAATGAGTTCATCAGGCTCCCTGATGCCCCAATCTCTGACATCTGCTTTAATCGCGAAAGAAAATACTCGCTTCCTAAGATGTGGGAGTCCCACGCTTGCTGCGCTTTGTACTCCTGCGTCAACGCGGTAACCATCTTCTGCCAAGTCGCTGACGACTGTATCGAATCCAAGCGACAAGTGTCCGTAGACGTTTTCTCCGATAAAGGCGGGAGCATTACATCCATTAAGCACTGCCCTTGTGAATCCCCACATTTTTCCTTTATCCCCTCCCAGACCCGCTCTTTTTCCGGCACAACTAAAGTCCTGACAGGGATACCCTGCAATGACAATGTGGATTGGTATTTCTTCAGCAAGTTCTTTTGCTGGGAATGTAGTGACATCTGGCCAAAGCATTGCTTCATCCAATACACCTTGTCTAATTTTTTGAGCCAAGAGGTTGAGCGCATAAGCTTCCCGTTCCACGTAAGCAACGACTCGCAGATTTGGGATCGCTGCTCTAACGCCTGTTTCGAGTCCTCCGTAGCCGGCGAACAAACTGATCGCATTAACTGTTTTGTTGGTATTATCCATGTCATGTGTGTGTGTGTTAGTGTTATTGTTTTATCTCGAAACTAAGTTCAAGTCGTTCCATTATTTTTTTTCTGAATATTAAATCAATCCTTATCCAATCACCCCCAGAGTTTGAATGCAACCTTAAAGGTGTATCTCCAGCCATAGCCTCTATTGGATCAAGTTCTAGACTATAGATCAATTTCTCTATCCCATTCATGACCCATTTATGAATGAGCATGATGATCTCAGGATCAGGAAACTCGCATTTTTGTAATCCTTCAGAAAGTCCTATAAATAAACCACAGCTTTTTGGTGGTTCTTCAAAGTTGGGTGGATCACTTCTATTAACGCAAATCATTTTCTAGAGCTGGCTTCATGTTGTGTCTTAAAAATACGGCTTGTTCATTATTTCCACTCCGTAGGGCTTCATCTATATCCACGATGTAAACTAGCGCACTTGAAATGTCATTGAATACTATTTTTTTTGCACCATTTGCTTTAGCGCTTGCAATGTATTGCTTTTCAATCATCCCCTGACCATCAGACCAAAACACCTTTGGGTCTATAAGTATAAAATATACATCACCATCAATCTGACCCTCCGCAAAGTATAACTTATCCTCCTCCATTATTTAGTCCACTCCTTGAACGCTTCCAAAGCTTCCATCAAACTATCATATGAATTAAGCATAGGCATGCCGCCTTCCATGTTACGCTCTTTGTGTGGCCATGGTCTAAGGTTTGAAAAGTTTGTGGTCATGTCATCTGTTATGTAACAAGTTACATGCCACTTCTCTGAATTAGGTACATATTTAATCTCACAGGTTCTTTTTGATTCGGGGTTTCTAAATACTACTCTAAGTCCTCTTGATAATATTTGCATGGGTATCCATTCGCTAACAGACAACCATACACTAGAGGAAGGGGGGCGAAGCAATAGCCCCCTTCCCTCTGTTGGTGTCTCCTTGTTGCTCACTTATTCAATTCCTATATAAGGGTTTTGACCAAGTCAAGTTTGATAGAAAATATCGCCACAAGTCTCTATTAGACAACGATTTCCTGTAGCTTTTATCTTATTTAGCTTTTTTTGCTCAATTAGCTCCCTAATTCTTCTTCTAATCGTCGAAACAGAGAAGCCATCCTCCTTCAAAAGATTGATTAAATCTTTCTGTTCGATGTTCTCTTTGGCACTATTGACATGACCCATTATATAGGGTGTCAGGTCATCCTTTTTTCTACCCCCTGCACCTTTTAATTTTTTTGGGTCTATGTTACCTCTTCTAACGAAGAGAGGGAAGTCCATCTCAACTACGAATGGTTCAGGACTCATGTAATTACGAACCGTACTTTCGACCGTAAAACATCCATCCTCCTCATGTTCAGTCATGACCATAATCGTGTCAGGACTACGAGCAAAAACACCTGACCCCGATATTCTGTCAATTGAGCTTTTTGCCGCCTGATTACCCTTGGAAAAGTGTGCCGCGAAAACTACCGCCGCACCTGTTTTTATTGCTATCTCTTCCATCTCATTCATAAGTGAGTTTATGTCACCTGCCGCATTCTCATCACGATTACCAAGTGTCTTATAAATAGGATCAAGAATGACCAAACTAAAATTACCATTAGCCATAAGTTTTATAAACTTTGGAGCAATAGTTTCTAATGCTTGTGCCTTCCCACGAAGATTCCAAATCATTAAGTTTTCGCTTGGTAATTTTATACCTTTTTTATCACAAATCATATCAATTCTTTCTCTAAAAAAGAAATCAAGAATCTCAAAATTTATGTATAAAACTTTTCCCATTTGTGTATTTTGACCCCAGAATGGCACTCCGTTCGCGACTGATATAGCAAGGTCTAAGAGCGTGAAGCTCTTAAATGTTTTACTACCCCCTCCTAATACCATTGATAGCTGTCTGTTTAGAAGACCATCCACGATCATGGGTGGCTCATAGAGTTCAGCACTCTCTAGCTCCACCTGATTCATGATGGGTGGAAAATCATCATTTATGTAGTCCACCCAAGTATCCCAATCAGGACATCCTGTGTCCATGTGAATCAGAGTTTGTAGATTGCCCGTATCTCCTCTCGTACAACCGGGTAGTCTAGTCAATCTACTCGCATCTTTGTTCTTATCATCCACCTCATAGGCTGAGAAATGATCCATGAGCATAGATACCCTTTCCTCATACTCACTTTCATTCGCCGCATTTACCTTAACTAAAGCATGAAGACTCCTTTTGCCTGAGAATGAAATCGTGGAGCATGGAAGCTTAGACTCTTTAATTAACTGCCATTGTTGTTTTAATGATATCGTATCGAACTCAATTAGGGCATATTTATAATTCTTGATATTCTTCTTTACCCTGCCAAGTTTCGCGTCAAGCAATGGATTGATACCAATATACACACCGACCTTTTGCTGACCATCTTCATCAACGATCGTGAATATATCACCAATCTCACCATCTCCTATTTTTTCTATCCACTTATCTCTAGTAAGGGTCAATCCTTTGCCCGCAGGATACTCGTCACCATCCTCATTTATATCAGCCCTCACTATACAGAGATAGTCATCAGGCTCATAATTTTGCTTAAGGAACTCTACGCTACTCTGACCCTCAATCGACTCAGGAATGTCATCACTTTCATCAAGTGTATATATCCTTTCCCTTAGCTTTGGACTCTCTTCAACTTGAAAATTAGTACTTACGTTCCCATATTTCAAGTCAGTCATCCTATTGCCATTGGTTTCAATTGGGTTTCTCGCTGGTCTGTTAAAACAAGACCTTATTGTTGCTCTAGCCTCCGATTCAGACAGCCCATCCATTGACGCCCGCGCCGAACATAACTCATATACCTCTACCTCTGGAATCTTCGCGTCTCTAAGCTGAACCGCAGCCGCCAATAGCTCATCATTCCTCGTCCCCTCTGAAGCTCCATGTCTTAAGTATTCTAGGGTACGTTTTGGAAGTAGATAATCTGATCTTAGTCTCCCCAAACTGTCTACTATCCTTCTTTCTTCTGTAGCCATCCAGCTTCCTCCAAAAAGTAATACATTGTTTTTTTAGGTAAGACAAAAAATGCTTCTTTCCTGTCATCCCTCGCGACCACGATATCATTCCCACCTCCCTGCTCTATTGCATCGTAGATGGTCTTGAACCCCCTCTTCCTTCTTTTAGCTTCAACCACCAATTTTGGAACTGGAAAGTTTTGCCAATATTTTGAATCCTTGCTTGGGGAAATCCATATGTCCCCTTCAAAGTCTGATACTGCTCCAGAGAGTGGTACTTTTTTAGCGTCCAAACCTTTTTCCTTGAGTTCATTGACGACCTCTCTTTCAAAATCAGCTCCCTTCTGTCTGCTGTTTGCCATAAGTTTTTTTCTCCAATTTTTCTGTTTGTAACTCAAGGTCAGCCAACATTTCGGCTAATTGTTTCTTTTTGAGTTCGGGATTTAATTTAGCCAACAGAGCCTCAGTCTCTCTTTGGCGAGTAGCGTTGGCTCTTTTGGTAACGACAAGCCCATAAAAAAAGGCTATCAGTACCAAGATGGTGATGAACATACCCATACCAGCGAATATGTCATAGATTATTTTAAGTGTTTCTTCCATAATTATAAATCGAATGTTTTAGTGAGTAGAAATAAACCGACGAGCAGAAACATGGCGATTATCGCCATGTCCCCACCCGTGATTGTAGTATTGATATCAAAAAGGGACATCATCATCCTCTTCTTCAGAGGTCAACTCAAACGTTGGTTCGGGTTCCTGTACAGGTTCTTGTACAACGGGCTCAGGTAGCTCTGTTGGAACGACCCACTTGGAAACTCTGTTAGTCTTTTTTCCATTGTACTCATGCAGCTCGATCATGGCTTTTGCGTATCCACCAATGATATATTTCTTCATGAAATCCTCATCGATTTTAACATTTTGACCCTCTGCGGGCAAGGGTAGTTTTTTAGATATAGTAAACGCTTTCAGCACTAAGTCCATTTTCCACATTGCCTTTTCGGTAAACACAATGTTTTCATAAGTGATCGGACCTTCCTTAATCTGTAAGTGAATCGTTATCTTGTCGTTATTGTTTGTAGTGAAGCCCGTCTCATACTTTACAGCTTTTACATAGTACTCACCCGGTTCTACGAGTGATGGCGCTCCTTCTGAATTATTATATGTATAATCAATGCTCATTTTTGTTGTATTAGTCTTTTAGTGTTGGGTTTTTTGTCTATAGGAAGTAAGTCCACGATAGCCTTACCATAAACGTCTTCCAATTTTGATATAGATAGAGAACAGCATTCTAAAAATCGCTCAATGCTACCTTCACCTGTCGCCATGTCAAGTAGATGATATGCTTGACTGACATCGGTGACATATCTTTGTCCTGATTGTTCTCTCCATGAATAGTTTGGAATCTCCTCAAAATCCTTGGCTCGATTCATAACCTCTTTAGCCCATTTCTCCATTGCTTTCGCAACAGGGATCAAGGCTGAAAGCTTTTCTGCCTCCTCCTCATTGATGTCTCCAGACAAGGTCTTATCCTCATCCTTGCCTAGTGTTAAGTTTTCAGCAGTTTTGTAAACAGCATCGCAATTCAGTATATGCTTACACCACCCACAGTATTCGGATGGATTTTTCGGTGGGTTGGGCTGATTCGACATGATCAGTAAATTATCTATCAAGCTCTTAGCCTGATCCCTTCCGATGGTATACACCTGATGCTTGCGGTATTTGGAATACAGGATGTGGCACTCTACCTCATCGATAGTTATGTCAGTATCCATGATAGCAAGCGCATATGCCGCCATTTGCATATAATATGGTCTTTCTTCACCTGTCTTAAGATCGAAAAGCCTGTGTTGATTAACGACGTCAGCAGTACCAAAATAATGATCCCCATAGGAAACTTTCATTTCGGTATTTATAGGATGTTGAGCATCCACGGAAATGTTTACCACATCAACAGCCCAATCAATACCACTCACCTCATACTCTGAGAACTCAAAATCTGTGGCTACGTCGCCCTTTATCTTTTTCTCGAACAATTCATGTAAAGCCTTTCCTTTTTGTGCAGCCTCCCCAGCCTGTCCAGACATAAAAGACGGACAGGTATGTTTAGCTGGGAAAGAACTTGGGGAGTTCGTAGGATGATGATCCATTAGTCCAAGCCTCCCGTAGATTTCATTGCGGTCAGTACGAATGTATCGAAGTTCTCGACACACTTCTTGATTGTACTCATGACCATACCTTTGGGCCACTTCTCTTTTATGAATACCTGAATTTTTTCCTGTTCCAATTCGGATCGCCCTTTGAGCAATTCTTGGAACTGTTCCATATAACTTTTTTCATCTATGGTCTTAGCCTCTTCATGTGGTATTTCATCAGGATCATAAATTCCAGCCGCAATTTCAGGTACATGCATCCTTAGTGCTTTGGTAGCACACCTTGCACGCAACATTGCTGATGGCTGTTTTTGCCAATTGTCTTTTCCTGTTAAACCTAAGTTTTTAGCTTCCGCAATTGTAAAGCTAACTGGCTTCTTCTTCTTTCCCCTGTAGGTGAGAACGATAGTTGCGGTTTTTCCATCTTCTCCATCCTGTGTCCACTCAAAGTCGCCACCATACATTTGCCTGAACTCAGCGAGCATTACGGCTGCCTTTTTCGTTGGGCGACCATGTATAAGGTCATACTTTTGAGCGAAGTCCAATGGAGTTATTTTCTCAGCCATACAGGTAAAAGCGATAATCACGCCTTGCTCTACCTTCGTGCAGTTATTAAAACCTGATCTGGCAATGATGTTACCAAAAGCTTCTATAGCTGTCATCTGTGCGTTGAGATCATTGAAGACCGCGCCTCTCTCTGTCTGTATATTTGGATTCGATACCATTTCTGGAATCGGACTTGGCTCTTTTTGTGTAGTTAGTTGATTTTTTGTCATTTTTATATTTGGGTTAATTTGAAGCCCAATCAATAGACACAAAAATCTTGACAAGCCAAGCTTTATTTTTTTTACTCAACCTTGTTGAGTAAGTTTTTTACAAAAGACAATAAACCATCGGACTATGAATAAATCGATATCAGTATTTGAAGGCGAAATATATGTGTTTGTCGTTGATTGTTCAAAGATCAATCTCTGAATCAAAATCAACTTCAGTATCTTCCATAAACTCCAATAGTGCCACATTCGTAGCATAGATTATTGATAGTTTATCTAAATCAGATTCAGACTCATACCTCCTGAGTAGCTGTACTACCCCTGACCTTATTTGATCAATAGCTTCTGATTCGTCATCCATCACTTAATTTAGTTTATAAAAAGCTTAGGGAGCATTTCAAGCCGCTTGTTAAAGCCATCAAGGCATTCCATTTTGTAGATTTTTCTCTCCTTATTCTTGTATGCAGGCAACGTAGCCTCTATGCCTAGCAAACAAAATAGTTCGCGCTGGACTTCCCATAGAGAGTGGTAATTCACGAAGATAACATTGTAAGTGCGGGGATTGAGATAATAATTATCAAAGAACTCCTCAAAGCGAATGTGGTCAAAATTATCTTTCGCGTATTTTTCTTTATTTAGCTCAATACTTTCGGGACATGAAATTCCTATATTTCGCCAATGTTGTACGCCCCACGCACATGAAGTAGCCATTGAGTATTCTGGCGCGGAATAAATAAAAACAATTTTGCTTTCTGGATTAGTATCTAGTTCATCCCCAAAGTGTTCACCTTCGGGTAAATACAGTTCTTTTTTTGGAAACCTATCATGTATGTGGTATGCCTCGCCGAACTGCTCTAGGAGATTCGTTAACATGGTTGAGCCACAGCCACCATAAGAGCAGATGTAAAAACGCTTCATAATGCTCCAACCCTACTTAAATCACTCGGACAGCCCACCTTGCCCTCACACCAAGCTTTCTTGTTATAGAAATTATTCGTGTACAACTTACTCATTATACCAATGGTTAGAGACGATATCGACCTTAGGTTCCAGCCTGCGTAATTCAAACATATCAGGGAACGCGATTTGCGTATAGTTAAAAACAATTTCATATTCTGATGCGCCTGACCCCTCCTTGTGCTTCGGGTCTAGCAACCTCATAAAACTAACCCAGAACTCTTCTTGGTGAAACTCCTCCACTAGATCAAATAAGGAACTTAGGATTTTGTGACTAAATGGCATATGGTGGGCCACGCCTGAAGCTCTTTGGACTTTTACTAAGGAAGGATGAAGCCTCTGCATATGCTCAAAATACGGCTCATGCCACTCGCCAGCCTCCGTAAATAAAAGCTTTCCGTTTTGCTGCATTTCTATTTCTCGTAAAAATCTTGTGTCTGCATCTAAAACAAGATATGGGTCTGACAGATCAGGTATCACCTTCCATGCATATAGCTTTATAAGCTGTTGCAAATACCAACCTACTCGATGGTCGTGGTTCATGAAAACTCTTAAGTCTGACCATGTGAACGGAAAGCCTAAATCTTTTGCTACCTCATCAGTTATGATTAAATGTCTATTGGCATTTAATATTTTTGGATGACCCACGGAAGAATCCTTATCACCTAGTGGTGTCACAATATCAACCATTGACAAGAACCCCCGGCTTTTCGCGCAATGCATTTATCGTTTCTGAAAATGAACTAAATTCAGTGCCCATGAACTCATCAGCTCCGACACACATAAACAGATCAATTACTGAATGCTTTAAATCGGTATGCCTATGCGGCCCATTTATTTTATCACAACTATCAATGTCCTGATAAAACCTAACCCAATCTAAATCATAGAACTTAAGCTGCGTTTTACGTATGTCGGTCGCAAGCCAGATGGGTTTGTTATCATATGCTACTGGCAAACCTCCGGTGTCCAAGAATATTGGGGTCTGATATTTGTTCGCAAACTCTATAAACTTCGATGGATGTTCTCTGTTTTCAACCCAATGCTCTGAGCTTCTGATGTGAATCGCATTGTATTCGCAGCCTAGCTGTCTTGTTTCATATTTTGGCTTTAGCAGTTTAAAATTTGGCTTAAAGTCACCATGTGGAAACACACCCCACTTAACATCTTTCCATTCATATGTAACCGTCAACCCATCTATTGGCTCAAAGTGATTATCAAATTTATCTGGGCAAGCGTCATTTACGGGCCAAATAAACTCTAGCTCTTGCCCTATACTTTTTGCGTATTCTAGATAAGAAAGCGCGGTTCTTAGCCTGTTGCACAACCCTGCCCCACATCCATATTTCATGACAGACACCCCTGAATGTTTAATGAAGCCCCCATGGCCCTCCACCCCGCGGTTTTTACTTTGCTCTTTTCTTTATACCAATGCAAGTAGCTATATTCTTTATCACCTATGTACAAAGCCCCATCGGCCAATTTTATAGGAAAACCTTTAACATATTCATAGTCTTGAGCCTCTATTCCCCCAGCCCCCAGCCCATATTCGTGAATCAATACCGTGGGGACTAGCCATTCATCTATATAGTTATTTGTACTTTCTTCAAGCAGGGCTTTAGCAGTCGGTAAGTGTTCAAATATTCTCCTTCCGCGATCATCATTTCTCATCATCACGAAATGTCCGGGTATGAACCACCTACCTACTGGCTTTGCGCTTCTTACTAGTGCCATGTCTGGTCTTTTATGTTTCGCACAGTACAGCTCTAAGTTTCCAAATGTGGGCAGATTACCATATACGACATCAGAATCACCATATCCCCAGTACTCATAATCCTTGAGTTCATCCTCAAAGATTTTACCATAAAATGATTTAAGGTCGCATAGCTTGTATGGATATCTGTTTTGAAACTTCAGCCCATATGTTTTTTCAGCCCTATCGAATATATCATCCATAGAACACTTGTGTATTTTAACGTTGGGGGGAGCATCAAAATCGTAATCCGTAAAAAACAAAACATCCATCTTTTGCCTAGCTACGGTAGAGAGCCATAAGTCCAAATATGGCCAGCCATTTCCAAACTGAGCTATAACTAGAGCCGCGTTGTTCACTTTACCTTCTCCCACTTTTCAATAAGGCCTTTGGCTTCCTTCTTTATGACTTTATCGCACTCGGCCATCCATTGATCATATACCGCGGTTAGTCCAGAATCAGCTCTGGCTTCATAAAACTTCGTCATGTGAACGTGTAAGGACTTCGCTCCATCAAACAAGCCATCAGGCACGTCAAGATACGGCCCATGATGCACGGGGAATGTTTTGTAGTATACTCTACATCTCCAAAACCCAATGTTATGCGTCCTATCAAAATTATACGTATCCATGTACTCGTGGAAATGTATCATACCCTGTTGCTCAAAAAAGGATGACCTCTCCTTGTATATGGTATCCCATACGTTACCCGTATCTATATTGTCGGTATAAACATACCCTGCGTTATATACTCCATACTTATCGCATTGTCCCGTTCTATTGTCTCCATGATAGTGCGGAGAAAGAACCACATCTGATCGTAGGTCTTCGTCTATTTTATCAAGGAACACTATGTCACTATCAACAAACATTGTGTCATCAAACAGTTCGACTGCCTTTCTAATGCAGTACATTTTTGCGGCAATGCAGTCTACTCTATGAAATCTATTGGCAACGCTGACGGAGCTATACTGCTCTTCAAGTATCTTTAAGTTTGATGGTTCGCAAAAAAGATCAAAAACAACATTAGACACCCTTTTTTCAAGGTACTCTTTTGATGTTTTATCAGTAAACACGAGAACAGGTACATCAGGATAGAGCCTCCTGATAGAAATAATGCAAAATAATGTTTCTTCTTTTAATTCGTGTGTTCCTACGAGTGAAAAACTATTTAACATGACCGGGTTTTATTCTATACCAAACTTTTCTTTTCAGTTGTCCAGTTATGTCTGGATAACTACCCTCATATACTTCCACTTTTCCTTCTTCTTGTAAATCTTTAATTACACCACGTAGTTTTACCTGCCCAATATTCAGCTCCTCTTTCAGCTCCATGAATGTTTTCCAGCCATGCCCTCTAGGCATATTTGCATTCTTTACCTGAATGTCCTGATATAATTCTATCCAATCTTCTTTAGGTTTGTTGCTACTCGCCATTTCCCATCTCCTCCTCGCTTTGCGTTTATTACATCCCACTCATCTCCATCAACATATCCATAACACCATCCATTTCCATGAGACAGTCCAGATACGTGAGATCGATTATAGTCCATATCTAAGCTGGCTAATGCACCCACTCCGATACCTTCTGTGCGATGAACTTTACTTATTGTACTATTAGAAAAAGCATGGTTATGCCCATGAATGACAGCACCACCCTCTGGTGCATAAACAAGCGCTGTTACTCTCGTGGCATACACACCCGCATTGAACCCATGTACAAAACGAAGTTTTTCCAATTCAAAAATACCCCTCCTTTTGTCATATGGTAGCATCTTGCACTTTAAGGCTTTAACCTTTTTTTCAATTTGTGAAACAGCTAAATCACACCAGTCTTTCAAAACGCCTTTACCATTTTTTGCTGAATCCCATAGCCTCTCATCGTGGTTTCCACGCAAAAAAACGTGAGGCTTAAAGTTTTTCAGGAATTCAAATCCCATCTCGATGTCACCTCTGAGTGACATCTCCCTTTCTTCTGGACTAGCTCCTTTACGAAAGTTTCTAAAGTCAAAAAGGTCTCCACCAAATATCCTGACGTCGGGCTTGTATAATTTTGTGAATTCGTACAGAGCCGACACAGTATCCGGATCTTGCATATCACCATGCAAATCCGTTGCGAATATAAATTTTTTCATTAAAGAAAGGGGCGACGATGATCCTTATCCTTTTTTGGCTTCGTTTTTCTTTTGTTTTGCCTATACAATGCGATACTTACATGAACTAGGGTCAATACCCCACAGACAAATCCTAATATAGGATTTACTTCATTAAGAAAAAAAGTACCACCTGTACCGGCAGCTGCGAGTGTATATTGTGACTCTATATTCATAAAATTATCTTCTTCCTCCGGGAGTGAAATAAAAGCCCACGATCATCGGGAGGACGACGCTGCACTGGAAGAGACAGATATGTCCCGTTGTAATAACCATACTGGTTTGCTCTGCTGGAAAACTGAGGAGCCCGAAAAGAAACTCTTTTCTACCCTCTCCTGTAAGGTTTGTTGTGCTGAGGATTGGAACGCTTGGATAGATGGCCGTGAGGCAGGTTGTGAACGAGAGCGTAGACATCCCGATAAGAGCCAGCATGCGACGAGTAGCGCGAAGAAACGCGCCGCCATCTCCTGAGTTGATCGCTTCTTGAAACTTGACCGCAAATTCATTGTTTCGTGCCTCCCTGCACATTTCGAGTTCATATTTATGTTGACGACTATCTGTGATCGCACCAAACACTCCCTTTAGGATACTGCCCATCGCGGCAGAACCTCCTCCAGTTAAGAAAAGTGTTAGTAGTTCAAACATTATGGACGATCAGTACCTTTGTACCTAAGATTGTCTACATGAGCATCGAGTTTATCAACCCTATTTTTAAGGTGTTCGATATTCATATCCTGTGTTGCATCAGCAGGTAACGCGCCGATCTCACCTCTGGGCCACTTGATACGAAACTCTGAGTTTAGTTCCATCTCGTGATGTATGCGCACAATGTCATTTTGTATGGTGTTGATCTTGTTCCATATAACGCTGTACCCCCATACCGCAGTGCCTACTAATGCTATGGTTTTGGCTACAAATGCAAGATTTGCTTTGACCTGTGTGTTTTCCGAAAATCCTTCTTTCATTTTATTTTTTCAAATAATTTCTTTATATCATGTCTACGATCTTCCAATACCTTATCCATGTTCGCAAGCCTTTCATGATTTCTAGCCTGATTTATTTCCAGTCTCTGATTTTTAGATTTTAGATAATCAACTTCTTCTTTCATTCTTTTCAAAAAAAATCCCAGAACGGATAAAGCCACTCCAATTCCAAGTAAAATGTAGCCATCATAATTCATATGTTGACCTCCAAAGTAAAAAATTTAATGTGTCCACATATACTTAAACAATGTCAACGAAAGTATTTATAAAACAATACCAAAGTCCGGGTGACATTTTGATGCTGACGGCTGCGATTCGTGACCTAAAGGCTCATAGACCGGATTGGAAAATAAATGTTAGTACGAGTTGCCCTGAAATATGGCACAACAATTTAAATCTTTCACCATCCTTAAAAGAAGAGGATGCTGATTATGTGATAAGCTCGGATTACAAATATGAAATAAACAAAAGCAATCAAAGGAAGTTTCATTTTTCGCGTGCTTTTACTGACCATCTAGGAGAAGCTCTGGGTATGCAAATTCCCATTTGTGGTCACGGACCTGATATATATTGGACACCCGAAGAGCTGAAATGGGTGCCTGATTTTGGTCATTTTTGGATAATTAACGCTGGGGGTAAGCACGATTATACTGCCAAGTGGTGGAATCCATATCACTACCAAAAAGTAGTAAGCCACTTTGAGGGAAAAATAAAATTTATACAAGTTGGGTTACCAAACCATTTTCACCCCGCGATAGATGGTGCGGTGAATATGATAGGTCAAACACAACTTCGTCAGCTTATGTTGCTGGCTAGGAACTCTTTAGGTATCATAACTCCCGTAAGTTTTTTAATGCACTTGAGTGGAAACATGATGGGGCGTTATGGTGGGCTAGTGCCCGCGGTTGTTTTGGCTGGGGGTCGTGAACAAAGAAGCTGGGTTGGCTATGATAATCACTTTTATCTATCCAAGGTAGGCTCATATAAATGCTGTAATTATGGTGCTTGCTGGAAATCAAAAGCCACGGAAAGTTTTTGTGAGCAAGAGATTACTGAAGGGAAAAAACTAGAGGATACAACAATTTGCGAAGATAGGATTGACCTTGAAGAAAAAATTAGTTCTCCTAATGGCGTATGCGATTTAAAAATAGCAAGATGTATGCATGAAACTACACCTGAAGAGGTAATAAAAATAATAGAAAATATACATGACAACAGATATGGATGGAAATTTTGAAAACTTTTTAGAGTTTGATTTCTTCAATTACACTCCGTTTTTTGGACAGAGTAAGATTGATATAAACCCACCAATACTAGAAAGGTTAGATGGCTGGGAGTCTCAAGAGGGTTATATGCAAACTAGGCTAGAAGAAATGGATTCCAGCTTAAGTTTTGGTCTTGCAGAAGCCTTTGCGATTAAAATACCAAAGGGTCAGCCAGCAACAATTAAATATGATGGTATCATAGGTATATATACTCCAAAGGTCGCACCCTCTCTTGGTGGTATAGCGAATTATAAAATTGGTAGAATTTATCCCAAGGAGAAGCATTTAATAATTTTTGAATCCTTAGAGGATGAAATCACCATTGAGCAAAATTTAGTTGAAGATTATCATCATGTCATTTTTAAGTTTGGTAAAGAAATCAGGAAGAAAACTGTGGTCAATGAACCCATACAGCCTGTTGTATCACAGGTTGATGAAAGAGAATCGAAAATCGCTTTCTTGGAACGCGAATTGCAAAAGCTCAAAGAGGGGTCTTAAAATGAAAGCTTTAGTATGGGGCGAAAATAGGGAAAGAATTTGGAATACCGTTAATTCCATCAGAGATATTGATGAGGATATTGATATCATCATTGGTACAAGTGATCCTTATCAATCTGAAAACAGAATCATAGAAACTTTTGCAAGTTTTGCCAAAGTGAAATTTGAGAATGGCTACAGAGGTAAACTGGATTTCATAAAGGCTCACAAAGATGATCCCTTCTTATTCGCAATAGGTGGAGTGCTAATCAATGAGACCATTAGAGAAAATTTGGTTCAGTTAGAGGGACACATTGCTTTTATGAATATAAAAATTGATGATGGCAGGTATATCTCAAAATGTAATCCAGTCACGGGAAGTTTCATTGAGCCAACCAAAAATCCGACAGAAATCGAAAATGAAGGACAAGTTCTCATCTGTTTTATTAGTGGAGGAAAAATTAAGTGCCCAGAATTTTTCATGGGTGGGTTCGGTGAAGGAGTCACCTTGTCTACTATAAACAATTCAAAGATTACTGATAGTTATGTAAGATACATAGGTAATCTAGATACGCAGATTACTCAGGCTGGATTTTGGGTATTAACAATGGGGCTATCCTTAACAGGTAAGTTCTTGGAACATAAATCAGAATTAGAAAATATCGTGGACTCTAAAATTAGTGAAAGAGTATTTAAAAAAGTTGAGTTCGACATCAATAGATTGCCCTGATATTCCCAATGACTTTATTGAAAAGTTTGAAACTGTAGATGACAGACTAGAGGCTGCGGTTGAATGGACAGAGAGGAACTGCCCAAACAGAATATGGACTCTTCAAGAGATTGGTGAAGCTGTCGGTATAACGCGTGAGCGAATAAGGCAGATAGAATTTGAAGCTTTAAAGAAATTTAGATGGCATTACAATCGTATGTGCAAAGAGGATGGAATTGATCCTGTTACTCTTTTTTTAGACTAAGCATAGCCATTTTCAATACTTTCAGAGGGAAAAGTAGATGATAATTGAGCATATTGTAAATGCCCGCTTGTAAGTGGAGTATCCACAAATAATGGATTTTCAACTTGGTGGTGTCTTTCGATTCTAATCGCTGCTTGAATCAACTCCACGGGTGTTTCATCCTCCCATCTTTTGTCTTTTCTAACTTTGTTACCAAATGGTTCAAATTTATCATTAAAAGTATTTTCAGCATCCTTTGCTGTAACCCAAGCCCACCACTCGATTGAATTGTCAAGCTCTTCTAGAACCTCTCCAGTCTCATAATCCCTGATGTAAATTACTAAATCACACTCTGGGTCATCTATGCCCCATCCATCGGGAAGGGGTGCCTTTTTTTCTCTCTCATATTTTTCCGCGACACCTTTCCTGAGTGTGACCTCAAGGTACATTTTTGCTTTTCCAGTATTCGTCCAAGTGGGAGTTGGTGGTTGATTTTCATAACCACCCGGAGCACAAGGCACAAGAGCGCGTGATTTCCGACTAGCTGGTACGTAGTATGCATCATTATAGCTTTTTAGTTCCACCACATGACATATATTACTGTAATGCGGAATAGTGATTTGTTGGTTATCTGGAACTGCATTCAACGAGTACAGATTTGTGGAACACTCAAAATCTATTTCATGACTACTTGTACTGTAGATAGGTACTGGAATCGTGCTACATCTAACCTTATCAATATATTTATTTACAAACTGTGGGACTGAATATGTAAAATTTTTGACTTCAGGTATTGTTTCATAAACAGGAATAACTACCGCAGCCGAGTAGCTTATAAATTTATTTTCTGTAGATAAAGAATATACGGGATATGTGCAAACAATATTATAGGGGTATGCATTAAGCTCATAAGAATACTGATCAATCTCGCATGATGGTATGCTTATATCTAACTCTACAGAGGTTGATGAGGATGATATTGAAAAACTTGGTACATGAATAGACCTTTGAGCATCCGTATAAAATCTTAGTACATCGAATGAGCAGGATGGTATTGAAGCTGATGCACCAGAGATTGAGACTGCGCTATATCCAGAAAGCTCATACTCATATATGGTATGAGAACCAGTGCTTGATAAAGATTGAACAGTAAAACTTCTTGTCTCATCAGGCTTTTCTACCAAAATTGGTACATTGCATGGAGGTACATTTATAGCGCTAACCGTACCATTGACCGTCTTTTTTTGAGTCTCTAATGCATATGTTGGTATATTTACCGTAACATCTTTGGTTTCTGTACACGGGTCATCGACTTCTTCCCATGAATTTCCGTCATCATCTTCAGGAACCGAACCACTATTAGCCGCTACTATGAGTTTATAAAACTTACCATTGTACGATACTACATCATCCTCTTCATATTCTGTGTTGATATCCCAAGCCGGCATACATGGACCGATAGCGGTCACCATGATTGGGGATACTGAATCCACGACCTCTACTGTCGTAGAGGCTATATCAGTTACAACACTTGACGTATATGACCCAGTACTAACTGTAGGTACATCAATTTCTATACAACACTCTGACATTATCCACTACCTCCCGAATTATCCTCTTCACTGCAGTCACAATAGCAACAACCTTCTGCGGTAGTTGATCCGACTGAAATTGTAGGGATGGTCAAATCTGAATTTGTGGCGGTAACTGTCTCAACTACCTCAACCGTAGTAGAGTCAAGACTGCCTACAACTTGGATGTCGCTGTATTTTGGAAGAGAAACAGTACCAACAACATCTTGATTACCAATGTTTAGATTTACTGGTACATCAAGGTCAGCCGTAAAGCCAACACCATTTATCGTTGCTCCCGCGCATACATGAGTATCTGAGCTATATGATGGTACTGTATAGTTTACATCTGATGTTCCAATGGTCAACTCAGGTATTTCACCTATAGATGTACTTGAAATTGTCGTAGGAACTTGAATGGTTGTATTCGTTACATCCACA
>Ga0181577_10001146_pt1 | contig 21546 bp, 33 predicted proteins | sample 101ome_21_FD_132468 | JGI IMG/M metagenome (GOLD analysis project Ga0181577, IMG submission 132468) | Coastal salt marsh microbial communities from the Groves Creek Marsh, Skidaway Island, Georgia - 101413BT metaG (megahit assembly) | ecosystem: Environmental > Aquatic > Marine > Intertidal...
GCTTTTTCAACTTGACACTGATCCAAGCGGCTAAACGATCCGATCTGATAGTACTTGATCGTGTCAGTACTTACGAAGTGGATAAAAATCAAAACGTAGACCATTACCACTTACCCAAGTAGACGCCTAGATAGTACAGCGCCCCGATCAAAAACGTGAATGCAATACCGATGCCTACGGCAGATGCGATAGCCTCCATTTTCTTTTCCCGTGCCTTCATGGCCGCTCTCTTAGCGTCTGCGCGCTCCTTGCGAACTTTGGCCTCGTAGGATACCCAACGATCCCATGTGCCGCTGGGGGCGTAGAGGCGGCACCAGCTCTCGAGTTCGGCGCGCTTGGCGCGGATGTCTTCCAGAGCTTGGAACTCCTCCCAGTCACCCTCTGATCCGCCTGTAATCGCTGTCAGCGGGCTATTCTTCTTGCGGTCGACGGCGGACTTGATTTCCTCTTCAGCGGTCAGAAACTTGCCAATGCTGCCCATGAGCGTGGCTGTCTCCTTGCCGTTCGACAAGGCAGTCCTGATTACGCTGTAAGCCGCGTTGGCGGCTGCAATGCTTTCTAGGATGGCCATTACAAATTTCCATATTCAACGCAGCCCAACCACACGGGCCTCAATACAAGGTAAGTATACTCTATTTCGGGAGATTTATAAACGCATAGCAGCATGGGCATTGGGCCGCTCGGCGTGTTGATCCATACACCTAGTATATGGATCAGTATATACAGCATTACTTTCTCAGAGCCTGCTCGATGTTGTCGAGCTTCGTAAATATCGCGGCAATGGTCGTCTTCATCTCTTTCATTTCGCGATCGTGCGCCGACTTATTGGCCTCGTGCTGCGCTTTGAGCACAGCGATATCAGTGTGATGATCACCTTGACGGTTATACATTACCCAAACGAACCCAGCGACTGGCAACACTACCCACTGCATAATTGCATCGATCATCTCGAAATTTACTTCCATGGTTGGCTGCCTTTCTTTCATACTTTTATAGCATATCGAAAAAAGAATTAAAATAATTAGCCTCACCCCCTTGAACTATTGAATTGTTAACACTAAGTTAACAGGACAAACAGTGAAGGAGACACGACATGGAAAATATTAGCGCAGACAGCTTAAGCCTTTTCATCGAACTTGCATCAGATGCTGAAAACTGGAATGGCCAGCCATTGCTGAACATCACTAAAGAGCAACGCGGAAACCTTAGCGACTTAAAGAAAAAGGGTCTAATGGTCACGTTTCGTGATGAAGGTTGCGAATGGGTAGATTTCACAGATCAAGGCATCGCCTTCGCCGCAGAACACGGCATCGAAATATAAGCATAATCTTGCCAAGTTGCCCCGTAGTTAGTTCAGTGCTAACACGGGGCGCACATATGGAGGCACAAATGATAACAGCACTGAAACAATCGCAATACGAAGACGTGAGGCAGATCGGGCCACGCATCAAAGTTAGCATCGCCGACAGCTTGGCCGATTACAGCAAGCGCACGCGTATGCCGCAGGCTCTGATCGTCGAGGAGGCGCTCCGCGAGCTGCTCAAGGACGCGGGCTATGACGTCTAAGATTTACGCAGGCATCGACTGCGGCTACCGCACGGGAGGCGTCGCCCTCATCGACAAGAGCGGCTTCGCAGAGGTGCACGACCTACCCGTCTACAGCGAGGGCGGGGTCGACATCACGGCGCTCAACGAAATACTAACCAGCGTGGATATCGACCACATATTTATCGAGAGGCAGCAAGCCATGCCAAAGCAGGGCGTGTCGTCCACGTTCAAGCTCGGCTACGCATACGGGCAGATCGTGACAACCGTGGCGCTCACGCAGACGCCGTACACGATCCTAACGCCAACGGGCTGGAAGAAGGGTCTACGCCTGCCGAGCGATAAGGACGCGGCCCGCAGATTGGCGCAGCAATGGTATCCGAAATGCGCCAGCGACTTTACACGCAAGAAAGACGAGCACCGAGCCGAGGCGCTGTTGATCGCACACTATGGAGCACTACTAGATGGCTGATGTACCGAGAGCACGCGAAATCTTGAATGACACGTTAACAAAAAACATGTCACTTGAAGTTCGCGAGGGAATTGAACAAGCGCTCAATTACATGTACCGCGACTACTCTTTAGGACGCAAAGCTCCAGTAAAGTCACGCAAGATCACGGAGGGCCTACGCCAGTCGGTGAAGCAATACGCGTCGACGCACTCGACGCTGTCATATCACGAGATTGCGACGGCGTTTAACATCAACATTGGCCGCGTGTCAGAGATACTGAGAGATATCAAATGAGCACCATACGCTACGACATGTCCAACGAGGAATACCACGCGAGCGACGCGCTCAGCGCCTCTGGCGCAAAGACAATCGCGCTCGAAAGCCTCTTCGACTTTAAATACGCAGAACGCGAGCACAAGACAGCGTTCGACGTAGGCACAGCCACGCACACGCTCGTCTTCGAGCCACACTTGGCGGACACAGTGTGGTGCGGCCCAGAAACGCGTCGCGGCAAGGCGTGGACGGAGGAGAAAGCCGCTGCGGACGCCGCAGGCGCGCTACTGCTCACGGACAGCGACTATCGATTGGCCAAGGGAATGGCCGAAGCCGTCCGCGCCAACCCCGATGCAGCGGAGCTGCTCACGTCGCAGATGACGTGCGAGGCAAGCGTATTCGCTCGGGATCACATATACGGCGTCGACTTGCGCACGCGCCCAGACGGGTGGCGCAAGGACATTGCGACGCTGATCGACTTGAAGACGACAGTCGACGCATCGCCAGAGGGCTTCGCCAAGCAGGCGGCAAACTTTGGCTACCACATACAGGATCAGTTCTATCGCAGGGTCATGACGCTCGCAGGTCACGAGATTGACCGCTTCGTCTTCATTGCGGTAGGAAAGAAGGCACCGCATAAAGTCGGCGTCTACGAACTCGACTGGCGCACGCTCGATGAGGGCAACGCGGCAGTCAAGTATGCGCTCGAGCAGTACGCAAGAGCGCAGGAAACGGGAGTGTGGGATTACGGATTTGGGGAGCTGCAAACCCTCCAAATACCGCCATACGCCTTCAAATTCACCGAGGCAAATTAAGTCAGGAGACAAACATGCCAATAGAATTTACATCTGAAAGCAGCGGGAACTCGAACTTCGTCCGCGTCAATCTTCCGCAAAATCGCTGGACCCTCAAAGCCGAGGGCGGCGACGAGGTGATTGACATGGAGCGCGGGATCGCGATCGACATCAAAAACGTCGTCTTTGGTTGGCTTCACATCGACGTAGGTGTCCGCGATTGGCAGCCGTGGCCATCGCCATCACAGCAAATCGCCAAGCCTAGTGACCAACACAAAAAGGGCTTCGAGGTCGATTGCTGGATGGGCGACGGACGCGCGGCACAGTTCAGCGGGAACAGCTACGGGCTGGGATCGTTCATCGCAAAACTCTACAACGACGCGGAGACGCGCCCAGAGTTTGAGACGAAAATCCCAGTGGTACAGGTGACTAGCTCGACGCCTGTCGTAATCGGGAAGGGGACATCGTACGACGTCGGATTTAACATCCGCACGTGGATCGATCGTCCGTCCGAGGATGCTGCTCCCGCTGCGCCAGAACCAGCGCCAGCCGCAGCCCCTGAACCCGCGCCCGCAGCGTCAGGAGGTAGCGACTTCGGGTTCTAAAAACGTACTAACGCGCCTCGCCTAACGGCGGGGCGTTTATAATGAGTGAGAGTGAGCATGTCAGAAGCATATTTTAACAAGGTACGAGAAAGCGCCGTCGGCGAAATGCTGTCAACGATAAAAGGCGGACGCAACGAAACACTAAACAAAGCCGCATACGCATTAGGGCGCCACGCCCACCTTGGCCCAGCCAACATCGATGCGGCGATTAACGAATTACACGCAGCCGCAAAGCAAATCGGCCTCAACGATATCGAGATCAAAGCCACCATCGGGTCTGGCTTTAAACGCGGCGGCGAAAATCCCAAGGTCCTCGAGGACAGCGACGCAATCCCATACACGCCGTCCGAGTTCGACCGCCTCATCGGTCGGCTCGCCAGCAAGGAAATGCTGGTGCGCGACGAGGAGACACGCCAAGACAAGATAAAGAAGGCGCAGGAGCAATGGGAGCGCGCTGTACCGATATCACGGGAGACAACCGACGCAGTGCGCCCAGCGCTCCTGTACCTCAACTCACGGGGCCTCAGAGCGAGCACAGCGGTCGACGTGGCGCGCTTCAGCCCCAACGTATACGACGGGCCAGCGATTATCTTTCCCGCGCTCAACGAGCAAGGCACAATTCAAGGCGTGCAAGCCGTGCTGCTCACACCCGAGGGCAAGAAGCGCGGGCACAACGGCATCAGCAAATACTCTCGCGGCGTGCTCGCTGGCAACGTAATGCGGATCGGCGAAACGCAAGGCGATCGGCCAATATGCATTACCGAAGGGCCAGAGGACGCGCTCAGCGTCAGGCAAGCGGTAGGAGACGGCGCAACAATCGTCTGCACGTTTGGCAAGGCTGGCATGGCCTCGTACAACGTCCCACGCGCGTCTGACGTCACGATCTGCGCCGATCCCGACCTCGACGTCGACAAGTGCGCAGAGGTCCTCGCAGGCGACGGCAGCACAGCCGTGCACGTCGTGCACTTTGACCGCCTCGGCGTCGAGAACGTCAAGGACGCCAACGACTACCTCAAGGAAGCTGGCGAGGAGGCGCTCAAGCTCGCACTCTCGCAGGCGAAGCCAGTCGAGCAGGCGAAGCAAGAAGCCATCGCAACCGAGCGCAACTGGCCGACGCTGTTCGAGCCAATCAGCGGGGCGGATATTCCCGCGCGGCGCTGGGTCTACGGCCACCACTACATACGATCATACGTCAGCGTCGTGGCCTCCGCAGGGGGCTTGGGCAAGTCATCCATGCAAATGGTGGAGGCGTTCAGCATCGCAACGGGCAAACCGCTCCTCGGGGAACCCGTGCACGAGCCGTGCAACGTCTGGATCGTCAATCTCGAGGACCCGATGGAGGAGATGCAGCGCAGGGCGGCAGCCGTGATGCAGCACTACGACATCAAGCCAGAAGAGGTGCGCGGCAAAATCTTCCTAGACGCAGGGCGCGACCTCAAGATGATCTTCGCCAAGCAGACACGGGACGGGCTGGAGATCATCGAGGAAATCGTCGAATACATGATCAAGGTCATCAACGAGAACGACATCTCAGTCGTCTTCATTGACCCGTGGGTCGCCGCAATGGGCGGCATCAGCGAAAACGATAACATGGCGATGAACGCGGCGGTGGGAGCCGTGCGCGCAATCGCAGACGCAACGGATGCAGCAATCGTGCTCACTCACCACATTCGCAAGACGAACGGTGAGGAAGCTACGATCGACAGCGTGCGCGGCGCTGGCTCACTCATCGGGGCCGCGCGCGCTGCTCGTGTACTCAACCGCGTCACGCAGGAGGAAGCCATGAAGCTCGGCGTCAGCGAGAGCGAGAGCCTCGGCATCTTCCGCGTCGACGACGGCAAAAACAACCTGAGCCTGCCCGCAGCCAAGGCGCTCTACAGACGTATGCAGAGCGTGCCGCTGGCAAATGGTGAGTTCGTGGGCGTCGCCACGGAGTTCAAGCTGCCAGACTTGTTCGACGGCATAAGCGCCAAGCACGCGATGGAGGTGCAGCGCCTCGTCGGGGCGGCGGAGGAGCGCGACGAGCCGATGAGAAAAAATGCCCAAGCGAAAAACTGGGTCGGTCAAGCGGTCGCCGTTGTGCTAGACTTAGACATGGAAAAGAAACACGAGAAGGCGAAGGTAAAGGCAGTCGTGGCGAAGTGGCTCGAGACTGGCGTCCTACGAGAAGCCGAGTGGAAGAGCGCACGCCAAGGACGCGAGGTGCCAGTGATCGTCGTCGGCGAGTGGATCAATAGATCGGAGGCAGGGCTATGAGCTACAGCGAAAATAGAGACGAGATCATGCGCGTCGTGTATTGCGAGAAGTGCGACGGGTACGAGGTCGAGTGGAACGGCGCCAACAAGCGGGTGCCGTCGCTGAGCTGCGATCAGGATATCGCGGAGGCGATCAAGGCGTGCGCCGACGCCATGGAGGAAATCGCAGAGCTGGAGGAGCTACTCGGAGCGTTGCTTTTGGGAGACGTGCACGATCCTCAGTATCCTCACTAGTGGTGAGGAAAGGTGAGGAACGTGAGGAAAATAAGCCGTAAAACCATCCTCCTCACCTCTAGCGTATATAATACGCTAGTGAGGGGGAACGTGAGGGGCTTATTAAAGTAAGTGAGGAAGGTACTTGGTTATGAAGCAGAGAATTACAGTGGGGAAGGCAAAGGCGAGAGGACGTGATCCAGTAGGACACATAAAGCCTGACGAGGATGCGCTGGTCATTAAGGCGGCAGTCTGGGGTCAGCTTGAGCCGCTCCAGCGTGTGGCGAATGAAAAGATTAAGCGCTGGGGCGATTACCTGCCGAAGTGCGTGCCGCCTGAAATGGCTGGTCGCTTCGAGGCAGCCTACGAGGCGCTCGAGGCTGCGGTGCTCGATAACGACGTCGTCAAGACGCACGAGATTGCGGGGCAGCTCATGCGCGCGTGGGACGTCCTCGAGAAGACTGCGATCGCAGCGGGGCACGAGCCGCTCAAGGAGAGCGCGTGGTGCGTGCAGATGGAAGAGGGCGACGTGATCTGTATCGCGCTCCACGGGCACGCTGAGCTGCGGCAGAAGTTTCCGCATTGGACGGTCTACGGGATCGAGGACGCGTGCCGCATCCTGCGCGCAGACTGGACAGCGGCATTCTTGGACAAGGCTTACGACAGCTTCCCGAATGCGAAGCTCACGAAAGTCGTGTACAATGGCGAAGACAAGGAACCGATCAACTGGGACTTAGGAGGAGACGAAATTCCATGGTAGGCGAAGTCGGCATGGCAAAGATGGCAGCGCTCGACGCTGTCGGAGAGGAAGAGATACTCGAGCGCATTGCGCAGGGCGAGACAATGCAGATGCTGTGCAAGCAGTACGACATCGGCACGAAGCTCTGGTACAAGTGGCTCGACCGCGTCGAAGGGCGAAGAGATCGCTACAACGCAGCGCAAGCAGAGGCGGCGCACTTCTACGCGAACAGAGCGGTGCAGACGGCGCAAGCCGTCACGCCTGACATGGTCAACGTGGCGAGGCTGCAAGTGGATACGGATAAGTGGATCGCGTCCAAGCTCAACGTGCAGTACGACACGAGGCAGCGCGATGTCGCGGTGAACATCAGCGTGACAGACTTGCACGCGCAGGCTGCGCAACTGCTCAACAGCGTGGAGATGCGGGACGTGATCGACGTGGACGCGGAGGACGTGAGCGATGAGTAAGAGTGGCGATTTCACGCACTGGCGCAACACTGCGCACGCGGGCGCGCGCGTAACTGAACAAGCGTTCAATTGCAAGCACTTGACACTACATCTTGTGCCATTGCGCGAAACGCATAGCTCGATAACACGTTGCTTCGCGCAAACGCCTTATTTATATGACTTATGCAAGAAATGGAATTTAACATAATCGACATTATCGGAGTGACTTATGCGTCTCGCGCATATCTATGCCGAAAATCGCGTTTTGACCCCCCCCTTGAAACGGATCGGCCCCCGTCAAAAAAATTTCGGAGAACCCACATGACCAACGATAACCCGTTTTTGAAGCTGATGTCGCGCTACCGCGATGACCCAGTTGCCTTTGCCCGCGAGGTCATCGGCATCGAGCCTGACGAGTGGCAGATTGAGCTGCTGGACGCTGTCGCCGCGCCTGCGGTACGGCGTGTTTCTGTTCGATCTGGCCACGGCGTCGGCAAGTCCACGGCGGTCGCGATGGCTGCGATTTGGCACGTGCTGATGCGCATCCCGAGCAAGACCGTTGTGACGGCGCCTACGTCATCGCAGTTGTTTGACGCGTGTTTCGCGGAGATGAAGAACGTGGCCAAGCGGCTCAAGCCCCCGTTTAACAATTTGCTCGAGATCAAGAGTGACCGCATTGAGCTGAAGAGCCAGCCCGAGGCCACGTTTATTTCGTGCAGGACGTCGCGTGCGGAGCAGCCAGAGGCGCTTGCTGGCGTTCACAGCGAGAACGTGCTCCTGATTGCCGACGAGGCGTCTGGCGTGCCCAACGCGGTGTTCGAGGCTGCGTCTGGCTCGATGTCTGGCCACAATGCGACGACGATCCTGACGGGCAACCCCACGCGGAACACGGGTTTCTTTTACGACACGCACTCGCGGCTGAAGGATGACTGGTACACGATGCATGTGAGCTGCGTTGATAGCCCGCGCGTTGCGGAGGATTTCGTTGATGACATGAAGAAGCGTTACGGCGAGGACAGCCCTGCGTTTCATGTGCGTGTACTTGGCAACTTTCCCCCGAGCGAGGAGGACACGGTTATTCCCGTGGCTCTGATTGACGCGGCGATGAATAACGATATTCGGATACACGAGGACACGACGGCGATTTGGGGTTTGGACGTTGCGCGTCAGGGCGGCGATGCGAGCGTTCTGTGTAAGCGTCAGGGGCCTGTCGTGCATCCGTTGACTGTGTGGCGCAATCTCGACTTGATGCAGCTCACTGGAGCTGTGAAGGCGGAGTATGACGCGTTGCCGCCGTCCAAGCGGCCAGCGGAGATCATTGTTGACAGCAATGGCTTTGGCGCGGGTGTTCTGGATCGCTTGCGCGAGCTTGGCTTGCCAGCGCGTGGACTGAATGTCTCGGAGCGCGCGTTGTCGAAGGACACGTATTTGAATTTGCGCGCTGAGTTGTGGTTTAAGTGCAAGGCGTGGCTGGAGGGGCAGGACGTTAAGCTGCCGCGCGATGATTTGTTGTGGGCGGAGCTTGCGGCCCCGCGTTATCACTTTACGAGCGCTGGCAAGCTGCAGGTGGAGAGCAAGGACGCGATGAAGAAGCGTGGCGTTCCCTCGCCTGACCGCGCCGATGCTGTTTGCTTGGCACTGGCCAATGATCACACGACGATGGCGTTTGGAACGAGTTCGAGCGGCTCGTGGAGCCGCCCGTTGAAACGTAATATACGTGGGGTTGTTTAGGAGCGGTCGCGCGGTCCTCGGACTGCGTATCGCTTTTTGACTTGCTGGACGGCTTGGTGCGTCATACCCAGCTCTTTTGCGATGGCGCGGTTTGTGAAGCCTTCCTGTATCATCTCGATGGCGATTTGAATGTGCTTGCGTGCGCCTATGCGTGACGAGATTGTGCCCACCGTGCCTTGATTGATCCCGAGGTGCTCGGCGATTTGCTTTTGCGTGTATCCTTCTTTCGTCATGCGTATGATTGCTGCGTGGCGTTCGGCTTTTACCTGCTTACCCTCGACTGACTTTTTCTTGTGATCCTCGGGGTGCGTGATTTGGCTGCCCCATTTTTTGCGGTAAACTTGTGTCTCTTGTTGCGCGACGGCTTTCATCAGCGCCCCGACTTCGTCTTGTGTTGGCGTGCGCCCGTTTTCTTCGACGAATTTTGTTATTGCGTTCATATGTGATATCCTTCCTCTCTGCGATTATTTACGAACTTCTTTAGATCGTCTTTGGCGTACCAGTAGCGATTACCTGCGGACGGTGACGCGTCTTTTTTTGTCCACGCCTCCATCCAGAAGTCGACCTGTTGTTTTAGAAACCTGTACTCCGCCTCTAGCGCGGGCGGTAGACCTTTTTTTGCGCTCGACAATGTTGCCTCCTTTGTTGATGAATTTGTCGATCCAGCACGGCGCGCAGTGGTGGACGTAATTGTCCACCGTGACCGAAGTTGCGCCGCACTCACAGCATACATTATTTGTTTTCAACTTTCACTTTCCTCTTCATTGCTTTTGCCGCTCTTCTGGCGTTTCTGTTTACTGGCTTTGGCATCTCGTCATGCGCGACGCGTACCTTCTTTGTCGTATTGCGCGACCTGCTCGAGGAGATCGGGCCGTGGAACTTTGCTCTGCTCATTTATCTTTCCCCACGAGCTTGCGGATTTCCGCGTGTATGTCGTTGATCTCCTTGAGCTGGAGCTGCAACTGCGTGACAGCGAGGCTGATGTCTGACGCGCGTTTCTCGGCGTCCTCGAGCCATGTGCGCGCCTCTCCCAGCGCTTTGGCTTCAGCCTCGTTTTCGTCGCTGTCGCCGTACATGTCGACGCGGATTTCTTTGACCCAGCCCCACATGACGCCGTTGCCCAGCTCCTCGGCGACCGTCTTGTCGCTATTTAAGCCTTTGTAGTGGCCCTTTTCGATGTCGTACACTGTGTCGAGCATGCCGATGATCTCGCGCTTTTGTTCGCGCGTTGGCTTTCGGATTTCCTCTACGTTCGTGTTGCACTTCTTCACTTCTACTGCGCTTGACTTCATTTTATTGATTTCCTTCTCTACGCATTTATCGCATTTGCACGCGTGCTTTGTGACGCGCCAGCCTTGTTTTTTGAGCTGCTGTTGCAGCGACGCTAAGTTGCTGATCTTTAGCCCGCGTACGGTGCCTGACACGCCGCGCGTGCGTTCTGTTGAAAGGCGAGCACTAAGCTCGACCGTTTCTTTGCAGTGGTCGCATGACGCCTCCACATATTTCTTTCGAGAGTTTTCGCGTATCTCAAACCCCATCTGTCACCTCCTTTAGCTTTTTCTCGACCTCCGCCAGCTCGGTTTTGTAGCGCTCGACGAGCATCATGTAGTGGGCGATGTCCGCCGACACGGAGCCGTTGCGCACGCCTGTGTTCTGCGTCTGGATTGTGTTGATGCGACGTTCGTTGCGCTCGATCAGGCTATTGAGCTGACCGACTTGGAATTGTAGCGACACCTCGTCGATGGCGTCGTTTAGTGTTGGTTCGTTGGTTTTCATTTTGTGTTTTCTCCCTCTGCAACTGCTTCAGCATACGTGATTGCGCATTTGTCTGAGCAGAAATAGTCATGCTTATGCTTGTAACTTTCGCCATCCCAAAGCGATGCTCTGTAATTACCATTCCAGCTATCTGACCAAACAACCTGCATATTTCCGTTATAAGGCTCATTGTTAGAATAATTCGTTATGTCTTTTCTGGGGCTTTTGCCGCAGTATTCACACGGTCTTTTATACTTCCATATTTTCAAAACGGGCACTCCTCTTCTGGTGTTTCGGGTCGCCACACAACATCACAGTTGTGCAGCGCTTTGATGAAGTCGACTAGGTTACGAGGCCACACGGTCGGCAAGCTCGTCGACGCGGTTCATGTACACGGCCAGAGCGACGCTAAGGTCTTTGATGGGCGCGCGCTCTGCGCATTCGCGGATCGTCTGCCACGCGTGCGCTTTTTGTGGCGCTTGCACCATGTGCGCGCCGCCATCGGCATCGCGCTCAATCTTCCAGCGCTGGGGCTGGTCGATGTTAAAAACGGTCGGATCGACGTTCTCGACTGTGTTGCCGACTACTGCGTTTGCGATGCCGTGCTGAGCGCCGACCGCGTTAGTGTTGAGGAAGTTGATCAGCTCCTGCTTGGACGTTGGCACCTCGTGCTCGATCCAGTCTTTGCCCCACGCCTTGCGGGCGTCCGCTTGTGTGCCAGCCCATCCGCCTTTTCTGTTAGTGTATAGTTTCATGTTATATGCGCCTCCCAGCGCGCTGTTGTGGGCGCCGAAGCGCCCGTTGAGATTAACCTGCAAAATTTACGGAGCGAACTTCATAACCTCGTTCGCGCATAATTTTAGCTGCTTGTGTGCGATTGAATGCGCTGACGTATTCGTATGTCACAACATATTTCCCGTCTTGGTTCGTGAATGCGATTTCTACATCATAAGAGCGTGTCATTTGTTAATCCTCCGTTACTCATATGAAGTATATATGTTAACTACGCGCTAACATCAACCCCTGTTTGCGAAATAATTCATTTTCTGGTAATTTTTTTACATGCGGCGTTCCTTCCCGCTCTGGCCGCAAGAGCTTAAACACCAGCTCCCCCGCGTGCGATTACTCCCAGCGCACGCGGGGTTTATTTTGCACGTAAATGCTGTATTATAGCCAATAACACGCACAAGGAGAGCGATATGCCGAAAAAGGGCTTGTACGCTAATATTCACGCTAAACGTGAGCGCATTAAGGCGGGTAGCGGTGAAAAGATGCGCAAGGCTGGAAGTAAAGGCGCGCCGACTGCCAAGGCGTTTAAAGCGGCGGCTAAAACCGCTAAGAAGAAAAAAACGAAGAAGAAGGCGAAGAAGTAATGTCAGCTACAACGACCACGCGTTTACCGTGCAAGGGTTGTCCTACACCTAAAGCATGCAAGGCGGCGGGTGTTTGCTTGCAAAGATTGAAAAAGTCTATGTGATGCCACGTAAGAAGACGCCAGCACGCGTAAAATACGCAAACGGTACGACGTACAAGGATAGCAAGGGGCGTACGCATAAACGTACGTCTGCGAAGGGTACGAAGCGCGGCGACGCGTATTGCGCGCGTTCCAGCGGGCAGAAGCAGACCGAGAAGGTTAAGGTGCGCCGCAAGGCGTGGGGATGCAGGGGCAAGAAATCCGTGAGATCAGGTGGTAAGTAATGGACTATCGTGACCTATATGTCCGAATGACTGGCGATGAGCGCAATGCCTATCTTCCCCGCGAGGACGATGTCGAGGGGCACATGTACTCCGACGAAACCATACAGCGCGCCGTGGAGACGTTATCTGACATCGAAGATGACGAACAGCTTAGGTACGCAATCAGCTCTATGATTGAATACGGACCCCGCCAAGGCGCGACAATGGGTATGCAATACCCGATGACCATGGAGGCTGGAGAAAATGCTGCTCGAGGCTTAATCGACGAATACGTGAAAAGTCCGACGCGCAGCGAGCAAATTAGCAACGCTGCTCAAGGTATCTTGGCCCCGTTTAACCCACGACTTGCGCCCGCGACACGTCTTGGTGTCGCCAAGGGATTGCTGCGCTACATGATGGAAAGAGAATAATGGTAGACCTAACGCGCTACATACCGCCTAACTTGCGTGGCCCCTTGCGTGAAGCTCGTGGGCTTGGCTACTCAATACTTGACAACGTGATCGGGCTAGATGACGACTTCGAAAGCGGTGGGGAGCGCTTAGGTCGCGCAATTAGAGAAAACCCCGTAGGCACAGCTAAGGCGGTTGGCGGCAGTATACTGGAAGGTGTTGGAGACGCCGTTACAGACCCTGTGGGGACCGTAAAGGACATGGGCGCGAGTATTGCTCAGTCATACGAGAGAGGCTCTCAGGGAGCCGCTGCGTACTTGCCAGAAGGTGTCGCTCTGAAGGATGCGACATACGCACAAATACGAGAAGCTAATGATGCCTACTTGGCAGACTTAACAAACTTGGCGTCTGTCGTTCCAGCCGTCAAAGGCGTTGGCTCAGTGGTTCGCGCAGCGGATGACGCTGTTGGTGCAGATACTATTGGACTTTTGCGTGCTGTCTCTCAAGGCGACCTCGAGGGTATCGGGGAAGTGTTCCAACGCGGTGGAGAGGGCGGGAGCATTGGCGCTGCAAAAGTTGGGTCGGATTACTTCAATCCGCCGAACCCGAACGCGGGCAGATCGAAGGATGATGCACTCTTTTCTGAGTTTTCGCTGAAGACAAAACACAAAACAGCGCCTTACAATTGGAAAACAGGCGCAAACGACCTCGGAGTGCTCTCACCAACATTGTTAATCAGGCCAGAGGATGATCTCGGTAAAACATATTACTTTGCTGCGGGTGATCGCACCGCAGGCGGGGTCGAGATAACTAGCATCGGGGACATGAAGCTACGCCGCCCAGTTAAGATGGAAGCAGGGCCAGAGTTCATGAACACTGGAGATGTTTGGGCTTCGCATAGAGGCGTTATGACCCCAAAGCATAAAGTCTTAAAAAACGCTCAAAATTACCAAGACATCAAATTGGCGTATCAGCCTATGAGTGAGCGTGCGGGTGATTTCGCGAAGCATCAGGCAGAGCTTTTTGCTGAAGCTCTATATTCATCCAAGATGCCGATCGAAACTGTGTCTCGCATTGACGAAGAACTGCGTAAAATTATCGGTCTTCAGAAGAAAACTCAACTTACACGGATAAATAAGGCACGAGTTCAAGCTGGTATGCCTCCTATAGATTTACCTGATCAGGGGGTTGTCCCAAGCGTTGTGTCGCCTGCGTTCAGGGACTGGTTCAGCTCGCAAGCTGCCGAAGCAGTACGGAAGCCGTTTATTCAGCGCTTAGATAAGGCTGACATGAAAAAACTAGAAGGGCTTGTTGACGTTGGTGAAGTGCGCTTCGCGGCGACAAATCCTGATCTAGTAAATGCGCCTAGCTTCAGTTCAGGGTATCGATTTGGCACGCCTGATATTGCGAGAGGGCTTTTGCCATCTGACCACCCATCGTATGACACAAAGTACGCAGCTCGCGAAGGCACTGGAGCTGAGACATACGGAGTAAGCGTCCCAGCGTCTATCATGGCGCGCGATACAGTACTACCGAGGCTCGCAGAGAGCGCACGGGCTGGAGGCTTCACATTTGGGCAAAATTCCCTAGATTTTAGGGATTACTTATTGCCTAGCGAGCAGCGCGTATTCACCATGAACCCTAAAACTAGCCAACTTGTCGATAATCAACTTGTTGATGAGGCATCGACGTACATAGACACATATAACAGGCTCGGCCCCGACTTTGCGAGAATGTATAATCGCGGCCTAATTGAAGCGTTCATACGAGGGAATTAGAATTGCGTTCTTGTTCAATAATATCTTCAATAAGCTCGACAATATTACTGGGTAAATCGCCCTCTTTGTCCCACAGCATGAATGCAAGTGAGTATATACCAGCTCGAAGTGGATCAGTTAAATCCATTTCGTCGTATGTATTTTTGCCAGACATAATGCTATCCTCCTATAACAAACACAGTGTTAACACTAAGTTAAGCGCCGCACAAGAGGGCCTCTAATATGGAAAACGAAATAAACGAACTCGCGGCGGAACTTGAAGCCGAGTTGAACCCTAACCAGATGGACGACGAGGAGCTGCAGGGCATTGTCTCGAGCGAACTCGAAGACGCCCGCGATTACATCGACAACACGGTGTCGCCCGTCCGCGCCTCCGCAACGAAGTATTATCGAGGCGAGCCGTTTGGCAATGAGGAGGATGGACGCAGTCAAGTTGTAAGCATGGACGTGCGCGACACTGTGCAGGCGATCATGCCGAGCCTGATGCGCATTTTCCACGGATCGGAGCGCACCGTTGAATACATCCCGCAGTCTGCGGAGGATGTTGCTGCGGCTAAGCAGGCGACCGAGTATGCGAATTACGTGATTAACCGCGACAACGACGGCTTTTTACACATGCACGCCGCGTTTAAGGATGCGCTAATCCGCAAGGTTGGCGTTCTGAAGTGCTACTGGGATGACCAGACAAAGTTTGAGACGCATGACCTAACTGGCCTCGACGACAACGCTCTGGCGGCTTTGATGGCGGACCCTGACGCCGAGGTCGAAATTGTCGCATCCGAGATGATTGGCGAGCCGCAGATGGACCCGATGACAGGTGAAATCGTGCCTCCGCCTTCAGTGCACGCCGTGCGCGTGACCTACACGCATCCAGACGGACGCGTTAAGCTAGAGGCTGTGCCGCCCGAGGAGTTCCTGATTTCTCGCGAGGCTAAATCTATCGAGGACAGCGATTACGTCGCCCACAGACGCATTCTGACAGTCTCAGAGCTAGTTGCGATGGGATACGACTACGAAGAAGTCGAGAGCCTTGCATCATCGCACGAAGATATGACGACAAACATTGAGCGCCTGACGCGTAACGCGCAGCTCGACAACGAGCTGAACGAGCGCAACGATAAGGCGATGCGCAAAGTGATGTACGTCGAAAACTACATCAAAGTAGACTACGACGGCGATGGCATCGCGGAGCTGCGTAAAATCTGCACGGCTGGCGACGGTAACAAGATTTTGATGAATGAGCCGTGTGGCATGGTGCCGTTTGCTTCGTTCTGCCCCGATCCAGAGGCGCACGACTTCTTTGGCATGTCTATTGCTGATACGGTCGCCGACATCCAGCGGATCAAGTCTAACATCATGCGCAACACGCTCGACAGCTTGGCAATGTCGATCCACCCACGCATGGCGATCACCGAGGGTATGGTTAATATCGAGGACGCCATGTCAACTGAGGTCGGCAGCGTAATCCGCCAGCGCCAAGCAGGCGCGGTGCAGATGCTGTCGATGCCATTCGTTGGCCGCGAGGCGTTCCCAGTACTGCAATACATGGACGAGCTGAAAGAGGCCCGCACAGGCATCTCAAAGGCGTCTGCAGGCTTGGATGCGGGTGCACTGCAGTCATCCACAGCAGCGGCGGTAAACGCGACTGTGAGCGCCGCTCAGCAGCACATTGAGATGATCGCGCGTATCTTTGCCGAGACTGGCATGAAGCACTTGTACAAGATCGTGCTGCATTTGCTTACGACGCATCAGGATCAACCGCGCATGGTACGCCTCACGAACGAGTTCGTGCCTATCGATCCGCGCGTCTGGAACGCGAACATGGACGTCACTGTAAACATTGCACTTGGCAAGGGCAGCGACACCGAGCGTTTGATGATGTTGCGCCAGATCAGCGAGCTGCAGAAAGAGGCACTCATGCAACTTGGCCCAGTGAACCCGCTGACCGACATGACGAAACTTTCTAACACGTTGAAATCTATGACAGAAATTGCGGGCTTCAAGGACAGCTCACAATTCTGGTCAGACCCAGCGCAATTCCAGCCTCCGCCCCAAGAGGATAAGCCAGACATCAACGAGCAGTTGATACAGGTGCAAATCCAGCAAATCCAAGCTGACATCCAGAAGAAAGCGGCAGAGCTAACTCTCGAGCGCGAGAAAATGATGATGGAAGACGATCGCAAGCGCGATGAGCTGGATGCCGAGTTATTCGTTAAGGCGGAAGAGATGAAGGCTAAGTATGGCACGCAGCTCAACGTCGAGAAGATTAGAGCTGACCTTGCAATCAACCGTGAGGTGATGAAGGGTCAGGCGGACATCATTAAAGGCGCCGTAGATGATCAAGAGTAAACAGAAAATCATCGATGACGGGCGCGAGGCAAAGCGCCTGCTCGATGACACTGATTTGCAACGATTTCTCGATGAAATCCGAGCAGATTGTTACCAAGAGTTCGAAATGACGGACTTTGGTGACAAAGACGGTCGGGAGGCCGCATTCATGAAGTTGCGGGGTGTAGAAACAGTGCGTCAAGCGCTCCGCGCTTTGGTAGACAACGCATCTATTGAAAAAAAGGGAAAATAGACGCATAATTATGGAGATATAGAATGGCAGAAACCAACAACCCCCTCGGGACTGATCTGGCATCCGCACAAAATGCAATTAGGCAAATGATGGTGCCCCAAGAGGATAACGCCGCTGAGCCGAACGCGCTTGAGGCAGAAGCTGAAGAGGTAATCGAAGCTGAAGCCGAAATGCCAGAGGGCGATGAAGAGTACTCTGAAGAGTACGAATTTGGAACCGAAGGCGAACTTGAAACTGAGGAAACCGAAGGACAGGACGACGACAATTCTTTCGACATACTTGCGGCGACAGTCGAAGTAAACGGAGAAGAGAAGACTGTCGAAGAAATGAAGAACGGTTATCTAAGGCAACAAGATTACACGCGGAAGACGCAAGAGCTTGCAGAACTTCGACGAGAAGTTGATGCAAGAGAAGCAGAGATCGCGAGTAAAGATGCACAGTATGCCCAACTTTTACCTGCGCTGCAGGAGCGGTTGGAGCAGCCGATGGAACAGGAGCCTGACTGGGACAAGCTGTACGACACAGACCCCAATATGGCAGCGAGGGCAGAGCGCCAATGGCGTAAGCAGCAAGAGGAGCGAAACGCTCAACTTGAGGCGGTACGTCAAGAGCGCATGAGAATGGCAGAGCTTGAGCAGCAACGTAACGCGCAGTTTGAGGCACGTTACACTGACGAGCAGAGGGCCATTTTGCCAGACCTCATTCCTGAGTGGCGAGACACAAAAGTCGCCAAGCAGGAAGCAGGACAGCTACGAGACTTCCTCTTAAGCGAGGGTTTCTCGGAAAATGATGTCAACGGTCTGCGTAATGCCACGCTTGTGAAGTTAGCGCGCAAAGCCATGTTATATGATCGAGGCCAAACTCGAGCCACGCAAGCTAAGACAGCGAAGCCGAAGCCGAAAGCCAAGACCATGAAGACTGGATCGCGCGGTTCACAGCCAAAGCCAAGGAGTGCACAAACACAAGCGCGCGTGCGCGCACAGCAAACTGGTCGCATGCAGGATGCAGCGGCTGCAATTAAATCGTTACTCTAGGAGGCCATTATGGCAATCGTAACCAATACATTCACGTCGTTCGACAGCGTCGGCATTCGTGAAGAGCTATCCAATATAATTGCGGATATCTCGCCTGAACAAACCCCATTTATGAGCAATGTCAGCTCAGAGAATGTGTCTAACACATACTTCGAGTGGCAGACTGATGAGCTTGCATCAACAAGCACAACAGGGCGCATTGATGGCGACGACGTGACAACTTTCGACGCGACAAGCGCGACAACTCGTGTGGGTAACTACACACACATTCTACGCCGTACGCTAATCGTTGCGGACAACTTGGGTTCACAAGATGCGGCGGGCCGCAATGACGAACTAAGTTTCCAACTTGCAAAGCGCGGCAAAGAATTAAAGCGCGATGTAGAGGCAACTCTTCTTCAGTCGAACGCTCAGGTCGCTGGCAACTCGTCAACAGCTCGTGAGACAGCGGGTCTTCCTGCATGGATCGCGACAAACGACGTGTTCGGATCAGGCGGTGCGTCACCCACTGGCGACGGCACAGACACTCGTACAGACGGCACACAAGCCGACTTCACCGAGACAATGTTGAAATCTGCGATGCAAAACGCATACACCGCAGGCGGCGAGCCAACAATCTTGATGGTTGGTCCGTTCAACAAAACTCAAGTGTCTACATTCGCAGGCATCGCGGCTCAGCGTTACCAAGCGCCGTCAGACAGCCCAACCACCATTATTGGTGCGGCTGACGTATACTTGTCCGACTTCGGGACTTTGAGCGTCATCCCTAACCGCTTCCAGCGTGAGCGCGACGCGTTCTTGCTAGACCCAGAGTACGCATCTGTATGCTACCTGCGTCCGATCCAAGCGGTCGATCTTGCCAAGACAGGCGACGCCGAGAAGAAAATGATGATCTGCGAGATGGGCTTGAAAGTGTCCAACGAAGCAGCTCACGCAGGCGTCTTCGACTTGACAACATCATAAAGACTGGCGGGGCGGCTTCGGCTGCCCCTCTCACTTCTGGAGCGAAGCATGGGACAGAAAAGAGTTTTCGACACAGACCCCCTGACAGGCGTCACGTCTTACTGGCATGTGACCGACAAGGGAGAGTATGTCATTGAGCGGGTTCAGGATGCGACATCGATCGCAAATGCGAACAAGCGGGAGTACAACGAAACGCCAACAAAATATGGCGATGTAAACAAGGTGGCGTCAATACCACTTTCTGTGTATTATGACCTCAAGCGCAGAGGCATCGCAGACGATCCAAAGGCGTTGAGAAAGTGGTTGAACGATGGCGACAACCGAGTGTTTAGGACAAGGGCGGGCACGCTGTGAGCATTACGACATACGACGAGCTTAAATCATCAATCGCGGACTTCTTAGATCGAGACGACCTTACGTCAGTGATCCCGACGTTCATATCTCTTGCGGAGGCGCGAATTGCGCGCGACTTGCGTCACTGGAAGCAGGAAAAGCGCGTGACTGCAGATATGGATGAGCGCTACGAGAACCTGCCAAACGATTGGGTGGAAATTCAGCAAGTCCAGATTACAGACGGCGGGCGCATCTCGTTTATTTCAGCATCTGACATGGCCGAGCGCCGCGCCCTAAACGATACCAGCGGGAAGCCAAGATACATGCGTCTGACTGCGGATCAGCTTGAGCTATATCCAACGCCAGATGCGACGTATGAAGTAACAATGCAATATTATGGCAGAATACCAGCGCTGAGCGCCTTAGAGCCTGATAACTGGCTGCTAAGAGACGCTCCAGATGTATTCTTGTACGGGGCGCTAATGCACTCAGCGCCCTACTTGGCGGAGGACGCCCGTACGACTATCTGGGCGAACCTGTACCAAAGCGGCATACAAGCTCTGAACTTAGAAAGTGAAAAGGCTCACGCGGCTGGGCCACTACGCATGAGGATACCAACGTAATGGCAACGACAACTTGGACGCAAACCGCTGGCATGGTATCCGAAGAGGATACAGACAACGTAGAAAGTTTTGCGGAGCAGGCGGAGGCTTCTAAGGACGCCGCTGCGGCCTCTGAGACTGCGGCTGCGTCTTCTGCAGCTTCTGCGGCTTCGAGCGCCACGTCGGCAGGAACAGACGCGGCGACAGCGACAACGGGCGCGGCGACAGCGACAACAAAAGCTGCAGAAGCATCAACGAGTGCGTCTAATGCCGCGACCAGCGCGTCTAACGCGTCTACGTCTGAGGCAAATGCCTCATCATCCGCCGCCTCTGCGGCTTCGAGCGCTGCGGCTGCGGCGACATCAGAAACAAACGCAGCCACGAGCGCAACTTCTGCAGCGGCTTCTGCGGCTTCGGTCGGCACAGAGGCGGCAGACGCGGCTGCGAGCGCAACTGCGGCGGCTGCATCCGAGACAGCGGCGGCTGCATCTGAGGCAGCGGCGGCGGCTTCCGAGACGGCGGCCTCCACGTCCGAAACGAATGCGGCGGCGTCTGCGACGACGGCATCTACTGCGGCGACTAACGCCGCAACGTCTGAAACGAATGCCGCCACTAGCGAAACAAATGCTGCAACCTCAGAAACGAATGCGGCAACCAGCGAAACAAATGCCGCAACGAGTGCATCCTCTGCGTCTACTTCAGCATCTAACGCCGCAACGTCAGCATCGGCTGCGAGTGCGTCACAAGTTTCTGCGGCTGCATCGGCTGCATCTGCGGCGAACTCCTACGACTTATTCGATGACCGCTACCTCGGCACAAAGACATCTGATCCAACTGTGGACAACGATGGGAATGCTTTGGTCGCTGGCGCATTGTACTTCAACAGCACGGCAAACGAGATGCGTGTGTATGACGGTGCGAACTGGATTGCGGCATCATCGGCTGGTGGTGCGTCACTGCTTGAGTACAAGTACACTGCGACATCTGGACAGACGACATTCTCTGGAGCAGACGATAACGCAAACTCTTTGTCATACACTCAGGACAACTTGATCGTCACACTGAACGGCGTAGTGCTAGAGAACGGCACTGACTACACGGCGACAACTGGTACATCTGTCGTCTTGGCGTCTGGAGCGGCTACGAGCGACGAATTGAACGTGATTGCCTTTAAGACGTTTACTACCGCAGACATGGTTGCTGCGAGTACTGGCGGCACGTTCTATGGCGATGTTGCCATGGATGCTAACCTAACCTTCGGCGACAACGACAAAGCCATCTTCGGCGCAGGGTCCGACCTACAGATTTACCATAACACGGTAGGGTTTACTGGCAACATTATAGCAAGCGCAACGAATAA
>Ga0181577_10001149_pt1 | contig 21527 bp, 36 predicted proteins | sample 101ome_21_FD_132468 | JGI IMG/M metagenome (GOLD analysis project Ga0181577, IMG submission 132468) | Coastal salt marsh microbial communities from the Groves Creek Marsh, Skidaway Island, Georgia - 101413BT metaG (megahit assembly) | ecosystem: Environmental > Aquatic > Marine > Intertidal...
CAAGATCACCAGAATAAATATTATAAATTAATGTACCTACTGTACCATTAAATGGTCTTTTTAAACATATTTTATTTGCTTCAAATACGTGATCTGTAACACAATTTAGTGAGTAAGTATAAACACCATCTTTTGCTCTGTGTAAGTTTTGTATTTCAATTACTCTTAAATCTAATCTTATGATATCTACTTCCAACCCACTAGGACTAAAGTAAGACTTACTTGGGTATGACTTTTCAATAGCCATTGATATTTTTTCATCGCCAGACAATTTTGCTCTGTTAATAAAATTAATACTATCACCAATTGATAGTCTTACTTCAATTTGCTGACTACCTAAATTTTCAGTAATAACAAAAAACGCCACTAAATTAGTGATATCTATTTCTGGCTTTCCTGTTTCGCGAATACTATGAGGTTCAATAACAACTTCTGTTAATTTATATGCTGTAGGTGCTAGCGCATCATTTGCAAAATCACTGATATGCCCTTCACGTAAATTTGGTATTGTGTCTTCACTCATTAATTAATCTCATATAATCTCTACTAAACTGTTCTATATTTTGTCGTCTGACAACTCTTAGCAATGATCTCTGATCGTTCAAGTTTATAATATGTTGTTTATTACTTATATACTGTAATCCGTTTTCTGATGCTCCTGTGGCATCTGCTTCTGCAAGTTGAGCTCGTTGTGGAATACCTGTTTCATCAAATAAACCTTCTTTCGTTGCATATGCAACTTCATAGTTATTACTGATAGTATTATTAATATTTCCTGTATTTACTGCATCGGGTGCTTCTGTAAAAATAATATTTGAAAATTCTCTTTGAGTTGTTACTCCATTTTCATCTGTCACATTTTTATAATATCTATGTGGCGCATCTGCATACTTCCATACTTTAAAAGTGTTGATACTATCATTACTTGTTCCACCTACAACAACTTCTGATGTAGTACCATCTCCAATAAATGTACCTGTAACATCTTTTACAATTAATTGATTCTTGTCTATATCTTTCTTAATAAGAGTCCCTGTTGCATTAGAAGTACCACCTGTTAGTGTTTCCCCTAAAGTGAATCTACCAGCAATAGAATCAATGTGAGCATTTGTAATGCCATCTGAATCTGGATCTGGTCTTGGATTAGAAGTAATTGCAAATCCTTCAAACTCTTTATCAATATACGCCTCTAACATTTGAGAACTCATCGGCCAAACTTTATATCCATCATGTAGAAAATTATTGACTACAAAAAATGTCCAATAATATTTTGGGGTTCCGTAGAGTTGAGTGGAAACGATATCTGGTCTTTCTCCATCTCGTACTCTATATTGAGTATAAGAATAAACTTGATCCAGTCTATCATTCAGTGGTCTTACCTGCCTATAAATATCGACCACATCTTGTGTGGAACCAGTTCTGTTAATATCGTATGGTACTTTTGGAAAGTTTTTAAAATAATTCATTATTCATCTCCCTCCTGTCTGGCTTGAGGAATACGTATTGGGCCATCGGGATATAAATCAGACCTAAGTAATTGTTTTGTTTCTTGTAATGAAAGAGTAAGTGTAACATCTGTAGGTGAACCATCTGGGTGGAACATATTACTATTTGCATTATACTGTGCACTTAATCCTGTAAGATAACAAGGTTTTAACTTAGGCATAAATGGATCTGGTTCTTTACCTCTCATAAATGTAACTAAAAACTCTGGTGGATATTTAAGTGCAAAATCACCATCTGATACAGGATACATATTCTTTCTAAGAGTGTGTTCTATCACATATGCACATTTTGCATCTTTTTCATTAGAGGAAACTAAATTAAAGGCAAGTTGATAACTTCTAATATTCATTCCTTCAAAAGTTGCTGTAGCCTTATTATTAAGAACTGCCCTTCGTTTAAAGGCTTCTCTTTCAGCAAGACCCGCATTTTCAATTCCTAATTGTTGGGTTAATGCCTGCATGATAACTGCAATTTCTCCCTGACTAGCACCTTGTATTTTAGCCGGGTCATTAGTTCCTGCTTTTGTAATAATATCTTTTGTAGTACTTTCAAGTGCATCCGTAACTCCAAAGTTTATAGTACCATAATTTGCACCATCTTCAAGTGTAAATCCAGCAGGGGCAAACATAAATATATTTTCAATTATAGCACCATCTGGATCACTATCTGCCAATAATGGGTCTAAAATCTGTATCTTTAAATAAGCCGGATCAATTGCTTCAGAGCCGCCACTCTCTTCTTTGTCTTTCTTGGTCCCCATATCTAAGTCCGATGGAAACTGCAAATAATTCCCGTTTGGGGTAACAACTATGTTATTGCCATCCACTCCTGAATTTTCGGCTGTTGGTGTGGAACCATCTGGATTTACTATTTCGGTCATTCTTTTTCCTCGTATAAATAGTATTAATAATTTTAACTATAAGAGTATTTATAATGGCTTATAAAGGGAAATATACAATTAAACGTAAAGATAAGTATTTGGGCGATCCGTCTAAAGTTGTTTATCGTTCATTATGGGAAAGACAAGCATTCAAGTGGTGTGAGACAAACCCTAAAGTAAAGAAGTGGAATAGTGAAGAAATAGTTATTCCTTATAAATGTAAGACAGATAATAGACTGCACAGATATTATGTGGACTTACTTATTGAATTAGATAACAGAGACATTCTTTTGGTTGAGATCAAGCCAAAGAAAGAAACATCACCGCCAAAGAAACCATCTCGTAAAACTAAAAGATATATTAATGAGGTTATGACCTACGTGAAGAATCAATCTAAATGGGAAGCGGCAACACAATACGCAAACCATAAAGGTTGGAAGTTTCAAGTATGGACAGAAGATACTTTAGGTAATCTTGGTATCAAACTACTGAAAAGTTGATATAAATAGTTATACAGGAGATAAACTTTATGGCATCATTGTTCGATACACTACAGGCCCAGGCTTTCAGAGCAGGTATTACTGCTCGTACTAAAAAGTCTCAGAAGTGGTTTCGTGATAAGATTGAAGATATTAGAATGCCAAGTAGACAAGCTCTACTTAAGGATAGTGCATTAGATCCAACTACAAGAGAGTTAAGAGGGTCAATGTATATGTATTTTTACGATCCAAAACACAAACAGACTCTACCATACTATGATAGATTTCCACTAACAATTATGATAGAGCCTAGAAAGAATGGATTTTTAGGTCTTAACTTACATTATTTGAGACCAGATATACGTGCAAAATTTCTTGATGAATTAATGAAATTAGCCCCAGGAAATGTAAGAGATACTTCAAGATTAATGAAAGCAAGATATGATCTGCTAAGTTCTACAAGAAAGTATAAAGAATTCAGACCATGTCTTAAAATGTATTTAAGTGATCACGTAAAATCTAGGTTAGTAAGAGTACCAATGTCCGAATGGGAAATTGCAGTATTCTTACCAACAGAACAGTTTAGAAAATCAGGCAAGACAAAAGTATGGGCCGAGTCAATTAAAATTGCGAGACAGACATGAATGTAGATAAACTTAAATCAACAATTGCAAAACGTGGTGGTATTGCAAAAGCAAATAGATATAAAGTAATTCTAACACCACCTCAGCAAAGTCTATTTAATATAGACCCACAAGCAATTTTTACTAGCCTGATCTCTGGAGAAGGTATTAATGCTGGAAGTTTAATTAATAACCCAAGGGATGTTGCTATGTTATGTACTGCTGCTCAAATACCAGGCAGAGAGATTGCTACAAATGAAGTAACACTGCAAAAACAAACAGTAAAAATGCCTTATGGGTTTATTGATCCAGATGTTGAACTAACATTTATGTGCACAAACGATATGTATATTAAGAAAATGTTTGATGACTGGAGTAATTCAGTAATTGATACTAAAAATTATATTTTAAATTATAAAAGTGATTTTACAAGTGATATTATTATACAGCAATTAAATATGGACGATAAGGTAACTTATGGTGCAAAGTTAATTAATGCATTTCCAGTGAATGTGGGTGCAATAGATTATTCGTATGATTCTGAAGAAGTTGCTTCATTTACAGTAAGTTTTACATACGATAGATATGAATTGGAGGGAGGAATAGGTTCCTTCCTATCAGGCGTTTCAGAAGCTTTGGGCGTCTTAGGTTAATATAATTATAGGAGAATAAAAATATTATGGCATTACCAGTAGTGAATTCCTCTCGTTATGAGGTAGAAATTCCAAGTATGGGTATTACAGTTGAGTATAGACCATTCTTGGTGAAAGAAGAAAAGATTTTAATGGTTGCAATGGAATCTAAGAATCAAAAGAATATTCTTAGAGCAATTAAAAACGTATTAAGGTCTTGTATTTTTGATGATGTTAATGTTGATGATTTTACATCATTTGATTTAGAACAGATGTTTCTAAAGTTAAGGACTAAGTCAGTTGGAGAAACTGTAGATTTAAAACTTAACTGTCAAGGTGAAAAGTGCGATCATAAAATTGATCACACTGTTAACTTAGAAGAAATTGAATTAGAAGGGGTAGATAAAGAAAGAATAGTTATGGTTACTGATGAGATCGGGATCCAATTTAATTATCCTTCTCTTGATACTCTTGCAGAAGTACAGTATGATGAAAAATCTAAGCCTGAAGTTCAACTAAAAGAAACAATGAAGTTGATAATTGGTTGTATTAATAATATTTTCGATGCAGATAATGTTTATCCAGGCAATGAAAGTTCAGAAGAAGAGAAAATAGAATTTTTTGAAGGATTAAATTCAGATCAGTTTAAGAAAGTTGCAGAATGGTTTGCCACAGTACCATCTCTTAAACATGATATAGAATATAAATGTGGCAAGTGTGGGCATGATAATAAATTGGAGCTGAGAGGTCTCCAAAGTTTTTTTACCTAGCCCTCGCGCATGATTCCTTAGTGAATCATTATAAAACAAACTTTGCTATGATGCAACATCATAAGTACAGTTTAACAGAATTGGAAAATATGGTACCATGGGAGAGAGAAATATATATAGCTCTTTTACAGCAACATATTAAAGAAGAGAATGAGAGGGCAAAAGCTCAAGAACAAAGAATGAGGAGAAAATAATGGGCGAAGAAGAAATTAAAGCAAGTGGACATCACCCAGCGGATACTAACGGAGACGGAAAAGTGTCAAGAAAAGAACAGGAAATGTACCTGGAATTTAAAAGAAAAGAACTTGAAGACCTAGATGCAATGAGAGATGCACAACGTAAAATGGCATGGTTCGCATTAGGCGGTATGTTACTATACCCCTTTGCAGTTGTTATTGCAGTATTGGCAGGTCTTGAACAAGCAAGTAATATACTAGGAGATATGGCGGCAACATATTTCGTTGCAGTTGCTGGTATCGTAGCAGCATTCTTTGGGGCACAAGCACTTGGTGCTAGTAAAAAGTAGGAATCTAAGAAATGGCCAACAATCAAAACGAAGGAAAAAGAAAACAAAATAAACAGGCAGCCGAAGCCGTAAAAGCCCGACAGGAACAATTACAAGCATCTAAAGATCAAAAAGATGCAATGGAAAAGGCAACTGAAACCCAAAAGAAACTCTTAGAAAGAATGAATGAAGAGTTTAAGAAGGGAAATGTTTCTCTTGCAAATGCTTATGAAAAACAAGCAGATAAGATTGCAAAGGCCATAGAAAAGGGTGGAGGTGCAGTTACCAAAACCAATCTCCAAAAACTAACTGATGAAGGTGAAAATTTTGATGCATTAAATAGTGTTACATTGACATCAATGAAAGATACACTAGATAAACAAATTCAAGAAGCAGAAAAAACTAAAAAAGAAACATTAGCAGCATTAAATCAAAAAGAATTAACCAGTGGTCTTAAATCATTAAATGATAAAATTGCCTTAGAAAATAAAGCAGAAGAGGCAAGAGCAAAACTTGGCCGAAATGATATACAGAAAAGATTAAAAGATTTAGGTAGTGTATTTGGTAGTGCAGTATCAAAATCAGATATGGCCCGTGCCGCAGAATTAAAAGAACAATATAAAATTGCAAACGATAATCTACAAAAAGCAATGGCATCTGGTAACCCAGAAGAAATTGCACTTGCACAAGAACAGGTAAATAAACTTGAAGAAACTGTTAAGACTGAAGAAGATAGAAGAGAACAAAAGATAAAGGCCGATGAAGCAAATAGTTTACTAAAAGGCATACAAGATAATGTAAAGGACTTTAATAGTAAACTTGGAGACTTTATGAAAGGTGGATCAGTTATAGGTGGACTTATTGGTCTTGCTCTTATGATGTTTGATCCAGAAAGATTTAAAGAGATAGTTATTTATGCTATTGATCAAGTAATGGTAGTAGTTGATTTTATTAAAAATTTATTTGAAGGAGATATCGCAGGAGCTTTCGAAACATTTAAAGAAAATCTATTACTCTTCGGAACTATTATAGGTGGCCTTTTACTTTACTTTGGTCCTGGTTTAATAGGTGCTGCTCTTACACTATTTAATACAATAAGGACTGTAGGACTATTTTTACAACTCACAGCATTCCCTGCTTTAGTTTCAGGCTTAACTTCACTAGGAGTTATGATGGGATTCACTGCAGGAACAGTTGGTGTAATTGCTGCCCCTGTATTAGCAATCATTGCAGCACTTGGCCTTCTTTATGTTGGATTTAATGCACTAAGAAATAGTTTAGGCCCAGGTGCTGGTATTATAGACACACTTAAAGTTGCAGCACTATATCTCGTAGACTTCCTATCAATGCTTGTAAATGCAATTACATTTATTCCGAGAAAGATTATAGGTCTTATTGGACCTGCAGCTGCTAAGTTCTTATTCGGAGATGACGTTGATACCTCAATGTTTGATGCAATATCAGATGGATTAAGAACTGATAGAGGAGCAGAAGCCGCAGCAGAGATCAGAGCAAAGAATGAAGCAGCAGAGGCCGAAAGATTAGCTCAAGAACAACTAGATGCCGCTAGAACCAATAATACTAATGTCGCACTCACTGATCCTAATGCAGTAGCAAATATGCAACTACCACCAGAACTTGATTCTGAAGCCATAGCGGCCGCCCTTGGTCAAGCACAAACTATGACACCTATAGTGGCGACAAGAAATACATCTAATGTAGATGCTTCTTCTGTAACTCAAGTAGTAGATATGGGTTCAAGTAGAAGTAGTAACGCCCTAGCACTTACTTAAAATCAAAAAAAGGGAGAGGTTTCCCTCTCCCAAAGTACTTCGTATTTCCGGCAGTTCGCCTCGTTATTATTATAACTCTTTACGAATCATTTGCAAGTTTTGCAAAGTATGATAGTGTATCATCATCGTCGCCATCATTCTCTTCCATTACTGGAGCAGAAACTGGTTCTGCAGTTTGAATAGATGGTGCTTCCATGACATCAGATACTGATGGTTCTGACATTACTGCCCCTGCATCAACACCTAGGACTCTATTTAACTTGGTCTTCAATTCATCATAAGACTTGTAGTTTTTAGGATCAAGGAAATCTTTGAGTGAGTATAGTTTATTATATACTGCCTCTAGTCTTTCTTCATCACCTTCAAAGAGTGCACTTGGTGTAGCAAACTCTGACTTATCATAGTTTACCCAACCTTCTACTTTACGGATTTTAATTTTAAAGTCCGCACCTTCCCAGAAGTCATAAGGATTACATGGTGTTTCATCTTCGAAAGCAGGTTGCATTGCTTCCATGATCTTATCAAAGATTTTCTTACCAAACTTATAAAGGAAAACTTTTCCTTCATTCTCTGGGTTTGCAGGATCGGAAACCACGAGGACATTACTTACATAATGAAGTCTGCGCTTTCTATCTCTTGCAATAGTTTTATCTTCTTCCCTACCTGAGTTCCAAAGAACCGAGTTCATCTCTGATACTGGATCTGGTTGTCCGATAGAAGTTAAAGAGTTTTCGATATACCATAGACCGTTAGGACCTTTAAAGCCATGATCCCAATATCTTACCCATGGAAGGTCTTCACCATCCGCGGCGGGTAGGAATCTGACTACGGCAAAACCGTTTCCTGCTTTATCTCTGGTAGGTTTCCAGAATCTATCATCTCCATAAGATGCTGATTCTTTCTTAGTAGTTGATACTGCTTCTGCAGCCTTTACGAGTTTGTCGATTGACGAGCCTCGAGAGCTCTTTAAATTAGCAAATGACATAGTATTTCTCCTGTTTCATCATTGTATTTTTCTGAATTATCCACATACCCATAATATAAGTTATTATTATACTACATTTTCATGCAGTTGTAAACCCTTTTGTGATTAAATTTTTACATTTATTCGCATCGTAGCTTACGAATGGAGTGTATTTCTGGATTCTCCTTTTAAGATCAGGCCACATAATAGTGTCATTGATCTTTTTGGATTCTCTTTCCACAAACCCCAACATTGAATCCAAGATAGAAACTGTATCTAAACATATTTCCTCTTGCATCAATAGTTCTATAATTAAAGGAACCTGTCCGTCGATAGATGTAAGACACTTATCGAACTTAGGTTCTTGTTCACATAAAGTATTTATATCAATTGAAAACACTCTATGGATACTTTCTTTAATTTTTTTATGTTTATTGTAGTTATCTTCTCCATCATGATTAATCATGTCACCTACATATGACACGCCCTCTTTAAAGTTGGAGACATAATACCCAATAACATCTTTACTGTAGTTCTTACCAATCTTGGCAAAAAAGTATTTATCCTTTCTCTTTAGAAAAGAATTGGCAGTTACATTTGATTTATAGTTATATTTAATTGCATCATAACTGTCAGTTTCAAAGTGAAGTTTCAATGCATTATATATTTTATAAGAATCAAATGGATCCATTTACTTTCCTATATTGGTAGTTTATTTGATTTTTTGGCGTTCTTAATAAGATTAAGATTAGTTGCCTCATGTTCGATTTTATCACGTAATGAGTCCGTTAAAAGTTTTTTAAGATTTTGGTATTGCATACCTCGTTCTTCTATTATCATAACTGCGGCATCTATATAACTAACCTCTCTATTGTTAGCCACTAGGTTCTCTACAGCCATGGAAAATCTTTTCTTGGTCATTATCTTGTGTTTAAATAATTTTTCTTCTGTCATAACACTCTAAGTAAAATACAATCTTGGTTAATTCTTCCGTTAGGACTATTCACCTTTGTTGTAATCTGATCTTTCCAAACTTTCTCTATTTGTTTGGCAGTCTTGGTTAATATTAAAGGAAGTATCACATCTGGTTTTCTTAACTTAGTACACTTAGATAATTTCTCATCAAAGTTTTTAATTGTGGTACCGCCCACTTCAAACCCTTTCGTTGCAGTGGTTACATACTGATATAGGGTTCTGTTCTTTGCGTTGAATACAAAGAGTGTAGACGCCCCTGGTATAGTAATAGGATTAATAGATGTTAATTTATAATCCATATCCTCTACCTTAAATTTTAAATTCTTAACTTGTTGGTCTGTGGCTTTTGGTTTTCTTGCCCTTGGAGTTCTAGTTGCCTTGAATGATAGTTGTAATTTATCCAAGTCAGCATAGATAGTATCCATCTGTTTCAACATTTTCTTTTTATTGGCAGTAGTAACATGCGAGTAGCTCTCTACACACTGCTCACATGTTTTGTCTACAGCCGCTTTTATCTCTTCATAATACCCATCAATGATTTTCTTAAATGGCGCTATAGCATTACCCTTTAAGTTATTCTCTTTGAATAAGGCAAATACATCAATAGAGTTTTTATAGTTCTTATCAAACCAGCCCTCTACAATGGTATCGTCCCAGGCAGTATAGATGGTATCCATCATCTTTCTACGTGTTCTTTCTGCCACGGAAATAACTGGTGGGGCATTCTTTTTCTTTTCTTTCTGTTCGGCAACAATCAGTTTTGCGGCATCTACTTTTTCTTTTGCGTAACCCTTAAATCTTTCAATCTCTTCTTGTGTATATTCATAACCACGATAATATAAACGGGATACTTTACCTAGATGACTTGCAATTTCCCAATCCCTTAGTTTCTTAACAGTATTGGCTTGTTTCTTTGTATAACCACATACCTCTTCAATAAAGTCTATCACATAAGGCACATAATCTTTTGCCTTGTAGTAATAGTTATACCAGTTGGCACCTTTAGTCCACATAAGGTCACGATCTTCTACTCCAGGCGCTGTTTCACCTGGCTCAAATAAAGGCTCTTTACCTACATAGGTATCTTCGATAGTAACTCGATTTCTTCTACCTTTCTTTCTCGTTGCTTCTAATTTTTTGCTTACCATAATTTACTCCAATTAATAATTATATTATACTACACTTTTCAGATAAAGTAAAGGGGCCAGAGACAAAAGGTTGTAAATTAAAAGGAGTATGTCCCCGGCCCCGTGACCAATTAATCTCGGTCATCAATATAATTTTTGAGTCCCATTACATAATTCTCGGCAGCTGATTCTGCCCAAGACTCTGAGTGAGAGGGATACCACTCAATCATTAGAGATTCGCCGTGCGATCTCATACGGATACCCCAATAGTTGTCATCAAGACCAACTGTTCGTAATACCTCAGCACTTCGGTGAGAATATTCATCCGAACCGATGTACTCAGATATTGTTACATAATTTGTTTTCGCCATTATGTGTTATCTCCATCTGTAGTTTTTACTTTTGATTTATCAAAATATCCACCTGACTCCCATGGCAATGGGATTCTTTTCTTTTGCTTTTTCTCTTCTACTAAGTGAAAACTCATATAGCAGAAAATAAAAGCGCCTGAAACGAATACTATACTTATAAAAATATTTAATATATCCATATTATTTTCCTATGTGTTCCACGTCCTTTCGTGGTATTACTTGATAGGCACCTTTATTATATGCTGGTGCCACTGTGAAATTTTTAGATACTTCAGTCTTCCAACTTTCATCTTTTTCTGGTCTATATGTATTACCCATTGGGGCTGACGGATACATTTCCCTATGTTCTCGCGATTTTTTTGCGGCAAGGGATTCTTCCATTACATACGGTTTAAATTTGGTCTTCAGTTTAGGTGCCTTTTTAAATGCATTTGTTTTACGTTTGCGACCATGTATATCATAACGTAAACTTCCTTGATAAAAATTTGTCATTGCCATTATGCCAAAATCTCCATTACTGTTTCTTTAATATGCTTCTTTTCTAATTCTTTTTGTTTTTGTATCCAAAGTTCTTTAAACTCTGGATTCTGTGCACGACTTTCGGCCAGACTTAACCAGGCCATTTGCTGTTCGTATGATTTCTTCATTAATAATCCCAATCGTTCTTCATGGAATTATAGGAATCCATGTAACTACTACCAGCAAGAAAATCTCGGGTATCTTGATCCGAGTAATACATATTATCTTCTGCAAAGCAATCTAAACTACGAGGCGCTTGATGTGCGGCCTTCTTCACACTTTTAGTTAGACGTTTAATTTGAGCCTTACGTTCATCAATGGTCTTAATAGTCTTTGCCATTTTACGGGCTTCAGCGGCTTTCTTAATCATTTCCAATCTATCCATTACTTTTCTCCATAATTAATATAGTTATTATATCACGCAATTTATTGTATGTAAAGTGTTTTTTTAACTTTTTTTCATTTATGTTAAAAAACCTATAATCTGAATCAGCAGATCATTGTCTGCCATGTACTGTGCCATATTTTTTGTAAGTAGAATTAGCCCCACCCCATTTAATAATATAAGTGCACGATCTTCCCATATAATTGATACCCATAACCATAATGCAATACCAATAATAGAAAGTGATAAATCTACAACTTGAAACTCTGGGATTCCTCTAAATGACATCGCCACTAGCACAAATATAGATGCGACCCACTTGATATACCAATCAAGCGGCTTGTTCTTGCTTTTCAAAATACTCCTCCAATTCATCACTGCCGACACATTGTGTGCCGTCTTCCATAAAGAAAGTTACTTTATAGTTATCCCTTTCTTGTCCAGGAAGCATTGTCCACTGTTCACTCTTAGATAAGATTTCTTCCCTCATCCATCCGAACTCACCATTATCAGTTGTCTTTTCACACTGAATAGAACCATCTGACATAACATTAATATAGTATGGAATACTCCACTGTTCTATATCCAACTCAGCATCATCGGCATAGAGTTGAACATCTAAAATATACTCTTGCTGAGCATCATCAGACATTTCAATTGCCTCAGCAACATTGGAGAAGTGTTTAAAGAAATAGTCCCAGCCATCTTGTGGGCCTTTAGTAATAGGCCTTAGGACATTTTCTACCACATAGGTAGAACCACCCTTGAATTTCCAATACTGAGGACATTCGCCCTGGCCATCCCAATCATGGGCACCATAGTTTTCTTTATACTGTGTATTAATTACAATCTTCATTCATCTTCTCCAAACATCTGTTTCCAATCATCGGGAGTGGTTCCCGACATAATAAATTCTCGCTCGTCTTGTGATAGGTTAGGAAAAATATCCTGCACCAATCGAGTTCTACGTGGATCACTAAACTCCGCCATTTGGTTAGGGGAAATGTCCAACGTCATGGTATTAATGTTACCAGTAAAGGGTGACATCTTACTTACTTGCATCATATTATATCTCCTTGAGCTTCGAATTTTTGGTTGACTAATCTTTCTTTAAGAACTTCCATATCTGTGAAAGCAAAAAACTCGTCCCATGAGTCTGCGATCGGTACTATGTTTAGCTCATTGACTATTGCCATATCTGACATTTCGTTGACTTCATCCATTAGATTTTCTAAGATGATCTCGTTGTGAATATTTGACATTGTTTAACTCCTTTTTCTTAATTTACTTGTATATTATAGTACAAAATTAAGACGCTGTAAAGAGGTTTTTTTAAAAAAATGAAAGATTTTACATAAATGTAACATAAATGTAACACAATTGTAACAATTCCCTACTTTGGCCAACATTTTTTATATAACTCTGCCTCTAATTTATATGCTTCTTTTTCCCATGGTGCATTTTCATACTTATAGTTGCGAGGTTTTCTTCCTTTCCATGAGTTAGTATATCCATCTAACTCCCCTCGTAAGTACTGTTTAGCGTGTACCATTTCGTGTGCCAGAGTCTGCATTACTCTATACATAGGAAGACTTCTATTGCTCAACCTACGTGCTATTTCAATCTCTACATAACCATCTTTCTTATCTCCCCAGCACAATCCTTCTGAACTTCCATCTAAATTGGTTTTAAATCTAATAAAAATTTCCTTTGAATACATTCTATGGATACCTAATTCTTCAGTTAGATTCCTAATATATTGAACAACTCTAGGCTTTTGACCGATACGGCCTCGAAGATATATGATTGGCATGATTAGTGTGTCTTTGTCCATGCAGTGAAAATATTAGATGCCTCTTCTCTTGTTAAATCAAAATTATCTCGTAACCATCGTGGCGCTCCAAACATATTGATTTCGCCACTATCACGAAGAGTATCTAAGATGGGAAAATATTCCTCATATTCAGACTTGTAAATACTTAAATTGTTTAGTTCTTTCATTACATCCATAATCACTTCCTCATCTTTAATATAGGTATATTATACTACACTTTTTAGAGCTTGTAAAGTGTTTTTTATATTTTTTTGTTATAAGGAAGGAAAGGTTATTAACCCAACCGAATCCATAACTTGAATATTATTAATTACAGCAAGAGTTAATAAGGCATTTGGGAAGTGCAAGTCCTCAGGATTGTCTCCAGCAAGATGGATCATGTATCTTCCCCAAAATAATTTGAATAGTATTATTTCCCCATCGCTTGGGTTTTTACCTAATAGTGGATTTGCCTCGTAAACATTTGGATGGCTAAGACCACGAATAGTTGTATATGCGTCTAATGCATTGATTGCCCAGAAATAGGTCTTTATTTGTCTATCATCAAACTGTGAGAATCGTAACCCTTTCAGATTTACCTTTGACTGTAATGTTATCGACTTGATTGAAGCTTCTCTCCGAACACTTTCCAGCAGTGAACTGTGATAACAACACTCGAACCCCATCATAATTTCTTGTTTGGCCTTCGAGTCTAGCGCCCAAGTTGACGGCATCTCCAATGACGGAATAGTCAAATCGAGATTCCGATCCCATATTTCCGACGATGCAGTCGCCGGTGTTGATACCAATACCAACATCAATCCTAGGAAGGCCTTGATCTTCCAATTGTGCAATAAGTTCATCTGCTGCCTCTAATATTTCTACTGCTGTCCTTACAGCCATATCTGCATGATTTTCACATGGTAATGGTGCGTTCCAGAATGCCATAATACAATCGCCCATATATTTATCAATAGTTCCACCATTCTTGAGAATGATTTTTGTCATTGTATCTAAGTAATTATTTATAAGCTTTACTAACCCTTCTGGGTCATTATTGTTTTTATAGTGTTCTGATATTGGTGTAAACCCAACAATGTCCATAAACAAGAAAGTCATTTCCTTTCTTTCTCCACCAAGTTTTAAAAGTGATGGGTCTTTCTGTAATAACATAACTTGTCTTGGGTCTAAGTAAGTTTCAAATTGTTTCTTAATTTGTTGTCTGAGAACAAACTGTTTATAGAAATTATTAAAGCTTGTTGATGTAAACAGCAGTATAAATAGCACTAGAGGATAACTAAGGTCTAAAAGTATCTGGAATTTAAACCATGCAAACCAAACTCCAAAGATAGATATACCGAGAACCTTAATAAATGTAAATGAGGATATCCACAATGATGTATAATAAGCAGTTAGAACTACCACTAGACCAAATAGAAGCATTACCCCAATCTCCAAGGCATTTGCCCATATGGGCCGTGAAATCTGGGCCCCATCTATTATGGACTGCATTGCAGAGGCCTGAAGTGAATGTGCAGGTTTCATTCCAAATGGAGTTGGAATTTGAGCCGAAAGACCCTTTGCAGTTAGACCAATCAGAACAGTCTTACCCTGTAGATCAGGTAACTCACTGGACCCGTAATTTATATCCTGAAAATGGGTATTAGGATTAATCCACATAGAACCATTACTATCTGAATTAATTCTAAACGGCCTTAAGATTATTTCTTCAATACCTGCTTCGTTTACTTTAACTGTATATGATGGTTTCTGATTCATCACTCTTATAGTTTCTAAAGAGAATGCAGGATATAGCTCACCATTGATTTGAGATATCAGAGGGATTCTTCTTACTAACCCATCCACCTCTGGCATACCATTTACAAGACCGTGGCCCCACGCTCCTTGTTCTAGCTGTGATATATTAGTAATAAGACCACTATATTTTATAACCCAGTCTAGCGGGTCTCCTGTACCAAATGTAGCAGAACCCACATAAGGTGCTGTAGATGATTTACCTGAATTATCAGCATCCTGTGCGAGTATAATACCATTATCATTTATCCAAGATGCAAATACTTCATCACCACCAAATCTATCTGCCTCTGGAAACATAATTGTAAATCCTATTAGACCTGCATTTGCATTACGAAGATCCGAGATCATCTGCGCATATATTTGTCTAGGAAATGGATATTGGCCATGAACAGCCAGTGTTTCTTCTGATATATTTAATAATACTATTTGATCTGAATGTTTTTCTTCTATCGTGCCTATCATGGCATCGAATGTATTTAATCTGAATTGTTGAACCAGAGCCGGATCTAGCAATCTGATTCCTACTAAAAGTAAGAATAAGGCTATAGTCGCCCAGATAGATGTTATATATTTCATTGACCTTGTGTAACTGATACTGTACAACCACCGACTGTATAACAAGTTTGAGATAGTGAATATGATTGAGCAGTTGTTCCTAACTGTATCAGTGTTAAATCTGTTCCGTATGTTCCATCAAGTGTAATGTTTGCTGTATGAGAAGTATTTGCACCTTTTTGTCTTAACGTAACTAAATTATCATCATTATATATTGTTAGATCCATATCTTTTGCACCACTTGATTGTTGTCTTCCATTAATTTCGTTCCAATCTCCTGCAAGATGAAAATTAAAATCGTGTCCGTCTGTTGCATCACTTTGATTTGTTTGGTGCCATTTAAGTGAATTATTACTACCATATAAATCTATTTCCATATAGTGTCCGCCACCTTCAGCACCATCATAAGTATATGAACCATCACTCTGCCATGCAACACCTTGTGCTAATTTAAATGTATTATTTGAACCTGATACTTCATCAAATAAAATTTTATTAACATTATTTGTAAAATTATATTGGACTATGTGAATATCTAGGTTAGGTGCATTGTTAATATAAGAAGCAGAATCTAACATGCCAATTTGATTATTATATCCTACTTGCTCGATTTCTAATGATAGATTATCACCACTTTGTTCTATTGTAATTTCATTATCGTCTGCGTATAATGGCATTACTAAAAAGAAACATGACCCCCATGGTAATATCCAATATTTAAATATAAATTCTCTTATCTTCTTCCAGTCCATTCTAACCACCATCTGAAGTACCTTCTTCCTTCTCCGTACGCTGCCGATCTTAATTTATTATATTTCATTAATTTACCTGATTGATAACGATAAAAATATCTTCACCGTCATTTCCTGTTATATCTCCTTCCCATGTAGGAGTGTTTGTAGCAAGAGTAAAGTTACCACCTGTTCCGACTTTAACTTTAATTACTCCATTTACATTTCTATATAGTACTAAACTTCCATCTTCCAAATAAACATTATATTGTGATTCTTCATTAAATCCTCTAGTTGCTCCTTTGATATCAAACTCGCCTAAAGAATCAAATAAATCTGATGAATCAATTATGTCTAGCACATCAACTAAATATTCTACGTTTAGTTCATCAATATCTAACTCACTAAAATCTAATTCCGGTTCACTTTCTTCTAGTGCGTCTTTTTCTAGTTCGTTAAATTCTAAGAAGTCTATATCCAATAAACCTCTATCATCATTTTGTTCATCAGCCAACTCTTCTTCAATTCTATCTTTTACTTCAGGTGGAGGAGCAACGATAAACATATTATCAATTTGAGTTGGAGTAATTCCATTTAATTTTACTACTTGGGTGGGTGCGGTATCTAATGAACTTACCATTGTTGCTTGATAAGCTTCATCAAGAGTTACTACACCACCTAAATTAGCCACCTCTATTTCTCCAGACGGATCTCCATTTTCATCTGGCAACAATATAACTAATGATCGGCCTAATTCATCTACTGTTGTAGTAAAATCAGTACCTCTAATTGCTATTGTTGCAGTCGGAGTAGATATATCAATATTTGCATTATTAACTAATCCTAATCTGCCTGAAGCAAACCTTGCCGTACCCATTGTGAACTTCATTGTCATCTTGGACAGGGATGGGTCAGCATCATAATATATTTCATCTATTAGAACTTCACTATGTTCTTTTAATGCTAATTGAGCCTTATCTAAAAACTCTATTAACATTCTCCCCTGTCCAGTTTCTGCAATATCATTTAATTCGATAGCAGTATTAACAGCCATACTTACAGACTGTTGGTTTCTTACTATCTGACCAACTCCTGTGGACTCGACTATACTTCCAATATCATCATCTGCATATACAGGCAAAGATAAAAGAAGTATAATACTAAGAGTCGCTAGAGCTGTCTTGCTGATTAATCTGAATTGTAGCATTGTCTGATGTAATATCTAAATCTATAATCGCATTTGGTGTAGCACAACCCGTAATATTTGTAGCACAAGTTCCACTGATTTGATCAATATCAATGTCAGCAGAATCTCCACTTAATACTACAGTAAGAGATTGAGAACCATCATTCTGTAATGTGTTAATGTTATTGCTGTCTCCAGTAATATCAAAATTCCAAGTTACATCATCAGCCTCAAAATCTAAATCAAATACGTTAGAACTACCAACCAGAATTAAGTCAGCATCCAATCTTTCAGCACTATATAAATATCCTTGATCTATATCAAATGTATTACTATCTCCAGTGATATCAAAGTTATAATTTGAATCATCAGCAGAACCTATGTAACCAATATTCCAGTCCAATACATTTGAATCTCCTGTAAAAGAAATAGTAAAATCAGATGTATCTGAAATAAGAGGTCCATAAATTATATTTTGATTACCTATCATATCTATATCAAAAGTTAAAGATGATCCAGTGATAACCATATCAGAAGCAGTAGTTGAAAAATCATTACCGCCGATCTTGTTACCATATCCAATCTGATCAATATAAAGTGTTAAAGTATTACCACTTTGTTCAATCATGATTTCGTTATCATCAGTTGCTTGTGCCAAAATTGAAGGTGCTAAAAATGCACTTAATACTAAACTAGTTAATACCTTCTTCATTTTCGTTTTCCTCTATTAGAGAGTGCCTTTGGTTTACCCCACCTATTTGGTGAGGATGCCTATGGCCCTCAGTTAAATTCCAGAATTTACGGTCATGGCCCTGGTAGATTAATTCCAGTACAGCCGCCTCAATGGCAGATCGTACTGCATACGTCACGCTCTCATTATTTCCCACTCCGTCCTCATACTCTAATAGTCTTGTACCTTGTTCATAGAACCTAAATACATCACCACTAGAGCCGTAAGAAAGTACCGACTTCTTAGCCTGGACGTTTAATAAAACTTCCCCCGTTAGAACTGAAACTGCTCTTACTGCAACAGTTACAACATCTTTACGGTACATTCTACTATAACCAATCCCGAGAGTTCTGGCACCACGGCCTCCTGTCTCCAAATTAGTATCGTAGCCTATTATTCCGCCCTCTATGATTATTCCTGCGAATAACATGGGGCCTAATTCCTTTGCTTCCGTGCCTTGACTTCTTGCCAAATCTTGACGGCCGCTTCGGATAATTTGTCTTTCTCTTACAAGGTTATCAATACCTTGCCTTTCTACTACTCTAAACCAAGTGCCACCACCTGCAGTTTTAAGAGCATCTATAAGTAATTCTGTTCCACCTTGGGTCACTGCTGTAGAAAATGAAGCAACATTATCTACTGATTTTCTTTGTCCTGTTTTATCAGTAAACCCATAAACTGCCACTACTGGCATTTCTTCTGCTGGTGGTAAGTTAAGTAATTCTACAAATGAAGGTAGTCTGATAGCCATTGGATTGTCTACGCAGATATACTTTCTTGACATTACTTTTTGCCATTCGTTATATCCTTGTCTAGCAACTGTGACTAAATCATCATTAATAACACCATCGTTATCAAAATCTTTATCGTAACCTTCACTGTATATTCCTGCTAGATCATTGCAGTCTCTCGGATCTGAACTCCATTGTGGTACAGAAGCGCAACCAGTTAAAAATAATAATCCTGCTGTTAATAAAGTTCTAACCATTGTCTGGATCCTGCCCGAAATTACCAGTTCCTACTGGAATCTCTATAACAGTCTCTGAACCATCCTCTGCTACAATCGTCATTCTAATAACTTCTGAACCATCTGCATTAGTAATTACTTCATAGGTAACTGTATTACCTTCTAAAACAAATGAACCAAATCTTACTGATCCGTCATTAGAAAACATAGATTCCACTAATTGTTTTGCCATCTGAGCATATATTCTGCTCTCTAAATTTCTGATAAATTTTGCAAGTACGCTATTATCTTCTTCCCTTTCTGCTGCTTTTCTTGCTGCTTCTAAAGCATCTTCAATTGCTTTCTTTCTAGTGTGTTCTATATTATCAATTGTAAGGTAATGTTGACCTGTACCAACTCCACTAAAGGAAGGATTCTTAAATCCAAACTTTATTTCATCTGCATATGCAGGTTGGGTAATACCAAATATTGATACTACAAAAATACCACATAATATAGCAACTTCAAACTTGCTCATTATTTCCTCCTCGCTTATTGGTCTTTTTCTTTTTTTCATTCTCTCTATATTCTAAGATTACATTTACTTTTTGTTGTAATCTAATTAAATCTTGATCTAACATTCTTGTCTGATCAATTACTCTTATCAACGCAATGTGCATTTCTTCTAACTTAGGTTCTATGTGTTCATTTATATACGACCAAACATAGTATATAAAATATCCCATCCCAACTGCCATTACTGCTGGGAATCCGTAATCTGATACTAGTTGTGCCACATCCATTTAATCTCTCCTAGTATCTATTTTACCATCTTCTATAAAGTTTTCTGCTCTTGCTATTCTTTCAGTATCTGGTCTTAAATGTAAAGCAGTACTTACAAGTAAGTCAATCTTTATCATTTCATTACTCATTGTTCTACATCTATTTTCTAAACTTTTTGCAAAGATAGTAAGAGTATCAATCTTTTCTACTATCCCTGCGAGTATTTGTTTTATAACAATAAAAATAAATACACCCATAACAAGTGATCCTGCTATAGGCGCTCCAACGTCTGCAATGAGTTTGAACACTTCTTCCATATATTCTATTTATAAGAAAAGTGCTCTTAGATGCTATAATCCCTTCAATAATTGAAGGGAATTATGCTTTAGTGTGTGAATGCTACTGCTACAGCTTTAACACCAGTTATGCCAGTCCCTACTTCAAGAGTTTCTGTGATACCTTTACGGATAACAATAACTTCTCCAGAAGCAACAGTTACAGTTCCGGTTACGTCTGAACCATTTTTTACTGTAACTAATTGAACAGCAGTATTAGTATTTAATACTCTAACAAGTGAAGCACGACCAAGATTAGAAGCAGTGTCACTAAGTGCCACTTCTGATCCTAATAGCTTAATTGTTTGTGCCATATCTTTCTCCTATTTCTTTTTTGGTTAAATGCCATTCAGAATATCTAGTGTATCCCTGTTTCTCATGGCACCAATACCAACCTTTTTCGGTTTGGGGTTCTGATGTATGATACCAGTTTAGACCATTTCTAGTCTCGACATAAGTCTCTCGGCCCGATTCGTTACTTGCCTGTACCATCGTGAGTCCCTCCCCTCTTTCGCTGCTTCTTTCCAATTATCGTTTAGAATTGCTGCATGCATTTTTTTGAATTTACTAAGTCTTGTCCTACCCATATTAAACATCATGTTGACCAATATCTGCTGGACTTCGTCGGGTAAAGCACTAAATCGCCCGTCTTCGTATAGCTTATTACATTCTTCGATGGCAATATTGAGATCGCTTTCGAAGCACTCTCGGACTCTTTCTTCGGAAACCATAGTGCCAACTTCAAGTCCATGCTCTGGATCAGATTCGAGTACCAAGTGTCCCACCCCAAATGTAGGATAGCCCAGATGGTCGAGATATACCTCATAGACTACTCCTTCATCAATTTTTAATTGTTCAAATACTGCTTCTCTATTCATTTTAATCCTTTATTAAATATTTATACATATATTCTTCAGCCTTTTCAAGACTGTTAAATTTACGAATTTCGTTACCTGTTGCCACTTCGACTATAGTATATATATTGTATAATCTCTTAATTTGAAAAGGCAACATTCTTATTGGCCCTAATCCAGGTTTAACTGATGCCATCATTAAAATAATCCTGTAATCTTTGCTTTTCTATATTATATTCTGCAGATC
>Ga0181577_10001153_pt1 | contig 21454 bp, 16 predicted proteins | sample 101ome_21_FD_132468 | JGI IMG/M metagenome (GOLD analysis project Ga0181577, IMG submission 132468) | Coastal salt marsh microbial communities from the Groves Creek Marsh, Skidaway Island, Georgia - 101413BT metaG (megahit assembly) | ecosystem: Environmental > Aquatic > Marine > Intertidal...
CCGTTCGGTCCTGCCCCAATCGGCGAATCAACGTCCGAATGTCCACGAGCTGGTTGGGATCAAGACCCGACGTAGGTTCATCCAAAATCAACACCTCCGGATCGTGAATGAGTGCTTGTGCGAGCCCCACACGTTGCCGATACCCTTTCGAGAGTTGCCCAATTTGCTTGTGCACCTCAGGAGTCAACCCCACTTCGGCAAGGACCGCATCCACCCGCTCGTTGCGATTCGCCACGCCGTGAACGCCGGCCACAAAACGCAAGTACTCCCGAACGTACATCTCCTCGTGCAAGGGATTGTGTTCCGGAAGGTATCCCACCCGGCGTTTGGTCTCCAAGGGGTGATCCATGACGTCGAAACCGCACACTTCGATGCGCCCTGACGTCGGCGGAAGGTACCCCGTCACCAAGCGCATCAACGTGGATTTGCCTGCGCCGTTGGGGCCCAACAGCCCCACGACTTCGCCCTTCTCCAACCTCAGCGTCACTCCTTTCAAGGCGCGCTGTTCTCCAAACCGCTTTTCGACTTCGTGGACCGCAATGGACATGGCACGAAGGTACCGCCTCCTCCTTCACGCGCACAAAAAAACCGCACCCCGAGTGAGGTGCGGTTTCTTGAGTTGCGAATCGAAGTGAAGCTCGAGCTTACATCATTCCGCCCATGCCTCCCCCCATGGGAGCGGCAGGCATCGGGTTGTCTTCCGGGATGTCCGTGATGACGCACTCCGTCGTCAACACCATTCCGGAAATGGACACGGCGTTTTCAAGTGCGACACGCGTCACTTTCGTCGGATCAATGACCCCGGCTTCGAAGAGGTTCTCGAACACTTCCGTGCGGGCGTTGTAACCAAAGTCTCCTTCGCCTTGGCGCACGGCGTTGACCACCACTGCGCCTTCGCCACCTGCGTTGGCAACAATCTGACGGAGAGGCTCTTCGATCGCGCGAAGCACAATCTTGATGCCCGTGGTCTCGTCCTCGTTTTCGCCTTCGAGGTCCGCCAACTTGGCTGCTACGCGGATGTAGGCCGTTCCACCGCCAGGAACGATGCCTTCTTCCACCGCAGCGCGGGTGGCGTGCAGGGCGTCGTCAACGCGGTCTTTCTTTTCCTTCATCTCCACTTCCGTGGCTGCACCGACGTAGAGCACGGCCACGCCGCCAGCCAACTTGGCGAGACGCTCTTGAAGCTTCTCACGGTCGTAGTCGGAGGTGGTGGTTTCGATTTGGGCCTTGATTTGGCCAACGCGGGCCTCGATGGCCGCCTTGTCACCGGCGCCGTTCACCACTGTCGTGTTGTCCTTGTCGATGGTGATCTTTTCCGCCGTACCAAGGTCTGCGATCGTGGTATTCTCGAGCTTCAAGCCCGTCTCTTCCGAGATCACCTGTCCACCTGTGAGGATGGCGATGTCCTGGAGCATGGCCTTGCGGCGGTCTCCGAATCCCGGTGCCTTCACAGCCGCCACTTTCAAGGCGCCACGGATCTTGTTGACCACGAGCGTAGCCAGGGCCTCGCCGTCCACGTCCTCCGCAATGATGAGAAGCGGGCGACCGCCTTGCGCGGTTTGCTCCAACACGGGAAGGAGGTCCTTCATGTTGGAGATCTTCTTGTCGTGGATCAAGATGTAAGGGTTGTCGAGCTCGGCCTCCATCTTGTCGGGGTTGGTCACGAAGTAGGGAGAAAGGTAGCCGCGGTCAAACTGCATGCCTTCCACCGTCTTCACTTCCGTCTCAGTGCCTTTGGCTTCCTCGACCGTGATGACGCCTTCGTTGCCCACCACCTTCATCGCCTCGGCAATCAAGGAACCGATGGTCTTGTCGTTGTTGGCCGAGATGGTGCCGACTTGTTCGATTTTGCTGTTGTCGTTTCCGACTTCACGGCTGATGTCGCGGAGACCAGCCACGATGGCTTCAGCCGCCTTGTCCATGCCTCGCTTGAGGTCCATGGGGTTGGCGCCGGCAGCGACGTTGCGAAGGCCTTCGCCCACCAACGCTTGCGCGAGCACCGTCGCGGTGGTCGTTCCATCACCTGCCACGTCGGCCGTCTTGGAAGCCACTTCCTTGACCATTTGGGCGCCCATGTTCTCCACGGGGTTTTCCAACTCGATTTCCTTCGCCACAGAAACACCGTCCTTGGTGACCGCTGGAGCGCCAAATTTCTTGTCGATGACCACGTTGCGGCCTTTCGGGCCGAGGGTCACCTTCACCGCGTTCGCCAACGCGTCCACACCAGCCTTGAGGCTGGCACGTGCGTCGCTGTTAAATTGAATGTCTTTCGCCATTTGAATTGAGGTTCTTCAGATTGAATTGGAGGGGAATCAGAGGATCGCGAGGATGTCCGATTCGCGCATGATCATGTAGTCCGTGCCTTCGTGCTGAAGCTCCGTGCCGGAGTACTTTCCGTACAGCACTGTGTCCCCCACTTGAACAGTGGTAGGCTCGTCCTTTTTGCCCGGACCTACCGCCATGACGGTGCCACGTTGGGGCTTTTCCTTAGCGGAATCGGGAATGATGATGCCACTCGCGGTGGTCTGTTCTGCAGCTGCGGGTTCGACGAGAACGCGGTCAGCCAGAGGTCGAATGTTGACAGACATTAATTGTTGAGTTGTTTGATTTCGATTGAGGTGCCGAAGCACGCCACACTTCAGGCGATTTCCGTGCCAAACGGTTGGACGTGGCCCCGTGCTGACACTGCTGTCAGAAATGGTCCAAAAGCACGACACCCTGTCAGCGAATTCTGACAGGGTGTCGTTGCAGGCGACGTGCGCCTGATCAGGTCGAGCTCGACTTACTGAGCCGCTTCGATGGGAGCCGTGGGCGCGAAGCTCTCGTCCACACCGACGTCAAGGGATCCGTTGCCGGCAAAGCTGCCTACGAGGATGCACAACACAAAGAGGGCCACGGCGAGGTACCACGTTGCCTTCTCGAGGAAGTTGGTGGTGCGTTGGACGCCGCCGATTTGGCTGGCTCCTTGGAAACCTGTGGCGAGTCCTCCTCCCTTGGGGTTTTGGACCAAAATCACTGCGCCCAAGAGGAAGCAGACAATCAAGATGACGACGGTCAGAAAGGTGATCATGTTCAGTTGTTCAAGAGTTACGCAGCTTTTTCAGCTGGGCCGCAAAATAAACACTTTTTTCCGGGTATTTCAAAGCGAGAAGCTTGTAAGCTTTTCTGGCGCGGCCAATTTGGCCTTGCTGGGCGTAGAGTTTGGCCATGGTTTCCGTGACCAAACTGGGGTCCTCCACCAAGCCCTGTGCTGCCCATTCTTCGGTGGTTTCAAGGCTATCCCGCACCGGACCGATGCGCACGTCTCCTTTGGCGAGAAACGCATCAATCAAAGCCGCAGCTCCTTGTTCTGCCAAGGACGGTTGGCCGAAGCCCGTCTCCCTTGCGCGCTGCTGGAGCCACTGCCCAAACAAACTGGTCGGCCGCCCCACACCGCCCACAGGAGGCACCTCCACGCTGGAGTCAGCTGGCGCCTCGGGATCCTGGACTTCCTTGTTTTCCACCTGTGCAGGATCGGAGTCGTTCCACCCTTCCACGTCCTTTTCAATCACCGAAGCAATGGCCGCCACCATGGCTTCTCGCGTGGCCGGCTCTTGAGGAGCTTCCGTGACTTCTTCGATGTCCGGCTCCGGCCCGTCCGCGGCGGGCTGGGGTTCGTCGGTCGAGGTCGAAGTCGTTGTCGTTGTCGTTGTCGCAGCAGCGTCCTGGGCGTGCCACACCATGCCCACCAGGTCCTCTTCGGAAACCTCGGGCAACGCGAGCACTTCTTCGTGAATCTCCCGTGCCGCCTCCACAAGGGCCGGCCCCATGAGGTAGGCAAACAAGGCTCGACGAGAGGGGGCGTGAGCTCCTGCGCGGAGCAAATCGTCTCGGCGCTCAAGGTCGTTGGCGCGATCGGAGGCCTTGGCCAACATCATCCGCAAAGGCCCCGCATAAGGGTAACGCTCGACGTAGTCGCGTAACGTGGCGACATCCTCAGGTTGAGGACCTCGTTGCAGCCAGGATTGAAGTTGATCGCCACTCATGCTCACCAATTTCCAAGGGTCGCGTTAAACATGTCTTGCGACAGCAATTCGCCCAGTTCTTCCACCAAGGCATCCTCTTGCGAGAACACGTCTTGGTCGCTCGGGAGGTCTACGTAGCGGCTGAAGGTGCGCTCGATGCTTAGTTCGGGGTCGCGTTCGTTGACGTAGGTCAACACCACACTCACCGTGACGCGGTTGGCCCCCGCCGTTTCGTCGCCCTGGACGTTGATCGGTCGGACTTCCCATCCAACCACGCGGGCACTGAATTCCAACTCCCCGTCTTCGACAAGCCGGAGCGTGCTTTGGCGCTGCACGCGATCGCGCAACGCCTCGGACAAGGACTGTGCCGCTGTCGTGGAAACGAGGGGATGCGCGGGTTCAAAATCTAGGACGCTGAAGGTGGAGGCGCCGGAGGTTTGGGCTCCGTAGGGCGAGTACACGCCACAGGTAGTCAGGGCCAAGAGGCCCAACGCGATTGTCCCCAAAGTCCTCAAGCCACTCATTTCAGGTCGTACTCTTTGATTTTCCGGTAGAGCGTGCGCTCAGAAATGCCGAGCTCTTCCGCGGCGTACTTTCGCTTGTTGCGGTGCTTTTCGAGGGCGCGACGGATGAGCTCCTTCTCCGAATCCTGCAAGGAAAGCACCACTTCGTCCGCGGGCTGGTGGTCGACGTCTTCGGTGTGGTTGGCGCTGGCGTTGGGGCCAGCGAATTGAGGGAGCGCTGCCAAAGCGCGCTGAGCTTCTGCGGGAGTCATGTCCTCCTTGAAGACGCGCTGAACGAGCTCAGCCTCTTCCTCTCCACCCTGCAAACCTCCGTGCTTCATGAGCGACAACACGAGTTGCTTCAGGTCGTTGAGGTCGCCCTTCATGTCAAACAGCACCTTGTACAGGATTTCGCGTTCGTCCATGCCTTCGGCAGAGGCCGAAGAGGCCGACGTGCTGGGCAACCGGCTCCGGTGCGTCTCGGGGAGGTAGCCCAAGAGCGTGTCGGCGTCGACGCGCCGGTCCGTTTCGAGAATGCTCATTTGCTCCGTCACGTTTTTCAGCTGACGGATGTTCCCCGGCCAAGGATAGTGCTCGAGGATTTCGATCGCCTCGTCGTCCAAACTCAGGGGCGGCATCCGGTACTGCTCACTGAAGTCCGTGGTGAACTTGCGAAACAGCAAATGCACGTCGCCCGCGCGCTGACGAAGCGGCGGAAGTTGGATGGGCACCTGGCTGAGACGGTAGTACAGGTCCTCCCGGAACCGACCACGCGCCATGGCCTCGTCAAAATCGACGTTGGTGGCGGCGACGACGCGGACGTCCGTTTTTTGGACTTTCGACGACCCCACCTTCATGAACTCGCCCGTTTCCAACACGCGCAGCAAGCGCACCTGCGTCGTCAGGGGCAGCTCCGCGACCTCGTCGAGGAAAATCGTCCCCCCGTTCGCTTCCTCGAAGTAGCCCTTGCGGGTGTCCGTCGCGCCGGTGAAGGCCCCTTTTTCGTGGCCAAAAAGCTCCGAATCGATGGTGCCTTCCGGGATCGCGCCGCAGTTTACGGCGACGTAAGGGCCGTGCTTGCGCGAGCTGAACTGGTGCACGATTCGCGGCATGACCTCTTTTCCCGTTCCGCTTTCACCGAGCACGAGCACGCTGATGTCCGTGGCCGCCACCTGGGCCGCCACCGTCAACGCGCGATCCAGCGCAGGCGAAGTGCCCACCACCCCAAACCGTCGTTTCAGCGCTCCAACGTCCATGCTCAGCTTTCCGCGGGTTCGTCCGTGACTTCGCCCATCAGCGTGACCGGCGTGCAATCAAATGTCCTGACGTTGACGTATTGCCCCACCTTGAGGTCGCCTTTGGGGAACACCACCACGGTGTTGTGCGTGGTCCGCCCAAAAAACTGGTCGTCCCGCTTCTTGCTCGTCCCTTCAATCAACACGCGGTGCACCTTGCCGACGAGGGCCTGGGTGCGCTCCTTGCCGTGAATCATCTGCCGGGCGATCACCTCTTGCAGCCGCGAACCCTTGACTTCCTCCGGCACGTCGTCCTCGAACTTTCGTTCGGCCAAGGTCTTGGGCCGCTCGCTGTACTTGAACATGAAGGCCATCTCGTACTTCACCTCGTCCATCAGGCTCAGCGTGGCCTGGTGCTCCTCCTCGGTTTCACCGCAGAATCCCGTGATCACGTCCGTGCTGATCGCACAATCTGGCATGATGCGACGGATGGCCGCGATGCGGTCGAGGTACCACTCCCGGGTGTAGCCGCGGTTCATGCGCTTCAACACGTCGCTGTGACCGCTCTGCACCGGCAGGTGGATGTACTTGCAAATGTTTTCGTGGCGTGACATGGCGTGCAGTACGTCGTCGGTCATGTCCTTGGGGTGCGACGTGCTGAAACGCACGCGCAGACCTGGGTTCACCGCAGCGACCATTTCAAGCAGCTCGGCGAAACGAACCACCGGCTGTGTCTCGTCCTTGATGACGCCCTTGTTGTCGATGTTCCACTTGTAAGAGTCGACGTTTTGGCCCAAAAGCGTGACTTCCCGATACCCCGCGTCAAACAATTCTTGCGCCTCACGGACGATGCTTTGCGGATCCCGGCTGCGTTCGCGGCCTCGGGTGAACGGCACCACGCAGAACGAACACATGTTGTCGCAACCGCGCATGATGCTGATGAACGCGGTCACGCCGCTGCTGTCCAGACGGACAGGGCTGATCTCGGCGTAGGTTTCCTCACGAGAGAGCAAGACGTTGACGGCTTTTTGGCCTCCTTCCACTTGATCAACGAGGTTGGGCAAATCGCGGTACGCGTCCGGCCCCACCACCAAATCCACGAGCTTCTCTTCCTCGAGCAGCTTTTCGCGCAACCGCTCCGCCATGCACCCCAACACGCCGACCACAAGGCTCGGGTTCTTCGCCTTGTTGCCTTTGAAATGCACCAATCGGTTGCGAACGCGCTGTTCGGCGTTGTCCCGAATCGCACACGTGTTGAGCAGCACGAGGTCGGCCTCGTCTTCGTCGCGGGTGGTTTGGTATCCCGCGTCTGAAAGAATGCTCGCCACGATTTCGCTGTCGCTGAAATTCATTTGGCACCCGTAGCTCTCGAGGTACAATTTGCGTGCACCCGCGCCGGGCCCAGCCACCACCGTGACTTCTCCCTGACGTCCTTCGTCCAAGACGTGATCTCCTTCTCGCATGGTGCAAATGTACGCCACTGACAAATTGTCACCCCTTTAGGGGTACCTGAAAAGAAGGTGGTTTTCTGCGACTTGTGCGAACCAATGTCTCCTCAACTTGTCTTTAATTTGCCCGCCCAAACCCGTTCTCATGGCCAAGAATCTCGTCATCGTAGAGTCCCCTGCCAAGGCAAAGACCATTGAAGGTTACCTCGGCAAAGACTTCGTTGTGAAGTCCTCCATGGGCCACATTCGCGACCTCGCGAAAGGCAACGACAGCGTCGACATCGAGAACGACTTCGCCCCCAAATACGAAGTGAGCCCTTCCTCCAAGAAGGTGGTCTCTGAGCTCAAATCGTTGGCGAAGAAAGCCGAGACGGTGTGGCTGGCGACGGATGAGGACCGCGAGGGAGAGGCCATCAGCTGGCACCTCGTGGAAGCCTTGGGTCTCAAGCCTGAGCAAACCAAGCGCATCGTCTTCTCAGAGATTACAAAGCCCGCGATCCTCAAGGCCATTGAGGCGCCGCGAACGGTGGACACCGACCTGGTCAATGCGCAACAAGCGCGCCGCATTCTCGACCGCCTCGTAGGGTTCGAGTTGAGCCCTGTGTTGTGGCGCAAAATTCGTCCCTCGCTGAGCGCTGGACGAGTTCAGAGCGTAGGAGTCCGCATCATCGTCGATCGCGAACGCGAAATCGACGCGCACACGGCCCAATCCTCCTTCCGGGTGGTGGGGCACTTCGATACAGGCAAGGCTGTGGTCAAGGCCACGTGCAGTTCGTCTTTCGCCTCAGAAGCAGAGGCACAATCGTTCTTGGAGGCCTGCCTGGGTGCAGAGCACGTGGTGTCGTCCGTCGAGACGAAACCCGCGACCAAAAAACCGGCTGCTCCTTTCACCACGTCCACTCTGCAACAAGAAGCTTCACGCAAACTGAGCTTCAGCGTTTCTCGCACGATGGGAGTGGCACAGCGTCTTTACGAAGCGGGGCGCATCACCTACATGCGTACCGACTCCACCAATTTGAGCGATGTGGCGCTCGAAGCGGCCGAGAAGGAGATTTCAAGCACCTTCGGAGCGGAGTACGCATTCAAGCGGACCTACGCCTCGAAATCGAAAGGCGCGCAAGAGGCCCACGAAGCCATTCGACCCACGGACATGTCAGCCTCTTCCGTGGATGCCTCTCGCGAGGAGCAACGTCTTTACGACTTGATCTACAAGCGCACGTTGGCATCCCAAATGGCCGACGCCAAGCTGGACAAGACAGTCGCCAAGATTTCTGTGTCCGGCCGCGACGAAGAATTCGTTGCGCGCGGTGAGGTCATCACATTCGAGGGCTTTTTGAAAGTGTACCTCGAGGGAACCGACGACGAGGATGGGCCGGACGAAACCACCAAGGACATGCTCCCAGCGATGACCGAGGGGCAGTCCATGTTACGCGAATCCATCGTCGCCACACAGCGCTTCAGCAAGCACCCACCCCGGTACACTGAAGCCAGCCTCGTCAAGCGTCTTGAAGAACTCGGCATCGGCCGTCCTTCGACGTACGCCTCCACCATTGAGGTGATGCAGAAGCGCGGCTACGTGGTCAAAGAAGACCGAGACGGCACGCCCCGTGAATACCGCGTGCTCACACTCCAAGGAACCAACGTTGCTGGCGCCACAGAAACCGAGAACGCCGGGCAAGAGCGCGGCAAGCTCTTCCCCACCGACATCGGCTTGGTGGTGAACGACTTTTTGCTCGAGCACTTTCAAAACATCCTCGACTACAACTTCACGGCCGACGTCGAGGAAGAATTTGACGTGATTGCACGCGGCCAACTCGATTGGCGCGCCATGCTCAAGCGCTTCTACGCCCCGTTCAAGGAAACGGTGGACACCACCATGGAGCACGCCGACCGGGCTTCCGGAGAGCGCATCCTCGGGGTGCACCCGGAGTCCGGCGCTCAAATCCTTTGCCGCATTGGCCGCTACGGCCCCATGGCCCAAATCGGTGGACCTGACGACGAGGAAAAGCAGTTTGCCTCCCTCCTGCCAGGGCAGTCGATTGAAACCCTCACCTTGGAAGAAGCCCTTGACCTGTTCAAGTTGCCCCGCACACTCGGAGAGCACGACGGCAAGAAGGTGACGGCGGCCATTGGTCGGTTTGGGCCTTACGTTCGCTACGACGGCAAGTTTGTGTCGCTCAAGGCCGATGAAGGCGACGACCCGTACACCGTGACTCTGGAGCGTGCCATGGAGCTGATCAAGGCCAAACTCGAAGCCGACGCCAAAGCCCTCATCAAAGTCTTCGAGGAAGACGACACGGTGCGGGTGCTGAACGGTCGGTACGGCCCGTACATCAAGGCCGGCCGCGTGAACGCGACCATTCCCAAGGATGAAAAACCGGAGGAAGTGACGTGGGAACGCGCCCAAGAGCTGATCGAAGAGGCCAAAAACCGCCCCAAGCGCGGTCGCCGAAAGAAGGCCTAACGTCCTGCTCCTCAGATTTGTTGGCCCCTGCATCCACATTCCGTTGTGAATGCTTACCTCGCCTTGCCGGTTCTTTTGAGGCACGCCACTTCGACCTTGCGGTCCAAGCGCCACTTTGGCCTCAAATCTCTGGTTCATGCTCGACGGATTCCTCGACTTGTTCGAACCGGTCAACGCCCCCGACTTCTCCAACGCGGAAGGGGTGGCGCGGATCGCGGACCGCATCGAAGCCCACCGCTTCGACGCTCGCCCTATGCTGGAAGGTGCCCGCGTGGCGCTGTTTGGGGTGAACGACGGCCGCCGATCTGGCGACAACGAAGGGTGTGCTGGAGCGCCTGATGCCATCCGACACTGGCTCTACCAACTCGTCCCTCCGCAACCTTGGCAACCCACGGTCGACCTCGGAGACATCCGAGCCGGCGCAACCGAAGACGACACGTACGCCGCGGTCCAGTCCGTGGTGGCCGAGTTGGTTCAGATGGGCATCGTCCCCATTGTGCTCGGTGGAGGCCACGACCTCACCATTCCCATGTACCGTGCTCTTGAGTCCGTAGGACGACCGATGAACGTGGTGACGGTAGACCCGAGGCTTGATTTTGGGGGCGACCCCAGCCTGGTGAGTTCGAGGAATCACATGAACAGCGTGGTCATGCACGAGCCAAACTTCCTGTTCGACTACGCGAACGTGGGGCACCAAGGCTACCTGACCGACCCCGACACCCTCGAGCTTTTGGAGCGGCTCCAATTCGAGGCCATTCGCCTCGGCGGGCTTCTTCAAAACATGCGGCACGTCGAACCGATCGTGCGCAATGCCGACCTCGTCACCGTGGACATGGCCTCGGTGAGAGCCTCGGACCACCCCGCCTCCACCCACGCCAGCCCCAACGGCATGACGGCCGAGCATTTGTGCCAATTGTCGCGGTACGTGGGCATGAGCGACCGCTTGCTCGCCACGGGATTCTTTGAACACAACCCCGACTTGGACGACCGCGGACGAGGTGGGCATTTGGTGGCGCAAGGGGTTTGGCATGTGCTTGACGGGGTTTTCAACCAAAAAGGCGATCACCCCAAATGCTCCACCGACGACTACCTGCGTTACGTGGTGGACCTGCCAGGCGAACAGCATGAAATCGCCTTCTACAAAAGCCCCAAAAGCGACCGTTGGTGGATGGACGTTCCCATGCCCAACAGCGACAAATCGAACCTTTTGCCGAGTTTGCTCGTACCATGCTCGTATGAAGAGTACGTGGAAGCTTCCGAAGGGTCCTTGCCAGACCGTTGGTGGCGGACGTACCAAAAACTGGCTTAGACATGTTTGACCTCAGCAACACCTCCAACTCGAGAAGCACGCAGAAATGGCTTGCGCATTGGGAAAATCCCTATATTAGCCAACCTCTGCGCCCACGCGTAGCGGTGCAACCTGCTGAAAATCAAAGAAATAAGATGATTCGCAACATCGCAATCGGCTTCGGCTTGGCCTGCCTGACCCTCGGGCAGGCTTCGGCACAACAAGATCCGCAAATGACCCAGTGGTTCAACGACCTCGCGGCCTTCAACATTGGGGCCGCTGGGGAAGATGACCTCACCCACGTGAATGCGTGGTACCGCGACCAGTGGATGGGCGTCTACGGTGCTCCTGTCACCACCATGATCAACGTCCACTCAAACGTCGATTTCATCCCCGGTGCGTTGGGCCTCCAGATCTACCAAGACGAGATTGGCCAGGAGTCCAACACCATGGTCAAGTTGGGCTACGCCTACCACTTGTCTCCGCTTGCCAACGGCGCCCACATCGGGATAGGACTCAATGTGTCCTTGTTCAGCAAGAGTTTTGATGCGGAGTGGATTGCCGTCGACGATTGGCAAAACGACCCCGCCATTCCAGACCAAGGTGCGTCAGGGAGCTCTGCGGATTTGGACTTGGGTGTCTTCATGCGCAAAGGCAACGAATACTATGCCGGTTTGTCGATGACGCACATTGCGGAGGTTCAGATGTCGTCGCACGACATCGTCCCCACCCGTCACTACTACTTGATGGGCGGTTACAACTACCCCTTGAACGGGGATCAATTGTTGTTACGCAGCAACCTCTTGGCAAAGACGGACCTCAACGCCACCGCCGTTGACGCGAACGTCAACGTGTTGTGGGAGGACTTCGTGTGGGGCGGCTTGACCTGGCGTCCCGGCGACGCGGTTGCCCCCTCCGCAGGTGTGCAATACAGCATGTCCAAAAAGGAGGGAATCACCTCCAGCACTCAAGTCTTTAAAGTCGGTGTGTCGTACGACGTCACGACGAGCGAATTGCGTTCCTACAGCAGCGGCTCGCTCGAGGCATTCTTCTCGTACGCGTTCAAGTTTGTAACCACGCCGATTGAAAACAAATACGCCAACCCTCGATTCCTCTAAGACACACGAAACCATGTCGATCGAGCGTTGTACCTAACAACTCTGCAAGAAAACCAATCCATGAAAAAGCTCCTGATGATCCTCATTGCACCCGTCTTTTTGTCGGCGTGCTACATGGGGCCCCAGGGCGAACTGGTGGGGGTTCACCCTCGTCAGTACTGGGAACAATCGAATCCGTTTGGGATGAACTACATCCACTTTGGCTCCTACACGATGGGCCCAAGTGACCAGGATGTTCCTTTCGCCCTCAACACTCGCTCCAAGACGGTGACCATTCCTCCGTTCTACATGGACGTGCACGAAATCACGAACAACGAATACCGTCAATTCGTGCAATACGTGCGCGACTCGTTGTACCTGCAAACCCTTGCTGACAACGACGATGACCGCTACTACATCGCGGAGAACGCCCGCGGTCAGGAATTGGACCGCTTCATCGACAAAGGATTTGTCCTGAACTGGGAAGAGCCCATCGATTGGGAGGACGAAGACATTTTCGACCTCTTGTACGACGAATTTTTCCTCCAAGGGTCGGACCAATTCTACAACCGTCGCGAAATCGACACCCGCAAGCTCAACTACCGCTACTACTGGGTCAACCTTGATGCGGCCTCGAAGAAGAGCGCTCGTGACGAAGAGTACGGAGAGGTCAACACCCTGAACCAACTGCATTCAACGCGTCGTCACAGCGACCGCGCGCAGTTTGTCGTGGAAGAGATCATCAACATCTACCCGGACACGTTGGTGTGGATTCACGACGCAACGTATGCGTACAACGAACCTTACGCCGAAATGTACTTCTGGCACCCGGCCTTCGACGACTACCCCGTGGTGGGCGTGACGTGGGGGCAGGCCAAGGCCTTCAACGCTTGGCGCACCCAGATCATGAACGAGTGGAAGATGAAAAACGGCGAAACCTTCGTTCAGAAGTTCCGTCTTCCTTCAGAGGCCGAGTGGGAATTTGCTGCTCGCGGTGGTCGCAACCTCGCGCCATTCCCTTGGGGTGGTCCGTACGCGCGGAACCAGCAAGGTTGCGTGCTCGCCAACTTCAAGCCCATGCGCGGGGACTACGTGGAAGACGCCAACGCCTACACGGCGCCTGTAGAATCTTACAGCCCCAACGACTACGGGCTGTACAACATGAGTGGCAACGTGGCCGAATGGACCAACACAGCCTTCGACGAAACGGTGTACGACTTCTCTTGGGACTTGGCTCCCGACTACGTGTACCACGCCAAAGTGGATGACCCCCCTGCCCTGAAGCGCAAGGTCATCCGTGGTGGATCTTGGAAAGACATTGGCTACTACTGCCAAACCGGAACACGTACGTTTGAGTACAGCGACACTGCAAAAGCCTACATCGGCTTTCGATCTGTCATGTCCTACCTCGGTCGAGGCAAGTCTGGCTTGCCCGAAGAGTGGAACTGATTATTCCCTGGCGTGAATTGAAACCGCACGCCTTTTTGAACACTAAACCCAACCTGCGCAGCGTTGTATCGCTGTATTGAAACCAACCAAAACCCGAAACCATGAAACCAGGAAGCAAGCAGTGGAAGAACTTTATGGCCAAGCTCTACGGATGGGGCGCCGCCATCGTGATCATTGGAGCGTTGTTTAAAATTCAACACTGGGAAGGTGCATCGATCATGTTGATTGCTGGTTTGGGAACGGAAGCGTTCATCTTCTTCATGTCAGCCTTTGAAAAGCCGCACGAAGAGCCGGATTGGTCCTTGGTGTATCCTCAACTTGCGACTGGCGAAGGAGCGGAAAAGACCCCTACGCAGCAGTTGGATGACATGCTCGCCAAGTCGAACATCGATTCAGAAGTGATCTCGAAATTGGGCGACGGTATGAGGCACTTAGGTGAGCAAGCTTCGAAGATGGGCGAAGTGGCGGACGCTTCGGTGGCCACGAAAGGCTACAGCGACGCGTTGGTGAAAGCATCGAACCGTGTTGACGAATTGAGCAACACCTACGAAGAGGTGAGCCAAGGGTTGACCGGGTTGGTTCAAGCCAGTGCGGAAGGCGCCTCAACGGGTGCAGGTTTGGCCAAAATGAACGAGAACCTCAACTCGCTCAACACCATGTACGAGAGTCAACTCGCTCAACTCGAGCAGAACAAGGAATTGTTTGAAGGCATGGGCGAGTTGGTGACCAACCTCAACGACTCCATCGAGGACACCAAAGTTTACAAGGAGAACATCTCCGAATTGGCGAAAAATTTGGCCTCCCTCAACACCGTTTACGGCAACATGTTGAACGCCATGGGTGGCGGACGCAGCTAAGCATCTGAACCATGGCCGGAGGAAAAGAAACACCGCGTCAGAAGATGATCGGGATGATGTACCTCGTCCTGACTGCACTTCTGGCCCTCAACATCTCCAAGGAAGTCTTGAATGGCTTCGTGAAAGTGGAGAACAGCTTGCAAGACACGCAGCACACGCTCAAAGGGAAAGTGGCGGAAACGTTGACGACTCTTGAGGTCAAGTATGCACAGAACAAAGAGAAAGTCGGACCGTTCATGGACAAAGCACGCGAGGTGCGTGGACGAAGCGACAACTTGGTCAACTACATCACTCAGTTGAAAGGACGGTGCATGGCGACGTCGGAAGGCAAATACGACGACGAAGAAGCCATCGATTTCGCCAACTTCATCGGAAAGGATGAAAGTGGCATGGACACGACCATCAGCTTGGCAGTCATCCAGAAAAAGGATGAGTACCAAGAATTGACCGCATTCATGGTCGGCTCTGAGCCTCAAAACCCCAAGTACGACGAGAACGATCCTTGGAGTGCCGCGGCTTTGCGCGAGAACTTGGAAGCCTACCGCGACTACCTCAAGGAAATCAAACTGGTGGACATCCAAGGGAACACCCGTGAATTGCCGCAGTACATCAAAGTGCAGCTCGACGAGCGATTCACGTTCGAGAACGAAATCGAAGACGGCAAGGAAGTGCTTTGGGAAGCCGCGAATTTCTTTGACGTGCCCCTGGCGGCCGTGATGCCCTTGATGTCGAAGATGATTGTGGACGTGCAAGACGCCCAAGAAGATGTTCTCTCTTGGTTGCTCGGAGGCATTGAAGCCAAGTCCTACAAATTCACGGACCTCAAGCCCCTCGTGGTTCCTGAGTCCAACTACATCCTTCGCGGAGACTCGTTCCGGGCCGATGTGCTTTTGGCCGCGTACGACGCTACCAATGCTCCTGAGATTTACATCGACGGTGCAAAATGGGACGGTCGAGACTCAAGCTTGCTCGCCTATGACGGTCTCGAAGGCCTGACCATTGGAAGTGACGGCATGGGCAAGTTGCGCATTCCGACTCGAGGCATGTCCCTCGGCGAAATGAACTTCAAAGGGTTGATCCGCTACCAAGGACCCGATGGCAACATCGAACCCTACTCGTTCTACACGCCCACCATCACCGTCGCGGAGCCCGCTCTCGTGGTCTCTCCTACGAAGATGAACGTGTTCTACCGCGGCGTTCCAAACCCTGTGGAGGTTTCGGTGCCGGGTGTCCCTCAAGACAAGATCGACGTGCGCATCGACGGAGGTCACAAGATTTCCAAGCAGCCTGACGGGTCGTACGTGGTAGAACCAAGTTCCAACAGCTCTGTGCGCGAAGCGAACATCACCGTTTCCGCCGAATTGCCGGACGGTTCGAAAAAGACCTTGCCTGCGAAAAACTTCCGGGTAAAGCGCATTCCAGATCCTGTGGCTTTTTGGACGGGCAAGAAGCCCACCGACAAAGGCATCACGAAAGCAGAAGTCTTGTCTTTCGCTCCTGTGGCGGCTCGCATGGAAGGCTTTGACTTTGACGTGCAAGTCCGAGTCAAAAGCTTCACGTTGAAGATTTCAAAAGACGGGTCGTTCTCAGACCTGCCTTCTGGCAACAACCGCATCACCCCCGACCAACAAGAAGCGTTGAAGCGAGTTCGTCGAGGCAACGTCATCTATTTGGAAGACATCCTGGTATCAATGCCTGACGGGACCGAGCGCGACTTGCCCCCGATGAAATTGAAAATCACCGGTTAACTTACACGACATGAAACAGTTCCTGTGCACTTGTTTGACCCTGACGCTCGCGTTGTTCGCCTTTGTGCAGCAAGGCGTGGCTCAATCTCCCAACGTGTTGGATGGCGCCTACGTGAAGGAAACCAACCTGACCAAGCGCGTCATTCCCTACCCTCACTTGCGTGAGGCAGATGTGATGTACAAGCGTCGCATTTGGCAAGAGATCGACCTTCGTCAGAAATTCAACCACCCCTTCTACTTCCCGCTTGACCCCATTCAGGACCGACAGAACCTGTTTGACGTGGTTCGCGAGGCGTTGCTCGTGGAAGGATCTCTTGTGGCCTACAGCGCAGGACCGTTGGGAGACGATGACGAGTTTACGTTCCCGCTCTCTGCGGACAGCATTCGCAAGATTTTGAATCCTGTGACGCTGGTGAAGCAATACGACGACTTCGGCGAAGTCATTGGAACCATCCAGCAGAGCAACGAATTGTCGTCGGACAAGATCACGCGTTACCGAATCAAAGAAGATTGGATTTGGGACCGGCAGCGGAGCGAGCGCTACGTGCGCATCCTCGGCATTGCCCCCATGCTGGAAGACTTTGACGTGGATGGAAACAGCGTGGGATTCCGACCCCTCTTCTGGTTGTACTACCCCGAATGCCGTTACGTGTTCGCGAACAGCGAGGTGTACAACATGTTTAACGACGCACAGCGCCGCACCTACGAAGACCTGTTCCAAAAGCGTTACTTCTCGAGCTACATCGTCAAGGAGGACAACAGCTTCAACCGCATGATTGTCTCCTACGCTCGTGGTTTGGACGCTTTGGCGGAATCCGAGCGGATCCAGCAGGAGCTGTTCAACTTGGAGCACGACATCTGGCACTACTGAGGTTCAAGACTTCAGAAGAAAAGGGCTGCAGAGATGCGGCCCTTTTTTGTTCCCCGACGCTGTAAGACCGAACTTGCGCAGCGATGCTGCATCTAACGTCGCTTGGGGTCCACTTTGGGGATCGAACGCTGTTTGAGGGGGTGGACTTGGCCATTGGCACCAAGGACCGCATTGGCTTGGTGGGAAGGAACGGTGCCGGCAAATCGACCCTGCTTAAAATCATCGCTGGGCTCCAGAAACCTTCCGAAGGAAGCGTCCACACGCCCAAGGAGTACCGCATCGGCTATTTGCCTCAAGAGATGGAGCACGACGAAGGCGCCACGGTCCTAGAAGTGGCCATGCAAGCCTTTGAGGAAATGCAGGCTTTGGAAGTGCGTCTGGAAAAGCTCACGAAAGAAGTGGCCGAACGGACCGACTACGAAAGCGACAGCTACGCGCAGTTGATCCAGGAATTGAGCGACGCCAACGAGCGGTTGGACGCCATCGGGGCTTCGAGCACCGAGGAACAAGCGCACCGGATTTTGCAGGGGCTCGGGTTTCAACTCGGGGACATGTCCCGTCAGATGCACGAATTCAGCGGAGGTTGGAAAATGCGTGTCGAGCTCGCGAAGTTGCTCCTGATGCAACCGGACTTGCTGCTTCTGGACGAGCCGACCAACCACCTCGACATTGAAAGCATCGAGTGGTTGGAGGCCTTCTTGCTGCACCATCCCGGAGCGATTCTGCTGATCTCGCACGATCGGGTCTTTTTGGACACCCTCACCAAGCGGACCGTGGAAATCGGGGGCGTGAAATTGTACGACTACAAGGGGCCTTACTCAGCATACCAGGTTTGGCGTGAGGACGAGCGGATGAGGCAAGAGCAAGCGGCCAAAAACCAACAGAAATACATTCAAGACACGGAGCAGCTCATCAACAAGTTTCGTGCGAAGAAGAACAAGGCTGCGTTTGCCCAAAGCTTGATCAAAAAACTCGACAAGCTGGAGCGCGTGGAGGTGGATGCCGCGGAGAATGCGCAGATTCGATTCCGCTTCCCTCCTGCTCCCCGGACAGGCAAGGTCATCTTTGAAGCTCAATCGGTCAAGAAATGCTTCGACGAGCTCACGGTTTTCGAAGGCCTTGACTTTATCATGGCCCGGCAGGAGAAAGTGGCGTTGGTCGGGAAAAATGGCGCTGGAAAAACCACGCTGACCCGCATGCTTCTGAAGCAAGAAACCTGCACGTCGGGCGAGTTGACGGTGGGGCATAACGTCGACATCGGGTACTATGCCCAAAACCAGACCGACGAACTCGACGGAAACCTGACCGTCATGGAGACGTTGGAGGAAGTCGCCGTGGGTGACGTGCGGAAACAACTGCGAGGTTTGTTGGGATCCTTCCTGTTCTCTGGGGAGGACGTGGACAAGAAGGTCAAGGTGTTGTCAGGGGGTGAGAAAGCGCGTTTGGCCTTGTGCAAGCTGTTGCTTCACCCCTACAACGTGCTTATCCTGGACGAGCCGACCAACCACCTGGATCTGAAAAGCAAGTCTGTGCTGAAAGAAGCCTTGCAGGGGTTCGACGGTTCGCTTGTGGTGGTGTCCCACGACCGGGATTTCCTCAGCGACATGACGCAGCTTGTCTACGAAGTGACCCCAACTGGGCTGAAACAATACATCGGGGACATCAAGCAGTTTTTGCACGAAAAGCACGCTGCGAGCATCACGGCCTACGAAGCCAAGAAGACGGTCAAGGTGGAGCGGACCAAAGAGAAGGCCGTGGTCCAAGAATCACCCAAGCCTTCGGGAGGCATGGACTACAAAGCCCGAAAGGAGCACGAGAAGGCATTGCGCAAGGCGAAAAACGCGGTCGATCGCCTCGAAAAGAACATCGCCAAACTCGAAGCCAAGCAAGAGGAACAAAATGCCGCCATGGCCGCGGTGGACCCTTCTGACCGAGCTCAAGTCACCGACTTGGCCTACGCCTTCGACGCCGTGCAGCAAGAGATGCAAGAATGCATCAACCAGTGGGAAAAGGCCGTTCAGGAAGTGGAGCGGCTTGAGGCCTTGAACGAGTAAGTTGCCTTCACCCCAGCCCGGCGGCCTCGACGTAGGTCGTCCATTTGGCGAGAGCATTCGCCATGTCCTCAGGCAATTCCGATTGAAAATCCATGCGCTCGCCTGTGCCGGGGTGCGTGAAGCCGAGGGTCTTAGCGTGCAGCGCTTGGCGTGGAAGGGCTTCGAACATGTTGCGCAGGAACGCGTTGTACTTCCCCCCTGGCGCGCCTTTGACCGCCACGTTCCCGCCGTAATTGGGGTCGCCAAACAACGGGTGGCCGATGTGCTGCATGTGCACGCGAATTTGGTGGGTTCGGCCCGTCTCGAGCTTGCATTCCACGAGGGTCACCGGGCCTAGGCGCTTCAGCACGCGGTAATGGGTGACGGCGTGTTTGCCTTCCCGTCCATCCACGAACACTTGCTGCACACGGCGGTCTCGAAGCGAGCGGCCAACGTGCCCCGTCACGGTGCCATCTTCGATGACGTCGCCCCATACGAGGGCCCAGTACCGCCGGTTGACCGTGCGTTCGAAGAACTGTTCGCTGAGTTCGGTCAAGGCACGCTCCGTTTTTCCAAGAACCATCAACCCCGTCGTGTCCTTGTCCAAGCGGTGCACCAGACCCGGCCGAGGCTCAGGTTGGTTTTCGAGGCTTGGCATGTTTTGGAAGTGATGCAGCACACCGTTGACCAACGTGCCTGAGTAGTTGCCATGCCCTGGATGCACGACAAGGTTCATGGGTTTGTTGATCACCAAGACGTCGTCGTCCTCGTAAACCACATCCAAATCCATAGGCTCCGGCAACAATTCAAACTCGAACACAGGCTGCGGAAGCTCGACCGTGACCACGTCTCCGGGCTTGACCTTGTGGTTGCTCTTGACGGGCTGGCCGTTGACGCGCACGTACCCCGACTTGGCAGCGGTTTGAAGCTTGTTGCGAGACAGGTGAGCGACGAGGTTGATGATGAACTTGTCGACGCGCAACGGCGTCTGACCCGGGTCGGCCACTAACCGATGGTGCTCGAACAGCTCTTCCGACTGTTCCTCTTCGTTCAAGTGCTCGTCGCTCATGGGCGGGGGATCCAGCGTTGGGACCACGTTTGGCCTTGGCGCGTGGTTCCTACGAGCCGGTACATGCCAGGTGATTCCGTGGTCCACGAGTGAGCGCCTGGGGCGAGCAAGCCCAAATCCGCGACTTCCCGTCCCGTGAGGTCGTAAACGCGCATCTCCGTGGCTTCTTCCAAGACCCAACGGCACTCGGTTCGACCAGGGTTGGGGAACACAACCGGGGCCTCTGGAAGCCAAGGACGCTCACCCACGTTCGTCACCAGTTCCTTCCCCGCACGAAGCACCGGCCGGATCATCAGCGACCCCTCAATGGTGGACTGTTGCCAATCCGGCAGGGATGGGAAAAAGCGGTACCACAGGTACTCTGGGTTGGTGTTGGTCGATTTGTCCAACCCCACGTTGATGCGCTGTTCCCCCTGTTGGACGAATCCGACGTAGATGCGTCCGGAAACGGGAACTGGGGCTTCGAAGGGCACGTAGGTGAAGCCGTCAAATTCGTTGGCGTAGTAGTTGGGGTTGTGAACGACGAACTGGGGGGCCAACAACGTATCCGGCTGGCCCGGGTTGTCTTCGTCGTCGCCGTACACCTTTAACGTGTAGGTGGCCCCGGTCGCGTCGTCAAAAAACGGCGTAAAGTGGATCCACAGGCCGTCCAAGGTGTCTGCTTGTTGGATGTCGTAGCCCACCACCAATTCCCCGCCCTGGCCGTCGAGGGCGTACGCCTTTTCCGCACTGCCGTCGTCGTAGGCGTAGTAGTCGTAAAAGGTTTGGACGTGCACGATGCTGTCGTTGTCCGTCACCCCGACTTGGTTCGTGCCGTTGGCCCCGCCGACTTCATCTTCCCAAAGACTCACGTGGAACGTGGCGAAGGTGTCGCTGAGCGCCACGTTGAACAGCGGCGTTAAGATTTGCAGGTCTTGGATGTAGTCGGTCTCGAACAAGCCCGTCACCCCGTTGTTGGGGATGCTTCCGCCCGCAGGAGTGTAGCTGTTCACATTTCCCTCCACGTCCACACGCTGGATTTTCATGCCAATGCTCTCCTGGCTGTTGGAGCTCTCCCCAAAACTCCGGTGAAGCGTTGGCATGCTCGTGGCGGTGTACCCCTCTGCGTCTCCCACAAAATGCGGCCACGGCATGGCGGTCCAGGGGTGTCGCAAGGCGCTCGTAGGAGGCGTCACAAAGGCGATTTCTTCGAACAGGGGCGCTGGCGTTGTTCCTTCTTGAGCCACACGTACGTAGTCGATGTGCCAAGTGTCGACGTTGCCTTCCAAGGAACCGTAGTTCCGGATTCGGAATTGGAACTCGTTGTGGAGGTATTCTGCCGCCGAAATTGGAATTACAACAGGATGAATCGCCGTGTCGTCGTCAATGCCCTCCGTGGACCACACCCA
>Ga0181577_10001155_pt1 | contig 21424 bp, 23 predicted proteins | sample 101ome_21_FD_132468 | JGI IMG/M metagenome (GOLD analysis project Ga0181577, IMG submission 132468) | Coastal salt marsh microbial communities from the Groves Creek Marsh, Skidaway Island, Georgia - 101413BT metaG (megahit assembly) | ecosystem: Environmental > Aquatic > Marine > Intertidal...
AACGATCGCATACCGCCACACACTGAGTAGCGCTCGCGGAGTGAGCACCCCAATGAGCTGCAAAAAGACAAGAAGCACGGGCACGGTGAACCCAATGCCGAATGCAATGACCATGAGTGTTACGAGCCGGATGTATGAACTCACCCGGAACACTTGATCGACACCTTCACCTGACCATTCAATAAGGAACTCGATCGCACGTCCCAATGTAGAGAACGCCAGGAGCCCGCCAGGCGCGAAGAGCAGAACGGCACTCGAAATAAAGCTCAATGGATAACGTCGTTCATTTTTGTGCATCGCTGGAACGATGAACTTCCAGATATGCCACAAAATCACCGGGAGTCCGAGAATGACGCCGCCGTAAGTGGCAATCCTCATTCGGGTGGTGAAACCTTCGACTGGGTCCATGGTGAAGAGGTTCACCGCATCGAGCGATGCATCGTACGACAGCCCACAAAATCCGGGCTGACGACGTCGACAAAGTTCAAGGTACGGCTCAGTGAGAAACCGCAACACTGAGTTGTAGGCAAAGAGCACGACGATCGCTCCAGCCGCCACCGCCAATGCCGAGCGAATAATGCGTGACCGGAGCTCGGCAAGATGGTCCATAAGACCCATCGTTCCGTCGGACGGAACGTTTCGCTTCGACCGCCGAGGGAACTTCATGATGGAGGCTTCTCTCCGCCTTCAGTTGGCGATCTCAACGGCGCGTCTTCGGCACCAGAGGATTCAGTTGTGGCAGACCCACCGGTTTCAATGCCATCGCCTACCGCACCTTCTGGTGAGCTCGCGGCAATCGTCTCGTCAAGCGACGATTTCACCTCTTCAACGGGTTCAGAGACAGCGGTACGAAGATCGTCAAGTGGCTCTTTTACCGCGGACTGAAACTCCCGGGTGAAGCCGTCACCCATCCGTCGAATCTGCGCGTACATTCGCCCGAACCATCGTGCAGCTTCAGGCAGCTTTTCAGGGCCTAATACCACTAGCGCAAGAAGCGCAATGATGATGAGTTCGCCGCCCTGCAAGTTGAACACCCCAATAAGTCTACGAGCATGACAGCATGGCGGCAGTGGAGCAGCAACGACTTCCAACTCTCATCGATACGACGGTGTTGTTCGCACATCGTGGCGCTCGTGCCCACGCCCCCGAAAACACGATGGAGGCATTCCGCCTCGCACTTCGCTTAGGGGCAACCGGCCTCGAAAGTGATGTGTGGCTGACGAGCGACAATATTCCAGTTCTCGATCATGATGGGAAGGTTCCTGCTGGAAAGCTTCGCTCACGATCGATAAGGGACGTTCCGGCGTCTTCCTTGCCGCCTCATATTCCACATTTGGTTGAAGTGTTGGAGTTGCTCTCACAGCACCCCAACCTTCATCTTTCACTCGACGTTAAGGATGACAGCGCATTTGACCCGACGCTTCAGCACATCCATACCCATGGTTCCGACCTTCCAGCGCGAGTGTGGCTGTGCCACCCCAACGCTGAACGATTGCAGGCTCACCGAGCTGCGTTTCCTGATGTTCGACTCGTGAACTCAGTTCGGCTTGGTTCGATTCGCGAGGGAGTCGAACGCCGGTGCGCTCTTCTCTCCTCTACGGGAATCGATGCCTTGAATATGCGAATCGATGATTGGAACGGTGGCCTCGTGACACTTGCTCACCGATTTTCCCGTTATGCCTTTGGTTGGAATCTCCAGCAAGATCACGAATTACGCACGGGTCTTCGCATGGGGCTTGATGGGGTGTTTAGCGACCACGTCGATCGCATGGTTGATGCCGCCGCTCAGGTGTAGGTCAGAGCCATTGCCAATTCGATCTTGGCCAGAACACGACGAACGCACGTCCAACGATGTCATCGAGTAAGACCGGCCCCAACGTTCGGCTGTCTTGAGAACCTGCTCGATTATCACCCATGACAAAGACTGTGCCCTCAGGGACAAGAATCGGACCGAAATCTCCCCCACAGTTACCAGGTGTGACGACCGTTGGGTCAAGGTACGGCTCAATAAGAAGCTGCCCGCCAATCCGAACCTCGCAACTTCTCATTTCGACCTCTTCACCACCGACTGCAATCACCCTCTTGATGAGATCGCGTTCGGTCGTGCCTCGAATTTCATGGAGCACAACCACATCACCGCGATTTGGGTCGTGAAGGCGGTACGAGACCTTATTGACAAATACTCGATCACCGGTTTCGAGCGTCGAGTACATCGACGATCCTTCAACGACGAAGTGAGCGAGAAGAAACGTTCGAACTCCAAGAGCAACGACCAGTGCAATCACCACTACAAGAGCCCAGTCAAAGAAGGCCTTCGCGCCTCGACCGAGAGCGGCGAGGCTCGTCGAACCACCTGGCTCATCGTCACCATCTGCCTCTATGGCGAAGGATTCTCCTTGATCAGTGTCGCTCATAACCGGGGGTAACCGTATCGGGTGTGACGGCCGCGATGCGGTCACAATTGTTCGATGAGTCGATCTACGCGCTCGTCGACAGCAGCAAACGGGTCTTTACAGAGAACGGTTCGCTGCGCCTGATCGTTCACTTTGAGGTGCACCCAATCGACGGTGACGTCACGACCCCGCTCTCGGGCACGGCGAATGAATTCGCCTCGCAATCGAGCACGGGTTGACTGGGGTGCAACATCTTGCGCGGCCACGATCGCCTCATCGTCGCACATGCGCTCCACGTGATTTCGCTGCTCAAGACGATGAAAGAGTCCACGTGACTGAGAAATGTCGTGGTACTGCAAGTCGAACAGTTGGACACGAGGATCATCAAGCTCGATGGCATGACGTTCACAAAATGCCTCGATGAGCCGGTATTTGATCACCCAGTCGATCTCTCGGTCGAGCTTCAGTGGGTCATCTTCGATCGTGGAAATGCAGTGTTCCCACATCTGAAGCGCCAACATTTCCTCATCGTTAAAACCACGCCGATCGGCATAACTCAACGCGGCGTCAAGAAATTCACGCTGGATATCGAGGGCGCTGATCTCGCGCCCGGTTGCCAGTTGTACACGCCGACGACAGGTCATGTCGTGACTGATATCGCGAATGGCCCGAATTGGGTTTTCGAGTGAAAAGTCACGGAACGAGACCGATGGGTCTTCCAACATTCGCAAGACACACGCAACTACGCCAATTTTGAGAAATGTCGTGTACTCGCTCATGTTTGAGTCACCAACGATCACGTGCAAACGCCTAAAACTTTCGGCGTCCGCGTGTGGTTCATCTCGGGAATTGATGATCGGACGGCTTCGTGTTGTGGCCGAACTCACCCCTTCCCAGATGTGATCGGCTCGTTGAGAGATCGAGTAGATCGGGCCTCGAGCTGTGCTGAGTACCTTTCCAGCACCGGCATAGATCTGCCGAGAGATGAGAAATGGGATGAGATTTGAGGCATATGCCGCAGGGTCATCGCTTCGCCGAGTGAGGTAGTTCTCGTGGCAGCCGTAGGAATTACCGGCCGAATCAGTGTTGTTTTTGAAGACGAACACGTCGCCTCGAACCGATTCAGCCTCAAGACGCTCCTCGGCACTTATGGCAAGCCGTTCTACGATGCGCTCACCCCCACGATCGTGGGTCACCGCCTCGATGAGAGAATCACATTCTGGCGTCGCGTATTCGGGATGCGAGCCAACATCGAGATACAGCCGCCCACCATTCGGCAAGAACGCATTTGACGAGCGCCCCCACGCCATCACATCCCGGAAGAGATAGCGGGCGACTTCATCAGGTGTGAGTCGGCGGTGTCCTCGAAAGGTGCACGTAATTCCGTACTCGGTTTCGAGACCGTAGATACGGCGATCCATCACATGACGGTAGCGAATCTTGAAAGACGCTGCCTGATCGGTCAACCAAGTCGAAACGACAAGGTGGTGCCGATTGCGGCTCCCAGCGCTTGCGACATCGATGCATCATCGACAACCGCGATCACCGGATAACCCCCAGTTACAGGGTGCTCGCGGCCCAAGATGATTGGTGAACCGCTGGGTGGAACCTGCAATGCGCCGACCACCATTGGCTCACTCGCTGCGCTTGCCGAGCCTTCTCCTAGCTCGATGTTGCCTCCTGCAAGACGAACACCAACCCGTGAGTTGTTCTCAACGGTCCATTGAGTTGAGGTCAGCAGTTGTAGGGCGGTCGATGCAAAACGTTCAAGGTGCGGCCCAGGTATCACCGTCAGGGTGTTTCGCTGTGGCGGTACAGCGATGAGATCAGGAAGAGAACGGTCGCGTGCCTCACCAATTTCGAGACGGGCTCCGGTGCTCACCGAAACAGCAGTGATCGCAGCCATCGTGTCGGCACTTAACGACCCAAGCACCTGAATTCCCCTTAATCCTCCGGCCACTGCGAGATAGCCCCATTGCTGGCCCAGTGCAGGATCGATCCGAATGCGCTCCCCTTCTGCAACGAGGCGGGGTGCTGTCCACCCACTCGCTGCGACTGCAGAGCGACTGAGACATTCCACAACAAGACCACCGGCTGTTTCGAGCACTGGAGTTGTCTCAGAATTTCCAACCGAGCGGTTAAGCGAAGCTGCACTGGCCTGATCAGCAATACCGGACCGACCGAGGCCGAGATGCGAGTAGCCGGGTCGACCGCCGTCTTGCACCGATGAGGCGATGCCCGCTTCAACAACCCGAAATCCGACAGTCACTGGCGGATAAACCTCACTTGACGACCAGGCTCGATAAGCGCTGGAGGTTGGCGTGCGACATCCCAGAGTTCTCTCGATGTTGAACCAATCAGGTGCCAGCCACCCGGAGACTCTTGCGGGTAGACAGCCGAATATGTCGCTGCGATCGCCACGGCACCAGCCGGAACTCGTGTCCGGGGAGTGTTGCGTCGCGGCAGTTGAAGTGACGAATCAAGTCCAGAGAGATAGGCAAACCCCGGCGCGAAACCACAGAACGCGGCCACATAGGTGGTTCCGAGATGGCGTTGAATTACCTCTTCTTCTGATAGCGAGCAGGCCTCGGCGACGAATGCTAAATCTTCGCCGTCGTACCTCACCGGAATCTCGATCGGGTCGCGCTCTACTCGCGAGGGGCTTTCGTCATAACTAGCGATGAGTTTCTCAAGCTGATGTTGCACTTCTTGTTGAGCGGCAGCATGGTCGCATCTCACCAGCAATGTTGTCTCAGCAGGAACGACATCAGCAACACCATCCAAGGCTAAATTCCGAATGGCAGCGCCGAGCACTGCGGGAGCATAGGTATCGGTGCGCAGGAGCAAGCCATGGGAGCCCATCTGCGCAACATCGAGACCTTCAATTGCCTTCACGTAAACGAGTAAATACCGATGCCTTCGGCTTCGAGAGCATCTCGGACAGCTTGGGCAATCTCCACCGCCCCTGGTGTGTCCCCGTGAACGCATAGTGACCTCAACGGAACCGAGATCGTCTTGCCAGTAAAAGTGGTGACCGTTTGCGTCATCACCATCTGCACGGCCCGTTCCGCTATTGCGCGAGGATCATCAAGGACAGCACCAGGTTGAGAGCGGTCGACGAGCCCGCCGTCATCAGAGTAAGCGCGGTCAGCAAAGGCTTCGGCGGCTATTTCAAGGCCAGCCGCGTCGGCAGCGTCAAGAAGCGCAGAACCCGGGAGCCCTAACACGGCCATCGAATGGTCGTAGTCAGCCACCGCCTCAACCACGGCATCAGCGACGCTACGTTCTGCACAGGCTGCGTGGTAGAGAGCACCGTGAGGTTTCACATACGAGACTTCGCTTCCGGCGACCTGAGCGAAGGCGTCAAGGGCTCCCAGTTGATAGAGAACTGCGTCGGTGAGTTCGGCGGGGTTCATATCGATATGGCGTCGTCCAAAGCCCACAAGATCTGGATACGAGACTTGCGCTCCGATCCGAACATCATTTTTGACGGCGTCACGGCAGACCGCGCGAAGTGTTGACGGATCACCAGCGTGGAAACCGCACGCAATGTTGGCGCTGGTCACGAGCTGAAGCATCGCTGCGTCGTCACCTAGGCGCCAGATGCCGAAACCCTCCCCTAAATCACTGTTGAGGTCTATCGATGGCATCAACCGTCATTCTTGCAGGGCAGCCTCAACTTCGCTGGCTTCGAGGCGGCGGAAGCAACGCCGCTCTCCGTTACGTTCGAGAATGGCAATCTCCAACGAATCTGCAGAAATCGATCGATCGTCGCCCGATAATGACGAAACGCCAAGGCGAATGGCATCAACCAAGCTGAACCCTTCGGCAAAGCCGCTCGACAGTCGGTTGCTAATGGTGTCAGATTCACCACCGAGCGCACACGTATCGGGACGGTCGATCACCGTTCCGTCGTACATGATGTGGAAAATCTGGTCATCATGTGACCCTTCAACACCGACCTCTGCGACAAGAATTTCGACTTCCATTGGCTTCATGCCGTGGGTGAAGGCGTTACCAAGGAGCTGCGCATAATCGTTGGCGAGCCCTCGAGCGTCGACGTCGTCTCGTGAGTACTGGTAGCCGGTGAGTTCAGCAGACCGAATGCCAGCGACCCTCAATTGATCAAATTCGTTGTACTTGCCAACACCTGCGAATGCGATTCGATCGTAAATCTCGCTGACTTTGCGCAATGACTGTGATGTGTTTTCTGCGACCAAGACGATTCCGTGCTCGTATCGCAGAGCCACGAGTGCCCGGCCCTTTGCAATTCCCTTACGAGCGAAGTCTGCCCGGTCGGTCATCGCCTGTTCAGGTGCGACGTAATACGGCATGCTCATGACGTCGAGCCTCCCATTTGTTCGATGAGAGTCCGGTAACGATCGCCGAGTTCATCGTCGCCCACGAGCGACCAGCCATCGCTGTCAATCGTTGCGACCACTGGATAAATGCCACGCACCATGTCGGGCCCGCCGGTTGCTGAATCTGCATCTGCAGCTTCCCACAGGCTGCGGGTCACGAGTTCAACTGCATCATCTCGGGTGAGGTCAGAGCGGTACCCGACTTTCATCACCGTTGATGCATGAAGTGACCCGGAGCCTGTTGCGACATGCTCTCGCTCTTCGTACCGGCCACCCAGCATGTCATATGCCCAGAGACGCCCAATCCATCGCCGAACATCAAACCCGGCGAAGATCGGCACAACGCCCATTCCTTGCATGGCTGCCGGCACATTTGCTCGAACCATCGAGGCCAACTGGTTTGCCTTGCCTTCGAGGCTGAGGGCGCTTCCTTGAACTTTCTCGTAGTACTCGAGTTGCACCTGGAAAAGTCGGATCATGTCAACTGCCGGGCCCGCGGCGCCCGCAATGGCAACACCCGAGTGACGGTCAGCCTGCACCACTTTTTCCATTGTTCGATGTGAAATGAGGTGCCCAGAAGTTGCTCTTCGGTCACCAGCCATGACGACGCCGTTATCGAAGCGAACAGCGACACATGTTGTCGCATGCGGTGTATCGATCGTGGTCCCCGAAGGAAGGTCGACCGGCCCATAGCCGGCTCGTTGAAGAAGCATTGGGAAGTCAGTGCCAGGGTCGTCACCGGGCTGGAATACAGGCATCACCATGGTCACTCACCTCCCTTTTGCACATACGACCTCACGAAATCCTCAGCATTTTCTTCAAGAATTTCATCGATCTCGTCGAGCAGATCGTCGAGGTCATCGGTCGCTGGTCGATCACTCTCAACCACTTCTGACTCGATGGTTTCTTCCGATTGCCGCTCCGGCATTTTTCGCTGAATTCGATCTGGCATCGCAGTACTTTCTCGTGCGTAACGCTATTCGTTTGGTTCAGCGAGAGCCGCTACCAATTCTCTCGCCGTTGCGCTGTTGGCAAGTACGTTAGCCACGAGTTCGGCGGTGCCGCGTAACGGATCGTCCATTGGCACTCGACGTAGTGGGTCTGCCCCAAGGTCAAAGACCATTGAGTCCCAATTTGCTGCAAGCACCTCATCGGGGAACCGTTCGATGCAACGACCTCTGAAGAACGCCCGCGTGGTATCTGGCGGCGACGTGATCGCTTTCCTGACTTGCTCATCGGTTGCGAGGGTCATGAGACCGCAACGACTTGCAAGACCTTTCTGGCGTCTCATGTCGTGATACTGCAGATCGATCGCACGGAGAGCGGCCGCACCTGGTTTGAGTTGGTGGCGTTCCGCGTACGCAGAGATGAGACGGTGCTTGGCAATCCAGTCGACGCTGTCAGCAACCGTCAGGGGGTCATGTTCAAGTCCGGTAAGGATGCGCTCCCAGTGTGAAAGTGCCAGGGCGCAGTCCGACTCTCCTACTGCTTCGCCACCGGTTTGCTCAAACCAGGTCCTCGCAATGTCGAACAATTGCCACTGCACATCTATCGCTCGAATTGTCGTGCCATCGAATGCCTGAATCGCCGCAGCGAGTGAGGGGTCATGACTCACTTGGGTGATCGCTCGAACAGGATTGGCGAGGGCCGGCATCTCAAGGTCTGGATTGTCTTCGACGGCCGAAAGCAGCATTGCCGTGCTCGCCACTTTGAGGAACGTTGCCACTTCGCACATGTTGGCATCACCCGCGATTACGTGCAGGCGCCGATATCTCGATGCGTCACAGTGAGGTTCGTCGCGGGTGTTCACGATCGGGCGGCGGACAGTGGTCTCAAGTCCTACTTCCTCTTCAAAAAAATCTGCTCGCTGCGAAATTTGATAATCGACAGCGTCTGACGACATGCCAGGAAACTCACAACCCACCTTTCCCGATCCCGCAAATATCTGACGGGTGACAAAGTGCGCCATTACCGCCGAAATCACTTTGCCAAAGGGCAGCGACCGATCGACGAGATAGTTCTCATGGCAGCCGTAAGAGTTTCCTTTGCCATCGGAATTGTTTTTGTGAATGAGGAGCTCCGCGCCGTCAGGAACAAGCCGTTGTGCCGCATCGATTGACTCTCTGATAATTTCTTCGCCTGCCCGGTCCCAGATCACCGCTTCGAGCGGGCTTCGGACCTCTGGAGTCGACATTTCTGGGTGGGCATGATCAACGTAATAACGCGCGCCGTTGGTCAAGACAGCGTTCACCGGCACGTACTCGAGTTCTGGGTCGAACTCATATGGGTCGAGCGGGTCTGGCGATCGGGCATCTCGCCTCGGGTCCTCTGCGATCAGATCAAACGCAACCTGGTCTTCGACGGCGCCGGTGTAGGCATTGATGAGCAGCGCAGAGGCGGTCACAGGATTGTTCTCAGCGCCGCGCACGAGAATGCCGTATTCGGTTTCGATTCCGCAGACCTTGGGTACTGCCATCGGCCTACAAGTACTGCCCGGTTTGCGTGCGTTCAATGGCGCGGCCTCCCCCAACCGGACCAGCATCTCGATCAACGAGAGTTCGAATGAACACAATACGTTCGCCTTTTCGACCAGAGACTTTTGCCCAATCGTCTGGGTTGGTCGTGTTAGGAAGGTCTTCGTGCTCGGTGAATTCTGACCGCACAGCCGAAATGAGATCATCGGAAGTGATGCCCCTCGAACCGCCGTCAATGACGCGTTTTACTGCTGACTTCTTCGCTCGACGAACGATGTTTTCAATCATTGCTCCAGACGCGAAATCTTTGAAGTACAACACTTCTTTGTCGCCGTTTGCATAGGTGACCTCTAAGAACCTGTTGTCGTCGTCAACGCGATACATCTCATCAACGGCCGCCGACACCATCTGATCTACCGTTTCACCGTCTCCAATCGGTATCTCATCGTTGAGGTACCGCAGGAACACCTGTCGAGCCGCATGAGCATCAGGACGATCGATGCGGATCTTCACGTCGAGACGACCGGGGCGAAGTATTGCAGGGTCGATAAGGTCTTCGCGGTTTGTGGCACCGATCACGATCACATTTTCAAGACCTTCGACACCATCGATTTCGGCGAGGAGCTGTGGCACGACTGTTGACTCCATATCTGAAGACACTCCGGTACCTCGGGTTCTGAACATCGAGTCCATCTCGTCGAAAAAGACAATGACCGGCCACCCCTCATCGCTTTTCTCTCGGGCTCGTTCGAACACGAGACGAATCTGTCGCTCGGTTTCACCAACGTATTTATTCAGCAGTTCAGGGCCTTTGATGTTGACGAAGTAGCTCCGTCCTTTGTCTTCACCAATCGACGCCGCGACCTTCTTCGCCAAGCTGTTCGCTACCGCCTTTGCAATGAGGGTCTTCCCGCAGCCTGGAGGCCCGTACAGCAGAACTCCCTTCGGCGCAGGCAGGCGATGCTCTGCGAACAAATCAGCATGCAGAAATGGCAATTCGACGGCATCGGCGATTGCAGATATTTGGGTGTCGAGACCACCGATGTCGTCGTAGGTCACATCGGGGACGACTTCGAGGAGGAGTTCATCGACGTCTGGCCGCCCGAGTACCTCAAGCACCAAGCCTGAACGGGTATCGATGCGGACCCGGTCACCAATTCTCAGTTTCGTGCCCCGGAGACCATCACTCAGCGTGCACACCGTGTCTTCATCGGCTCGAGCGGTGACGACGACGCGAATTCCGTCGTCGAGTAGTTCTCGAATGGTTCCGATGTCGCCCATCGTGTCGGGGTGGCGAGCGGCAATGATCACCATCGATTCGTTGAGCGTTACCTCTGCCCCTGCGACAACGTCGGCGGCGTCGACGTCTGGTCCAGTTGTTACGCGAAACTTTCGACCAGATGACAGAACATCAAATGTTTCGTCGTCGTTGTGCTGGACGACGACTCCGTACGTGTTCGGGGTCCCGGTTAACCGTTCGATATCACTTCGAAGCGACTCGATTTGTTCTTTCGCCTCGCGGAGAGTGCCGCTCAATCGTTCGTTTCTTGAAATGGTGCCGGCGAGTTCGCTCTTCAGATCAACGACCCGTGACTCGAGGGCACGAATGCGCTGCGATGGTTCGGTGACCCGCTCTTTGAGCCGCTCCACCTCTGCGGTAAGGCGCTCGATTTCTGAATCGTGTGCTGGTTGTTCACCACTTTTCACCGGCCGGTCTCCCTTCAGTACGATCATCATTCCACACGTTCGCTATTGATTCACCCACGAACGCGGTAATTCCCGTCGGAAGAACTGTGAATGGAGACCCCTTCAGGGTTACACTTTGCTGAACAACTACTCGGCGTTCACGAAGGAGCCCCCATCCATGAAGGTTTGGATTGACCAAGATCTCTGCACCGGCGACGGACTTTGCGAGGAAATCGCGCCCGACGTGTTCGCGCTGCTCGACGATGGTCTTGCCTACGTGAAAGAAGGCGACAAGATCTTCGCCGAGGCCAAGGGCAACCCGCAGGGTGCAGATGGCATGGCTGAGTTCGCTGACAGTCAGCTCGACTCAGTTGTTGAATCCGCCGAGGAATGCCCCGGCGAGTGCATCTACATCGAGCCCTAAGTTCAACTTTCCTCTGCGTCGATAGCGGTCTCCGCTTTAGCTTCTTGCTGGCGCCTGCTTGCGCCCTGACCTAGAAAGCGGCCTGCTGTCAGGAACCCGGTGTGGGCAACCATGCGATGATCAGGTCGTACTGACTGCCCGTCGATATGCCAGCCTCGGTGCAACACCTCGATGGTGCGAGTGTCGAGCCAACGACCTTTAAGTTGCTCCCTCGTTTGGGCTGCTTGGGTAATCGAGGGCGTATAGGCAACCAATATCCCACCCGGCCTCAGTACCCGCTCAGCGTGAGGGATGACGTTCCAGGGTTCGGGTAAATCGAGCACCACACGGTCAAACGGCCCATCGTCAACTTCGATGCCCTCATACGAATCGCCGATCTTCACGTGGTAACGCTGAAGGGCCTCTTCGCCAAGAAACGATGCAACGTTTGCACGGGCTCGATTTGCGAAATCCTCACGAAGTTCGTAACCGGTAATCTCCGCTCCCCATCTCAGCATCGTCATCGATAACGCGCCGGAGCCAACTCCGCTCTCCAGAACCTTCACGCCGGGAAATATGTCAGCCAACACACATATCGGAGCGAGGTCTTTCGGGTAAATCACCTGAGCACCTCGAGGCATCTCGAGCACGAAGTCCTCAAGTGTCGGCCTCAGCACGGTGTACTCCGCTCCGTGAGTGCTCCGAAGCACCGTCCCCTCCATTGCTTCGACAATGTCAGCATGAGGAACGAATCCGGCGTGGCTGTGAAACTCCCCATCCTCGACGAGTTCGACCAAGTACCGTCGCCGCTTTTTGTCGAGCAGCAGCACCCGCTCGCCGTAGATAAATACCTGGTTAGTCGCCATGCTGACTCCCCCATTGAGCGTCAAAGAGTTTCCGTGCCTTCTTGTTGAGCACCATTCTGACTGGAATCTGCTCATGACCCGCTGTCGTTTCGACAAGCCGACAGAATGCGCAGGCCTCAGCACTTGTTGCAGATGGTGCGCCGCAACGTGGGCATGCACCTGGGGCAGCGATCGACGCGCTGTGTTCGAGCAGCGGTCTCATGCGGTCAAGAAAACCGAGATAGAACGACGCCTTCGTTCCGGGAGAGGTGCTGTCGAGAACATTAAGGGCGTCTTTGTATGAAAGGTGCTTGTTTCCGACTGCCATTGGACATTCCTCGACCACATAATCAATGCCTCGAACTACGCACCAGGCCGCCATCTCACGCTCAGTGAGTCGCACGAGCGGTTTCACTTTCTTGCCAAAGCCATTCACGGCTTGCAGAACTGGGGCTTGGCGTCTGAGATATTCGACGTCCCACCTGAGTGTGTTTCCAAAAAGAACCGCTGCCTCGTCGTCAAGGTTGTGTCCTGTTGCCAACACGTCATAGCCCTCGCGCTGCGCAACATCATCAAAAATGTGTCGCTTCGAGAGCCCGCACGCGGAGCAAGGGCTTCGGCCGCTCACGCCCGCTGCAGTTGGAATATCAAATCCGTGTTCGTTGCGGATATCGACTTCCAGCAGTTTCAAGCCGCGTTCCTCAGCAAAACGACGGGTGATTGCACCACTTTCGGTGCTGTAGTCACCAATGCCGAGACCGATGTATAAACCGTCAGCTTGAAAACCAGCGTCAATGAGCATGTCCCAGAGAGCGAGAGAATCCTTGCCTCCCGATACTGCGACAAGAATCCGATCGTCTGTCGTGAACATCTCGAAGTCGCTGATCGCCTTTGACAGTTGGCGTCGGCACAGTTGTTCGAAATGCTCAGCGCAGAAATTGGCGTTGTGACGGGGAAGGTCAATGACGGCCGCCTCACCGCACGAGCGGCACTTTGACATCGCTAACCCCCTGAAATGACTGGACGAAGTTCAACACTGTCTGATTCATGGAGAACGGTGTCTGACGGCACCAACGTGCCGTTACAGATGACGATGTAGCTTTCAGGAGCAAATCCAAGCTCAATCAGAACCGCTCGGGCTGGCCTATCGCCTCGAACTTCAACCTCGCGAGAGGGTTGACGCAGACGAACGATCAACGACGACCACCGCGACGAACTGCAAGCGACATCGCTGATCCTGGTCGAATCTTTACCCTCCGCACCACTTCTGGTTCACGTCGCACCAGTTTGCGCGCACCACGCATGGCGAGAATACCGATAGCCAGCGCTCGGTACGCCGGACTCCCTCCCCAGATTCCGCGCCGAAACGCTGTCGAGACTGTCCGTTCGACCATTTGCTGCCGTCTGCTCATCGAAATCAGAGTCGACGAATGTCGATAATTGCGGATTTCCGTCGACCTGATCGACGACCGAGCAGGTACGCAACGGCAGCCATCCCGACAGCAATAACAACGGCGACGGTCACGATGGTCTGGCGGCGGTCGTCAATCTGACCCCGCAGGGTATGTTGGAACGATTCGAGCGTTGACTGAAGGTCATCCCGTGATCCGGGTGCATCGGCGTCATCATTCATTTCGACACCCTCTCTTGTTCGCGATCGGAGAACAATTCTGTTCGGCTAATTCGTTGCAATGTGACGACGAGCACTCCGACTCCAACGACGAGCACGATGAGGTACGGGAGCCAGGAGAGTCGAGAGTCGGCCGCTGAAATTCCGGAAAGTTCGGTTTGCAGCAAGCGCAGCAGCCCGAGGAGCATGAACACCACTCCCGCCCCAACCAGCACACCGCCGACGATGCCGAAGAGCAGCCATCTACCGGCACCTGAGAGCGGGCGAACAAGCTGGCCTTTCACGTAAGACGTCAGCGCGTCGATGACCGCATCGATTGATGCTGGTCGAGACCGCTTCTTTTGCAGCTCATCGGCAGAGCGCTTGAACTTCACGTTGTTATTCCTATCACGCTTCTCTGAATTTCAGAACAGCCTCAAGGTCATCAAGTGCTTGCGAAAACCTGCGGAGGCGATCAGAGGGATCGTCTGACAACAGAATCGCTTGGCGATCAAGGTCAGAAATCGGCACCATTCCTGCGAGGCGGAACGCAGCCAAGCGCTCATCGCCATCAACGAGCGGCAGGTGGTCGGGCACCTCGGCGCCAAGTTGGATAAGAACCTTTTCGACCCGGTTGATTTCATGGGCGATGTCAGCAAGTGGAGGTAATTCGTCGTTTTCAGTTGCGTCGACCACGACGGCCTGCGGGTAGGGGTCGTCCTCAAGCCATTCGATAATTCGAACTCTCCGTTGCCCGAGCGCAAGAAAGGTGTATTCACCGGTTGGCTGCACCATTACCTGGGCGAGTTTGCACATCGTTGCAACTTCCAAACGCTCGTCGCCTCCCCCAACTTCTCGACCGCGAACAATCGGTGAGATTGCGAACTGCAGTTCTTCATCACCCGACAGCAAATCTGACATCAACTGCTGGTAGCGGGGTTCGAAGATCCTCATCGGCAATGCGGTGCTTGGGAAGACCACTGCAGAGAGAGGAAACATTGCGGACGTGTATGGCTCCTTGTCAGAGTTCATCGAGCGACACCTCCGGGCTAAACGCGAGCGGGTCCCGCTCAACAGAAAAGCGATCGATTACATCAAATACGTCGCCGATTGCGGTCTCAATTGACGCTTGGTCTCCCATCGCCGCAAAGGTAACGCCGAGTGACGTTTGACCGGCGACCAACGAGTCAGTTCCGGCAGAGATCAACACGCCGGTCGCGTCCACTCCACCAACTTGAATGTCACCGAGCAATTCGGGATATTCGGTCTCCAGCGATTGAAACAGCGCACCGAGATCATCACACGCAAGTTCAATGCCAGAATCGGTTAACCGCATCTTGGTACCAAGCGCAGCATTTTGGGCGAGAACCATCTCTCGTCGCCCCTGCTGCGGGAAGCCTTCTCTGCCGAGGTGCACGGCAATACGGCTTTCGAGATTGCCAAATGTTGACGCCCACACTGGGTCGGTCAAATTGTTACGAAGGAGTGCTTGCGACATCGTTCGCAGCGATTCGCTCTTCATCACTGCGAGCGGAACGATGTCTTCCGAAGCAACTCCTGTTGCTGACGTTCCGTCAACGGTGATATCCGATGCTCGCAGTAAGTCGAGCATGGTTTTGGCTGCTGTCTGAGCCGAGTTAATGCCACGATTCTGCGCACTTGAGAAGATTCGCCCGTCATCCACGATGAGACCCGACCATGTCGGGACCTCACCGGGGGCCAATTGCTCTTCTGCAAAGATGCTCCCATCACCGATCACGTCACCGGTGATGCGCGTCACCCCGCTCGCCACAAGTGCGTTCGCAAGCACGTCAAGTGAGGTGTAACCCCATATGGACTCGTCGAAAAAGAACGACAGAGCGTCGCTCGCCACCGCCGGGTCTCCCCCGCCAATGATAAAGAGGTTGCCGGTAATCACTCCGTCAACCGGTTCGTTTCCGGCGATAACCGTTGAATATGCAAAGTCAGGCCCAAGAAGCCCCAACGAGGTCACAACCGTTGCAAATCGTCGTCCCATTTCACTGAATTGAGGTCGTTTGGTGGCTGAAACCAGTTCGATGCCCTGGTGTTGAATGAGAACACACTCATCATCGCCAAGCGTGCTGACTGCAGCCGCGAGATCTGCTGCTTGTGATCGACGTTCCTCCCAGGCGACAATTGCAGGAGAGACTCGCCGAAAAGAAGAGACACCAACCGGCGACATCTGAGCCTCAGCTGAACTCTGCTGATGTGGGACGGTGTTGACAGGTTCTGAGCGCACTTGATCGCGCGTCCAGTTCCAGAAACCGGTCACGATCAGCATCGGCACGATCGCAATGACGAATACCCGTCCCGTCGTTGCCTTCACGGCGACATCTCGCTTGCTGTCGGCCCAGTCGGATACTGCGCCATTGTCGATGCCAGGGCGTCCCATATCGGTCGATAATTCGCCTGGTCATTGATCATCGACTGATTCAGAACCAGAGCGAACGAAAGCGTCTCTCCACCTCGTGCCACGTACTCGCCTGCCAGTGCCTTCACCGCGGGAGGATCTTCGTCATATGGGAGATTTCCGAGTGTCCCAGTTTTAGCTTTCAGCGCCCCGGTCATTGGACCTTCGGTAAAAATCGAGCTCAACGTTCCAGATACGCCTGCCACCGCAAGGCCGTCAATCACAGCACGGTCGGCAGCGGTGAGGGTGTCGACGAGGGTCTGACACCGCAACACCGACGTATTCGAGAGCCCACTGCCGTCAACCAATCTCAGATCGGTCAGATCGACACCTTGAGAGGACAACGATTCTTGAATTGCTGCGAGACCGTCTTGGCGACTTCCGTTGCCGTTGCTGTGCAAGCCGATTTCTTTCACCAACATCTCAGCCGTGTTGTTGTCTGAATTCTGGAGCATCTCTGTAATCACAACCGAAAGAGGCGACGACGTCACCGTCGCCAACTCGATCGCATCATCTGGCGGCAACCCGACCCCACTCCCACCTGACACCTGAATGCCTGCAGAATTCAGCCGTTGAATAAATTCCCGTGCCGCACCCGCCGCAGGGTCAGACGCGCGGTAATCGTCGCCTTCGATACGAGCGTCATTTGCCATGAGAGCATCGATCGGCCCCGCTTCGATACCGGCAACACCTGCTCCCCACTCGTCGTAGTACCACTCGTCGTCGTAGCGGCTTCCGTCACCGAGAACCCGGCCAGCAACACTCGTGACACCAATTGCCGATAGCGACGTCGCAAGTTCATCGAGAGAGGTATGCCCGAATACCGGGTACCGGTCAAGGTTTGAGTTCGGGTACCAGTCACCGCTGAGCAACGGGTCACCTCCGCCGATGAGAACGATGTCGCCATTCACCACACCGTCGACCGGTGCTGAACCAACCACCCGGGTGGTGAAGGTGTAGTCAGCTCCCAGCACGTCAATCGCGGCCGAAGCGACGAGGATTTTCACCGTGCTCGCCGGTATTGCGGCCGTGTCACTTGACAGAGGCAAGGGCACGCCATCAACCGACAGTGACAAACACGAAGTTGGAGCCATCTGTGACGTCACCGATTGAAGGGACGCGATCAATTCGGTGCGATTTGAACGTCCGGAAAGCTCAGGTGCCGCGCGCCGAAACGACATCACATTTCGTGAGGCAATCTCATATGACTCAATCGATGGAGACGGAGTGAGATCAACTGGGGTGGCCACGCTCTCCTCTGGAAGGAGTGATCGCAGCCCGACCAACATCGCCATGGGCAAGAGCGCGATGAGCGTCAACACCACCACTGGGTGAAGTCGCCCGCGCGTGGGTTCCGTCACGACCGGCGACGGTCCTGGAATCGCGCGTATCGCCACATATGACCAAGAGCCACCACCGCACGGTCACCGGTTGCGTAGCACAACCGTCCCGACTCACGCACTGCCGCCGGTCCGGCATTATTCGAGTCGGCCACAGCGAGTTCTGTCGCTACCAAGATTGGCTTGCCGGTTTCGGTGCTGAGTTGCGCTGCCGCCTCTGCGAATCGGCGGTCTTGTCGCTCGTGGTACTCAACGATGCGTTCGAGGCCGTGATCTGGGTAAAACTGCCCTGTCCTCATTTCACGTGCTTGGTTCGACTGAATTCCGACTCCGAGGTAGATCACTGAATGCACATCTGGATGGTGTGCGATCAGGCTCATCACTGTCGGAATTGTGTCTCTTGTTTCGCCTCCTGCACAGTCGACGGGATTATTTCTGCTCCATCGAGGCGGGAGGTGCTCATCGATTTGAGCCAGCAACTCCTCAGGAAGTTGCATGAGCGTCAGATCGTTATCACGCGTGACGGCGTCGGAGGTCACAACTCCCCATCCGCCGGCGGTTGTGAGAATCACCACGTTCGGGCCTTTTGGCAATGGCTGCGTTGCAAATGTTGCGGCTGCGTCAAACGCTTCTTCTACCGAGTGCACTCGAGTGACACCAGCCGCTTGGCAGGCACCATCAAAAATACGGTCATCTGCGGCCAGAGCTCCGGTGTGGCTTGCGGCTGCGCGTGCTCCACCTGCCGTCGCTCCTCCCTTCAGCACGACCAACGGCTTGTGGCGTGCCGCTCCGGCGAGTCGTTCCATCAGGCCACGACCGTCAGTGATGCCCTCGATATATGCGAGTGAGACGGCCGTTTTTTCGTCTCGGGAGTAAAAGTCGAGATAGTCGGCAACAGAGACGGCGGCCGCATTTCCTGCGGAGACCGCTCGACTCACCCCTACTCCTGTTGACCGTGAGAGGTTAAGGAAACTCGACACGAAGTTTCCTGACTGCGATGCGACACCAATGCCACCCGCGGGAGGGTACGGAGCAACGATCTGGGCACAAAGTGACGCAGGAGTTGAGACCACACCTTGGCCGTTTGGACCTGCGAGCAATATTCCGAGTCGGTCAGCGGTCGCAACCAGTTCAGCTTCGGCCACTCGTCCTTCCTCTCCGGCTTCGCCGTAACCAGCCGAGGTGAGGAATGCGGCTTTGACGCCCCGCTGTGCTGCATCTTCGAGGAGTTGCAGGTTGGCTGAGGCTGGCGTACATACGAACATGAGGTCAGCGACGCCGTCGGGCATTTCTGCCACATCGCTGATCGTCTGTATGCCGAGCACTTCTTCACCTGAGCGGTTTGTTGCGAAGACATTTCCCGAGTATCCGGCAGTAAGCAGGTTATGTAATGCGACGAAACCGAACTTGCCCGGGTGGCTCGATGCGCCGGTGACGACGACACCGCCTGGCTCAAATAGTGCTCGAAAGTGATCATCTGAGGGTGAGGGTCGAGAGGTCGATGACGTGATGTGGTCGAGGGTTTCGGCGACTTCAACCAAGGCATCTACTGCAACGGGGCGTCCCGATCGATCGATAATGAGCGGGTTGATGTCGACACTGATGACCTCTGGGTGTTCCTCGGCAAGCTTCCCAAGCCCAACGAGGGTGTCGAGAAGTAGTTGTCGGTCAACGGCGGCCTCTCCACGGAACTCACCGAGAAGGTCACTCATCGTCAGGCTGTTGATCTGCTCTTGCGCAGTGACCTCATCGACCGGAGCAGGACGGAACGCAACATCGGCAATCGCTTCAGCGAGCACACCACCGACACCGAGCATCACCATCGGCCCGAACTGAGGATCTCGAATCATTCCAACAATGAATTCGCGCGCTCCCGACACCATCGGGGCGACGAGCAGTGACACGTCACCGTCTTCAGGCCGAGCTGCAGCGAGCAACTCTTCTGCGGCCGACCGCACTGCGGCTTCGTCGGCTAGCGAGAGGCGCACCAAGCCACGCTCGGTTTTATGAGCGATGGTGTCGCCATTCAACTTGACGGCCACTGCCCCACCAATCTCTGCGGCCGCCGCAACAGCAGATTCAGCATCTGCAACGATGTGTTCCGCAGCAAGAGGTACTCCATATCGCTCGACAAGATCTTTTGAGGCCGCTTCAGAGAGGGTGCTCGAGGTGATCGGCGAGTTCGAGGGGTCTGCCATGACTCCTACGCTAGTCAGCGGAGGGTTGCACGAGTAAGTGGCAGATGGATCAATGCCCGTTCAGAGAACGCTTGCGACCTGTTTGCTATCGTCGATGATGTGATCACATTTGACGTTGCTTGGTACTTCAGCCTTGTTATCGCCGGTGTTCTCGGTGTCGCAATTACCACTGCGGCCAACTTGGCAACAACGGTGTACCTCCACAGAGGGTTGTCACATCGGGCCCTCACCTTTAGCCGTCCGGCACGTGGGGCATTCCGTCTCGTGCTCTGGCTCACTACCGGAATTCGACCACGACAGTGGGTAGCGGTTCACCGCAAGCATCACGCACACACCGACACGATTGAAGACCCCCACTCACCAGTGATTCACGGTTGGTGGAAGGTTCAAGTTCGCAATTACGCGATGTACCGCCGAGCAGCCAGAGATGTCACAAACACCGAACGCTTTGCGAAAGATCTACCGGCCGATCGCTTCGACAAAGTGCTGTTCGACCATGCTCTACTCGGTCTCGGCACTGGCATCGGTATTCTCGTGCTGCTCGTTGGACCATTGATCGCAGTGGTTGCTGCGGTGGTGCATCTCAACTACTACATCGCTGCGAATTCAGCGGTGAATGCCATCGGGCATCACTTCGGGCGTCGACCGTATGACAACTCAGCAACGAATCTTCAATGGCTGGCGTTTCTCACCGCTGGTGAGGGATTTCATAACAACCATCACGCTGCGCCAACATCAGCCAAACTTGCACATCGTTGGTATGAGATCGACCTCGGATGGTTCTTGATCAAGCCGATGACGTGGCTTCGATTGGCTCGCGTGCGTCTCGATGAACTGAAACTGGTGAGCGGTTCTCGGCCATCGACGTCCCCAACTTGACGACTCCTCGCTCTTCGGCCAGCTCTGAGTTGGGTTACCCGTCAGCGCGGCCCACCGTCGTTCGCCTCTGAAGCGGAACCTGATTTTCACGACCGACGGCATGAAAGAAAAAGGGTGCTTGGCGATGACGCCAAGCACCCAAGTTCAATTCAACGTCGAAGACGTTTGGAATCAGGCTGGTGGGTACACACCCATCTGCTGACCCTTGTCAGTCTTCCAGAAGATGTCGGCGATCTCATCGATGTACGACACGAGTTGCTCGCCAACTGCAGGGTCCATTGACTTCTTTGCCTCACCCGCTTGATGAACAGCCTTCCAGAACAGGTCGTGCAACTGAGGGAACTCGTCAAAGTGTGCGGGTGCGAAGAAGTCAGCCCAGAGCACCATGAGGTGGTGCTTGCACTCTTCGGCGCGCTGCTCTTTGATGAAGATGCACCGGTCTTGGAATACAGCGTCATCTGATTCGTGGTATTTCTGAGCGGTCTTCACGACCGAGAGTGCTTCGATCTTGGCCTGGGCCGGGTCGTATACACCGCAGTAGAGGTCGCAGTGAGCGTGGGCTGGTGTGGCCGAGGCGAACAGTCGTCCGAGCATGTTGGTCTCCTTGGAGGGTCTGGTATGCACCGTTATTGATGCCGTTGACACCTTCGAGACTAGCCTTCGCGCCATGGCGACGCATCCCCGACGGCGAAAGATCGCCCCGGTGAAACGCTTTATTGTTGAGGACCGTTCGATGGAGCCGACGTTGCACCCTGGTCAGGGGCTCATCGCTATCCGGTCACGACAATTGCGCCGCAATCAATTG
>Ga0181577_10001156_pt1 | contig 21421 bp, 16 predicted proteins | sample 101ome_21_FD_132468 | JGI IMG/M metagenome (GOLD analysis project Ga0181577, IMG submission 132468) | Coastal salt marsh microbial communities from the Groves Creek Marsh, Skidaway Island, Georgia - 101413BT metaG (megahit assembly) | ecosystem: Environmental > Aquatic > Marine > Intertidal...
AAGAAATCGTCAGATTTCAAGTGTGCGTCGCGGTCTGAATTCATAGTGTCGATTGAATTTACCATGATGTTAACTTCCACTTTTACATCGCGGAATGAATCATCCGAAGATTCTACCGTCACATTGAAGTCTTCTCCACCGTGTTTGTCGTGGACGTCTTCCATTCGACTGATGCCGAAGTGCACCGAGGAATCAGAACGATTTACGTTCGAATATGTCTTGATGGCCTCCGGCATCAGAATGGATTTTCTAGCTTCGTTTGTCTTTGATACTGCAACCAATTGCTTTGGTCTCAGTTACTGACACTTCTTCACCGGCTAATAATGCATTAACTGCATCTTGCACATAAAATTCATCTGCAGCGGCCGCGTCTTTGTAGTTATTGTCGATGGCCCCGATATAACGTACGATATACTTGCCTTCAACATTTTCTAACACGTACATGTGAGGTGTTTTTGTTGCTCCGTATTGGGGATAGATTTCTTGGTTCTCATCTAAGACATATGGGAATGGGTATTCCTTCTCCTCCGCGAGGTTTTTCATCGACTCCATATCCTCTTTTGGAACAATTTCGGGGTCGTTCGGATTAATCGCAATAACAGGATATCCCTTTGGAGCAAACATGTTATCCAATTCGATAATGCGTTGCTCGTATGCCTTTGCATATGGACAATGATTGCATGTGAAACAGATAATAAATCCTTTTGCATCACCATAACCGGCAAGAGAGATCATTTGGCCATCGGTAGCCGGAAGTTTGAAGTCAGTGGCTTCATCGCCTATGGCGTAACCACTTGGCTTGGCAACTTCCTCTTGTTCTGTAACCTCTTCGGTCTGAGTTGAGTCGGATTGATTTGATTCTTCCCCATTTTGCTTTGGTTCAGAGGAACAGCTTGCAAACGCTACGGCAGTAGCCGTTAGTAAAAGTGTATGTTTGAGTTTCATTCTAAATGTGAATTTATCTGGTTTAATAGATCTTGTTTTGATAGTATACCTGCGTGAAACTGTAGTTTTTCCCCATTGCGGTAGAAAACGGTTGCAGGTATTGCTCCCGACCAAGTTTCATCGGTATTGGAGATAAAATCGTTCATGGATGTCGGGTCATCCATGACCCATACATCTGTTTTGATACCTAAGCTCGAAACCATTGCCTTCACAGAGGTGTTTGCCATTTCTTCCGCATCAAGGGATACAAGAATCATTTTGTATGGCTTTTTATCCCACAAGCTCGAATCTACTTCAACAAAATCCGGTAATTCTTGGATACAAGGCTTGCACCAAGTTGCCCAGAAGTTAACTACGTTCAAGGTGTCGTTTTTTATGTCAATTCTGTCTTGAAATTGATCATATGTTATGACTTCTATGGTCGCTTCGCGCGGCGTGCGTTCGGTTGTACACGCAGTTAAAATGAAAATGAAGGATGTGACTAAGGCAAAAGTTCTTGGTTTCATGCGTGTGTAACTGTAACAACTGAATCTAGTCTTCGTTTGCGCCTTTCACATGTTTTTCCAACCATTCATGCTGCTCCCACAAGATGTGCAGAATACTTTCCTTAGCGGCGTATCCATGACTTTCTTTTGGCAACATCACCAAGCGCACCGGAGCCCCCAATCCTTTTAGCGCGTTGAAATACCGCTCACTTTGCAATGGATACGTACCAGAGTTGTTATCTGCCTCGCCATGAATAAGAAGGAGGGGTGTCTTCATTTTGTCCGCGTGCATAAAAGGAGACATGGTGTTATATACCTCCGGAGCGTCCCAGTACGAACGCTCTTCACTTTGGAAGCCAAATGGTGTTAAGGTTCTGTTGTATGCGCCGCTTCGCGCAATACCTGCGGCAAACAGTTTACAATGAGAAAGAAGGTTGGCAACCATAAATGCACCGTAGCTGTGTCCTCCAACTGCAACTTTGTTCCGATCGATGTAACCCAACGAATCTACGGCATCAATGGCCGCCTTTGCATTGGCAACCAGTTGCCATCTGAAGTTGTCGTTTGGTTCATTATCTCCTTCACCAATGATTGGGAATGAAGCGTTATCTAGTACAGCGTAACCTTGAGTTACCCAGTACACCATGGATCCGTAATACGGATAGGTGAATTGATTTGGATTCTGGGTAGTTTGACCCGCAGAAGACTTGTTTTTGTACTCACGAGGATACGCCCACAGAATTAAGGGTATTTTTTTGCCCGATGTTTTATCGTATCCCGCAGGTAAATACAGTGTACCCGATAAGTCCACTCCGTCTTCCCGCTTGTACTTTAAAACAGTCTTTTCAACTTCTGATATCGATTCAAACGGATTTTTGTTGAAGGTCAGCTGAGTAAGATTGTTCTTTTTTAGATCTCGGAAAAAATAGTTGGGATATTCGTTTTTACCTTCAATGCGAACCAACAACTCACCGGACTTAACATCATAGTCGTACAAGCTTTCCAGGCGATTTCCCATCCGCGATTCATAGAGCCGTTTGGTCTTTTGTGTTTTGAGGTTCAATTCATCTACAAATGGAAATTGTCCTTCCGGTGTATATCCTGCTCCGGTTAAATACACTTTGTCTCCCTTTTTGCTAATCACATACCTACCGTAATCGTTTTGTTCATAGACAAATGACCCCGGGTCACTGTATCGATCTTGATAGTTACGATCGTGAAGCGTTAGAACCTTTTTGTTTTTGTCATAGGCCTCGGAAGGATCGAAGACGTATGTCTTCATATTTCGCGTATTCCACCAATAGTCATAGGCGAATGCGGTTTCATCATCACACCAGCCAATTCTGCGATACCGCCCTTTGGTTGAAACTAAATGAACCGGAGTACCTGTAAACGGAGCATCAAGCTGAAAAACTTCATCTCTGAATTCTACTTCATTGGCCGGATCGCCTTCATCCTGTGCAACTGCGAAGTAAAGGCTTGCAGGTCGGTCAGCTCGCCAGTTGAACGAGCGTCGTCCGGTCTGGACCGCCATAAAACCTTTTGGCATCACCTCTCGAAGTGGATTTTCTTGTACCGTAGCAATCAACTTTCCGTCTTTGCTGTAAACGCGGATTTTTGAGGCGAATCGGTAATAAGGAACGAGGTAGGAGAACGGCCGATTTATGGTGGTCAGTAGTGTGTAGTTTCCATCCGGGGAGAAAGTCAATCCTCCATACATTGCAGCTTCTAACCACAAGCTTTCGTTCCCTTCTAAATCAATTTTAATCAATTCAGATAGAGCGAGTTGCTCAAAGTTATGCTCGTCGTTCTTATTCTTTAGAAGGTCTTGGTAGGTCCGATTCTGTGCTTTTTCACCATCACTGGTGGAGATTGTTGGACCAGAAGGGACTTGATTGTCGGTATCAATAAGTGGTTTTCGGTTACTCGGAATGCGTTTGTAAATGATGTGCTTGCTATCTTTTGTCCAGTTGATCACATCACCCATATTGGCGTTTAAATCCGCATTAGTGAGCTTTTGTGCTTGTTTTGTCTTTATGTCGAGTACCCATAATTCAACACCCGTTTCTACCGTATTGGTAAACGCAATTTTTTGATAGTCGGGCGACCAACTAAAGTTTGTAAGCTGAGGGTTTTCCGGTAAGCCAGCAATCTCTTGCGGATCTTGATTCTTTCCTTCCAGAAATCGGATTTTCACATTGTTGTAGTAGCGAACTCTACTGCCTATGTTTGTTTTCGGGTCAATTCGAAGACCGGCCAATCGCAGCTCTTTCCGAGATAGGTCGGCAATAGATTTGTAGCCATCCCGAAACAGCAATAACATCATATCTCGATCTGGGTTGAACTGCACGATTGGCGCACGCTCAAAATCGACGAGGTCGAGTATTTCTTTTGGGGGTTTTTGGTAACCCAGATTTTCTTGTGCAAAGGATTGCATGGTAATAAGACAGCTTAGAATTACGATTGTTGGCTTCATGAAAATGATTTTGTGTAAAACTAACCATCTTCATGAAAAATGGGATTGCTGATAGACAATCCCTCGTTTTTATTGTTTAACTCTAGCTGTTTGCCATTGGCTATTTGCCATTAACCTTTAACAAACTGTGAGCGTTGGCTTGTCGGAAATTCGGTCTCAAGCTTCACGGGTTTCACTCATTGAACTAATATCTCTGTTACGAAGCCCTTCTACAATCGGCGTTCGATATTCGATATTCCAATCCAATCGTCATTCTGAGCCCTTTGACTAATTATGCATTGAGTCGTACATATTAAAGGCGAAGAATCCTCCAACAACTGGTCTTAGCCGTATGGAAGATTCTTCGACCTAGGAGCTAAACCTCCATTAATAATGCAACATAAAGCTTAGTCAACTAGCGCAGACTGTTGGCGTTTGATAAAGTCGCTAAGCGCTTTACCCTTCAATAGATTTTGCGCCAGTTTGGCCAAATCTAATGCATTTGCCATCAACGCTTTTTGATCATCGTCTTTGCTATCCAATGCTTTTTTCGCAAGAGCGTGGTTGGTATTGATACTCACGGTATACTTTTCCGGCATTTCTCCGAACATAGCCATTCCGCCCATGTTGCCCATTTCGCTCATTCTGCGTTCCCACTCAGAACGTGTTATGGTTAAGAAATCTTCATCGGGTGATAAACTGATGGTTTGGAAGTTAAACGTGTCATCAGCGATGTTGCTTTCAAACCCTTCTTTCAGTTTTGTTACCTCGTCATCAGATAAAACAGACTCAGCTTTCTCGTCTTTGTCAATCAACTTATCGATGGTGTCTGCATCAACGCGCTTCAGCATTACTTTTTCTAGCTTCTGCTCGATGTTGGACACGAAGTGATTATCAATCAACTCGTCCATTAACAATACGTTGTATCCGCGATCTTGTGCTTTCTGAATGTAGGTATACTGTTCATCCGGATTAGATGCGTATAGCGCTATGGTAGTACCATCTTTGTCGGTTTGGTTGGCCTTGATTTCTTCGATGTAGTCGTCTAAAATCGTGTGTTTGCCATCCACGTCTTTCATCAGACAGATTTTCTTCGTACGGTCGTAGAATTTCTCGTCGCTAATCATTCCGTACTTTACAAATAGGTTGATGCTGCTCCATTTCGCTTCGAAGTCTTTCGCATCTTTCTTGTAAAGTTCGTTGAGCTTATCGGCAACTTTTTTGCTGATGTGACCTGTGATTTTCTTCACGTTGCCATCCGCCTGAAGCGCACTACGAGAAACGTTCAGTGGGATGTCCGGACTGTCGATTACACCGTGTAACAACATCAAGTACTCTGGGACAATGTCTTCCACATTGTCGGTAACAAATACCTGGTTCGAGTACAACTGAATCTTGTTGCGATTCGGGTCGATGTCCTTCTTAATCTTAGGGAAGTACAATACTCCCGTCAGATTAAAAGGATAGTCCACGTTCAAGTGAATCCAGAACAACGGTTCTTCCGCGAACGGATATAACTCTTTGTAGAAAGCGATGTAGTCCTCATCCTTGAGGTCAGTCGGATTCTTCTTCCAAAGTGGATTCGTATTGTTTACAACGTTGCCGTCGAATTCAATCTCAATAGGTAAGAACTTACAGTACTTTTTAAGTAGTTCACTTACTTTAAACGTTTGAAGGAAGTCTGCATTTTCTTCGTTGATGTGAAGAACGATGTCGGTTCCGCGCTTTTTACGTTTTCCTTTTTTGATTTTGAAGTCGGTCGTGCCCTCACATACCCAGTGTGCGGATTCGGTGTCTTCCTTATAGCTTTTTGAAACGATTTCGACCTTATCGGCTACCATGAACGACGAGTAGAAACCAAGTCCAAAGTGACCAATGATGTTCGCAGAGTCTTTGTCGTCCTTGAACTTCTCTACAAACTCTTCGGCTCCGGAGAAAGCAATCTGGTTGATATACTTGTCGATTTCTTCTGCCGTCATACCAATTCCTTGGTCCGAAATGGTAAGCGTTTTCTTCTTCTCGTCCAGTTTAACCGTGATTTTCATATCCTCGGTCTGACCGGTTTTCTCACCTTTTGCGGCTAAAACACGCAGTTTGTTTGATGCGTCTACCGCATTGGAAATCAACTCCCTAAGAAATATTTCGTGATCGGTGTACAGAAACTTCTTAATAATGGGGAAGATGTTTTCCGTATTTACTGATACTTTTCCTTTTTGCATTGCAATCGTTTTTCGAGTCGATATTCAAAATGCTTACCAATCGTGATTTGTGGGTATATATGGCTAAACAATGTCATTTCGTCAGTATAATTGTGACAGCATCCGCCAATGAAAAACATAATTAAGGATCAGGAATTTTGGATGATTTTGGTGTTTAACGTCGCCATAGTCGTCGGTTATTACATGGGGGAAACCTCTGCGTCTACCATCATCATATTATAATACTTAAATCTCTGGCAGATTTACTGACGCATATTGTGGTAAATCAGACTTGGAAAAGCGAGCGACCCAACGTTACAGAAGGTTGGATATAATCACAGCCAATCCAACTCTTTCTTTGTTAACTCTCCGGGATTGTCACCTGTATTCTCGGTGGAGGCGGGTTCAAACAGTAAAATGGTTGCTTCTTCCTCAGCTACAGGTTTATGCTCAATACCTCGAGGCACCACAATCAACTGACCTTCTTCAACCGGTTCAATACGATCTCGATAGTGCATATCAAACCGACCTTTCAGTACGTAGAATAGCTCATCTTCGTTTTCATGCGCGTGCCACACAAACTTGCCGTGTATTTTAGCAAGCTTTACGTGCTGACCATTGAGCTCAGCAATTATGCCCGGACTCCAGTGTTTATTAATTTTTCTGGCCTTTTCGTGTAAGTCGATTGATTTCATGTGTAACCAAATATACAATGCGCGAAAGATCACAAATCAAAAAACAAGTAACATTGTTGCTTATCTCATACGATGAGCGGTAAAAAGATAATAGTGGTTGGTGCGGGAGTCGCAGGTCTGAGTGCAGCGGTGCGCTTGCGCATACAAGGACACGAGGTCTCCGTTTATGAGCGAAACAGTCACCCGGGAGGGAAACTGGCCGAGCTTCAATTGGGACCGTATCGATTTGATTTGGGACCTTCTTTGTTTACTATGCCGCAGTATATTGATGACCTGGTTAAATCTGCCCGTAAAAACCCCAAGGATTACCTGACCTATCATCGAAAGAAAACAGTTTGTAACTATTTCTGGGAAGATGGAACTCGGTTTAGCGCTTTCGGAGATACGGACGAGTTTATCTCACAAGCTGCCCAAACTTTCGGGGAATCAGAAAGGTCACTTAATCGGTACATGAGCAACAGTAAGCTGAAGTATGATGCGACGGCATCACTTTTTCTCGAAAAATCACTTCATCGGTTAAAGACCTACCTTTCGTTCGATACGGTTCGAGGTATCATCAGCATACCAAAACTCAATTTGTTTTCGAGTTTGCATCAAACCAATCAAACGTATTTCAAGAACGAAAAACTTGTTCAACTTTTCGACCGATATGCCACGTACAATGGCTCATCGCCATACAAGACTCCAGGTATCATGACCATGATCCCTCATTTGGAGCAGTTCTTCGGAACGTATTATCCTGAAGGAGGAATGCACCAAATCGCGCAAGCATTATACAAGCTAGCGGTAGATACAGGAGTTGAGGTGCATTTCGATACAGATGTCGAGCGCATTCGAATAGAGAACAAGAAAGTAAGAGGCATCGAGACATCAACAGAATCGATAGATGCCGATGTTGTTGTAAGTAACATGGACGTAGTGCCAACGTATCGCTATTTACTAAAGGATCAGCCAGCACCCGAAAAGACATTAGCCCAGGAACGCTCCAGTTCTGCAATGATTTTTTACTGGGGAATCAACGGGTCATTTCCTGAGCTAGATTTGCATAACATCGTATTTTCCGAAGATTACAAAGAAGAGTTCGATGCCATTTTCAACCGAAAAGAATTACAAGCCGATCCAACCATTTATATAAATATCACGTCGAAAGAAGACGCATCAGATGCACCTGAAAACCATGAGAATTGGTTCGTGATGATTAATGTGCCGAGCAATACCGGGCAAGATTGGGATAGCATCATTCCGAAAGCAAAGGAGTTGATAATTCGAAAGCTGAGTCGGGTGTTAAAACGCGACATTGAACCGTTGATACAAGAGTCACATGTATTGGATCCACGTGGGATTGAAGCGAATACACGTTCGTTTCAGGGAAGCTTATACGGCGCGGCGAGTAACGATCGGAACGCGGCGTTCTTGAGACATCCCAATTTTTCAAAGGCAATCAAAGGACTTTATTTCTGCGGTGGAAGTGTGCATCCGGGAGGTGGCATACCTTTGTGTATGATGTCGGGTAAAATAACCAGTGAAATAATTTCAGATGACTATCGATAAGAAACGGCAACTGTCAGTCTTTCTAGTCTGGCTGTTCACGGTGAGTGGAATCGTTGGAATAACCATAGGGTATTCCGATTTTTTTCTGCCGCTCACTCCGGTCAACCTACTGGTTTCATTTGTATTACTTCTGTGGATGGTCGACTTTAATCATAAAACGCTTTTAGCCTTACTGGTGCCATTCAGCTTTGGTATGATTACCGAGTATCTTGGAGTAAATCATGGATACATTTTTGGCTCATACAGTTATGGTGCGAATCTCGGACCGAAAGTAGGAGGGGTGCCTTGGATGATTGGCATCAACTGGGCGTTATTAACGTTTATCACGGCATCGTTTGTACGTAAATCGAAATGGCATTTTTCGCTTAAAGCCGCGATAGCTGCCGGAATCATGGTATTATTTGATGTTCTTCTGGAACAGCTCGCTCCGGCTTTCGATTTCTGGGAATTCACCGGTGGTGAAGCGCCCCTTCAAAACTATGTAGGTTGGTTTGGTGTGGCGCTGGTTGTTCATTTGATTTATCAGAAATTGGATCACCGTGTCGATGTGACCGTGTCGAAAAACGTCTTGCGTGCGATGTCGGTTTTCTTTGGATTCTTCATTATCTACCACAAATATCTAGGCTATGCGATATGATTACATCATAGCCGGTGTTGGAGGCGCAGGCTTGTGGCTGGCTGTTCGAATGGCACAAGATAATTGGTTTCAAGACAAGAAAATTCTACTGATTGACGCCCAAGACAAAACACAAAACGATAGAACATGGTGCTTCTGGAGCGAAGAGGAATTCCCATTTGTGAGTAAATCATACCAACAAATAGCCGTTTCCTCGAAGCAATACGATCTTGGGAGCTATGTATATCATAAAGTATTCAGTGCCGATTTTTATCAGTGGGCGAAAGACGAGATAGCCCGGGCGTCTGATCGTTTTACCTGGAAGCTTGAAGACATCCAAGAGATTTTTGAAACAGAACAAGGTTGCCAGGTTAAAACCACAGAAAACACCTATAACTCGGAACGCGTTTTTTCCAGCATTAATCTTCCAAAACGTACATACGATCTGAACAAACATCCTTATTTGGATCAACATTTTGTGGGTTGGTTTGTGAAGACCAAAAAAGAGGTATTCAATCCGGAAGTAGCTCATTTCATGGATTTTAACATTCCACAGGAAGGGAATACTCGTTTCATTTACGTTCTATCGGATTCTGAAACAGAAGCTCTGGTCGAATACACCTTGTTTTCCGATACGTTGCTCGAAAGAGAAGCATATGAAAAAGGAATTCGGGATTATTTAACCGGTTTAGGCTTACGTGATGACGATTACGAAATCACGGAAACGGAAGAAGGAGTGATACCTATGACAACATATCCATTCGATCAATGGTCTACAAACCACGTTACGCGCATAGGACTGGCCGGTGGATGGGCGAAGCCCAGTACGGGATATGCTTTTAAGAATTCGATGAGGTATTCATTGGATTTGGTTGAACAATTGAAACGCGGAGAAAAGCGTCTATCTCCGAACAAGAAGCCCATGTTCAGTTGGATGGATGAACAATTGCTGGATGTTTTGGTACGACGTAACGATTTGGGTAAAAGCCTATTTGAGCGCCTATTTGAGCGGAACAGCCCAACAACGATTTTGCGATTTCTCGATGAACAAACAACTACATTTGAGAATCTTCAGATCATGTCTCGAATGCCCATTGGGCGCTTTATGTTGAGTGTATTGAGGACAACTTTCAAGTAAGACATACGTTTTTTACATTTCTGAGAGTTTAAATACTAACTATTCAATTCAAACGCATCTCCATGTTTACCCGAGTATTCCTAACACTAAGTATTTGCTTCACAGCCGGGTTCACCTATGCTCAGAAGACCTATAAAGGTGGTTCAATTGAGTTTGGACGAAGTCAGTTCGCTTCTCCACAGATAACCGGCGATGATTCCGATCCCTCTATGGGTATTGGAATTCAAGGTTTTATTCAGAAACCCGTGGCAAAACAGTTCAATGTAAAAGGAGGCTTGGCTTTTCAGTTTTTAGGAGACCGATATACTGATTTCAGGATGGAACTTGACGACCATACAGGAGATTTTGAAGGATTGCGCTATCGATTTGGATATGTTTCTATGCCTGTCACGGTTCAGTATCACTCCAAGAAACGAGTTTTACAACCCTATGGGAGTTTGGGCCTAGTGCCCGCGTTTTTAGTGTTTACGCATGCCAGCGCTACAGATTATACGCCATGTTTAATTTACACCGATACCGAGTTCTGCAGGCTTCAATTTAATATTCAAGGGGAAGTAGGATTGCAATTTCAATACAAACGTAAAAAACGATTTAGTCTGGCACTTGTGGGTGTACATTCCTTGCACGACACGGTTCAGAGTGGACCAGCCAAGTTTTACAACCGACAATTGATGTTTTCCATCGGTCATTCAGTAAGACTGTAAACGAATACGTTCCGAACCGTCACGTTCGGAGATTGAGTAAGATTTCTTTTAGAAAGTTGGTGGGAATTTGCGAGGGAATAGTATCATCCCCTCCCCATTCAAAGATCGACCGATCACAACAAAATGTCACTTAAAAATATCCGGGGGTAGGTGTCTGTTCACTGTGCGACTGGGACGAATGAATCATCCAATATCTAATCTCTCCAATCGCTCCGCAATTGCATCTAAATCCTGATTCATCATACACTTAAAATGGCCTTTGGGGCATATCTCAAAGCCAATTTTGGAGCAAGGTCGACAGGAGAGACCTTCTACTTCAAAGATGTGCGATTTGTCACCTGCCTTGTACGGCGTCATACCAAAGCGCGGAACGGTATTTCCCCAAATGGAAAAGATATGTTTTTCGTACGCCGCAGCGATGTGCATCATGCCGGTGTCGTGGGTGATAACAGCACCACTGCGTTGAATTACCAGAGCACTTTGATTAATGCTGAGTTTACCGCACAAGTTCATCACATTTGGGTTTGAACCGGCTATAAACTCCCCGGCTTCCTGGTCCCCTGGACCTCCAATCAATACAACCGACTGCGATATTTTATTGCATACTTCGCTGAGTTTGGTGGTGGGTAGCTTTTTGGTTTCGTGCTGACCACCAATTGCCATACAGATATAAGCGCTTGGCAGATTGATTTCTTCGGGGAGTGCAGTGTCGTACGAGACGAAATAATCTAAACCTTGACCGTCGTTTTGCACGCGCAAGACACCTGCTGCCTGTAGGTAACGGTCTACAATATGAACCTTTGGTAATAGATTGATTTTAAGATTGGTATACAACCATTTCTGTACATTGATCTTATTTACTCGATAGGTATGTACACCCAAAGCTAACTGTAATTTGAGCGTTCGGAGGTTGTTGTGTAGGTCGATGATTTTGGAGAATTTCTCCTCCTTCATCATCGCGATTAGGTCGTCCCAATTGTTGTCGTCCAACAACCAAAGCTTGTGGATGTATGGATTGTTTTCGAGTATGCTGCGGTAAGATGATTTGGTGAAGTAGTGAATTTCTACGTCTTTTTTCTGATTGTGCATGCACCGAATTACCGGTGTGGTAAGTACAATGTCTCCAATAGAACTAAACCGAACAATGAGGACTTTCACTAGGCGATGTTGTCTGTTTCGACTACGTAATATCCAAGCTCCTTGGCAATCACACGCACCGGGCTACCTTTTGGGATGAACTGACCCATCGATTTTACATCAATAATTTCACCTTCAATCTTTGCCTTGCCCATTGGGCGGATGTCGATATGAGCGACGCCGGATTTATGCATCAAATCGAAATTGTCACGTTCCGGAATGTGAATTCCGGCTTTCGCGTCTTCTAGGGTCGTGCTTAAGATTAATCGTTTAAAAAGTGGAGAGCTAGACATCCCCCTACCAAATAAAACCAAGCCAATTATGAAACCGACCATGGCAAACAGAACCACAGTGAGTGCATTGGATATTTCTAATTCAGAGCTGGTTGAGAAGTCGAAATCGACATTGCGTATTAAACTCAGAATTAAACTGCCTAAGGTGAGAAGAATCCCGGAGATACCGGCCACACCAAAACCGGGTATGACAAATATTTCAAGACCAATAAGAATCAAACCTACCAGGAACATGAGAATCTCCCAGTTGGCAGCTAAACCATCGAGATAGAGAGGAGCGAAGTACAATAAGGCCGCACCAACAGCTGCTGCGAGAGGAAAACCAATTCCGGGTGTTCTGATTTCAAAAAAGATTCCCCAAAAGATTATCACCAACAAAGTGCCTTGAAGCGCGGGTTTTGCCAAGAAGCCAATCACCTTGTCGAGCGATGATTTGACTACTGGAATAATCTTAGCGTCTTCCAAGTCAATGGCTTTCAATACATCGTCTTTCGACTTTGCTTCACCTTCACAATATCTGTTTTCAATCGCCTCGGATGTTGTAAATGCTACGATTTTTCCACTATCAATCAAGCCAGGAATAGCAATTCTGTCATCTACCATAGCTTCCGCTATTCTGGGGTCTCGCTTGTATCGGCAAGTCGTATCTCCATTTGCGTCTACCATTGTATCTTGACCATGGCTTTCCGCCGTAGATCGCATAATTGAGCGCATGTAAGATTGATACTTGTCGGGTAACACTTCACCATTCCCGTTTACTACTGTTGAAGATCCAATGGTTGCACCGGGTGCCATATAAATCTTGTCACACGCCAATGAAATAAGAGCTCCTGCCGACCCAGCATTTTTATTGATGAAAACCACAACGGGTTGCGGGTGATCTAAGATGCTTTTTCGGATACTATCTGCATCAACCAACAGACCTCCATACGTATCCATTTCAATAAGTACCGCTTCAGCATTTTCTTCTGTTGCTTTGTCCAGTGCTTTACGGATTAATCTACTTGCCGAAGGAGCAATTTCTTCTTGCAGTTTAACATAGACTACTCCTGAGTTTTGCGCGTTTGTGGTTTGGAGTACCGACAAGAAAACGAGAAGCGCGAGAACAAAGTGTTTCATTTAGGCAACAGATATTGGTTTGCTATGGATATGCTAGTCGCAAATTACTCGATTTTAAAGGGATTGAAGCAATACTTTTGTTTGGAATGACTATTGACACGTCGTTCGTGTACAGAAAATGAGTAATCACATGAAAAAGATAATTTGGATATTACCGGTGCTAATGTTGTTCATTGGACTCGACACACAGGCTGCGGTTCAAGACTCAGTTGGAACCAAGGTCAAAAATGGTAAAGTGTTTATCATGCACAAGGTGGAGAAGTCGCAAGGCCTTTTTGCGATTTCCAGACGATACGGTGTTCCATTGGATCAGATTATCGCAGCAAATCCCGGAAGTGATGAAATACTCTATGTAGATCAGGTTCTACTCATTCCCACCGGAAAAAATGCACCATTAAAGGAGGAAGCGGTTTCGAATTACTTTTCTTCGGAGAAAAATCAGGAATCAAGCTCTACCAAACCTCGTGAGAAGAAAACCACCTTCGCTCGATATCACACAGTTCAAGCCGGTGAGACCCTATATTCAATTTCAGTGAAGTACAATACCAAGGTTGATGTAATTAAAAACTTAAATGGTCTTGAGAGTGATATTTTATCTACGGGTCAGAAACTTATGGTTCCGGCAACCGAGGAAGAGAAGAAGTCTCAGCAAGAGCGCATTGCAGAAGCGCGTCAGAAATTAGACGATACGGAGTCGAAATTGAATGAGGTGCGGAAAGCATCCAAGAAAGCCAAGAAAGAAATTGAAGTAACTGAAACGAAAACAGCCAAATATTCAATTGAAGTTGAACGGCTTCCAAAGTACGATGTGGAGAAGGTAAAGGAATCTGGAGTGGTGTCTCGTTACAACCTCGAAGATGGGGAGAATAAACGTGTTTGCACACATCACAGCGCATCGGTAGGAAGCACCATAATGGTGACCAATCCGATGAATAACAAATCCGTGTTCGTTAAAGTGATTTCAAAACACGTGTTGAACGAAGAGAAAGGAGACATTATCCACCTGAGTGAAACTGCTTTGTTGGATATTGATCTCAAAACGGGTGAACGAGTTCAGGTGAGCTTTGCCCGCTAATCGAATAAGAAGTTTTTTTAGTTGCGGTTGGGAGTTTGTTCCACTCGCACTTTTCACTTGCGGAGTATTTTACAGCCGGGCACTCTTATCTGTGAGTGTCGGGTTAATGGCTATATGGGCTATTTTGCTTTACAGAAAACAACAGAAGATAGTCTGGTTAGGTTCTTCCAAAGCACAATTCACACTATTGGTCTTGTGGTTTTTGGCTGTATTGCTCGACGGATTTCGCACAGATTCATCTGCTTGGCTCAATGAGGTATTATTAAAGTTACCGCTTATCCTCGCTCCAATCTATTTCGTTCAGTTAAATCGAAAAAGCAGGGACATGGAGCTCAGCCTAATCTTGCTTGTTGGTTTTGCGAGTTTGACAGCCGCTGTGAGTACCATCAATTATTGGCTCCATTACGAAGAGATTAACCGGCTGTTGCTTCAAAGCAAGCACGTGCCCATTTATGGGAACATGCACCACATCTACTTCGGCGTGTACATGGCCGTATCGGTTTGGATATCTTGGTACTACCTAAAACGTGGAAGCTATAAACGATTATGGATTGTTTTGGGAGTTGTCTTGCTCATATGTATGCATATTCTTTCTTCTAGAACAGGACTCGTTGCGTTTTACATTTCCGCAATCGTGTACATGGCGTTTGAAGCGTACCAACGAAAACGTTGGAAGTTGCTCATTGGAGGACTGCTTGTAATAGGATTGATGCCGGTAATAGGCATGCAAGTATCTACTTCGCTCCGAAACAAGGTGCTAAATAGTTTGGAAGACCTGGAAGCTGTGCGTTCGGGTGAAAATATCAACTTCAAATCGCTCGCGATGCGAGTTGAAGCATGGAAAACGACGGTTAATGTAATCAAAGCTCAACCTGTGAGAGGCGTTGGTGCGGTTAACTTGGAAAACGAGTTGCAGCGACAATATGTACGTGACGAAACGGTTCTTTATCGAGAAAATAGGGTAGGACCGCACAACCAGTTTTTAGAAGTATCTGCTGCCCATGGTCTGGTACTCGGTGTTATCCTTTTGTTATTTATGATTTATTGGATCAAAGACACGCAGGGAGATCCTTGGAAGTTGGCTCTTGTGGTGCTGATACTGGTGACTTTGCTGCTTGAGAGTTTGGTCGAGCGACAACAAGGACTCATCCTGTTTGTACTATGCAGTTTTGCTCTGAATCACCTACCTTCGAGCAAGGTAATCGAAACAGAATCGTGACAAACGATTCCAACGATTTGGCCTACTAAAACGTTCTAAGAACAAACACATCACATGAGAAAACTAACTACAGCTGTTTTTTGCGTTTTGTTTACCCTAACAGGATTGGCTCAAAACAATGACTATAACGACAACTTTTTTATGTCGTTCCATTCTACTGCGTACTTCGATTTTATCTGGTCGCCCCTGAAGCTGGAAAACGCTCCTACGGGAAATACGATTATTGATGGCAATGGTAACGAGGTTCCGGAGTACAAAGAGATCCCTTTTCAATCGTACACCAACAACTTGTTTTCGTTTGGTGTTGAACCACGCTATAACATTCATACCATCGACAACAATACGGCAGTAGCCGTGAGTTCACCCATTTCTATTGGTCTTGGTCAGGTAGGGCAGTCGCCTTTTATTTCTCATCGCGTAGGTAGTGTTGAAGGATTTGGGAGTATACAGATTCCGTTGTTCTTGAAGCTTTACATTGGCTCTGGCTCCACATACGATTGTGAGAAAGATTATGGTGTTTCACTCGGTGCCGGTTTCGAATACAACAAAGTAGGGTTGATTCAATTGAACAATGATGTGGCCAGTGATATTAATACCGGATTTGTATTACCCGTGTTGAGTTTCGGATTCCATTTCTTCCGCGGATTTGATCCGGTTGAATTTAATCTGAAGTATGGTTCCGGTCGCCAGGTTGAATACTTTAATGACGCGAACGGAGACCCAATTACAACTGCGGGAGGTGTACTATCTAGTGCTTTTGGACGTTCTCGCGTGGTTCGAGCCTCTATCTCGTACATCCTTAATTACTAAGTAGTTAGACGCACGTGGACAATACTGAATTTAAACTCCTTAATCGTGAAATAAGCTGGTTATCCTTTAATGAACGCGTTCTGCAAGAAGCTGAGGATCCAATAAATCCCTTGGTTGAACGTATGCGTTTCTTGGGAATCTTTTCGAACAACCTCGATGAGTTTTTCCGAGTTCGTGTAGCCACCATTCGGCGTCTAATCAAACTTCAGAACAAACAGAAAATTCAATTGCCTGAATCGCCTCAGCGGGTGATGAATCAAATTCATGAGACGGTGATGCGGCAGCAACGCAGATTCACAAAGATTTATAGTTCCATCAACAAGCAATTGGAGGATGAAAAGGTCAAAATCATCTATGAGAAGGAACTAAACAAAGAGCAACAAGCTTTTGTGGAACAATACTTTCTGGATAAAGTGGAGCCACTGTTGGTTCCCATTATGCTAAAGAAGGTTAAGAAGTTTCCGTATCTCGATGATGGTGCGGTTTACCTATTTGTTGCGTTTCAAGATCAAATTGAACACACGCAACAATATGGATTGATAAAGGTTCCAAGAAAATCGTTGAGTAGGTTCTTAGTATTACCGGGCAAACGCGATAAGAAATACATTATCTATTTGGACGACGTAATCCGTCATAACCTGCAACGCATTTTCAGAATCTTTAACCCAACGGATTTTGAGTCTTACGTATTCAAGATCACGCGGGATGCAGAGCTTGACCTTGATGACGATGTTGTAGTTGGATTCTACGATAAGATTAAGAAAAGTTTAGAAAAGCGAAAAGTAGGAGAACCACTCAGGTTTATCTATGACCGAACGATGCCCCAAAAGTACTTCGACTACCTCATACGAAAAATGAATCTCGCGCAAGAGGAGAATATCATTCCGGGAGGCAGGTACCATAACTTCAAAGACTTTATGAAGTTCCCTAATGTGGGTGATGACACAATGGTTAACCAGCGCATCAAACCGCTAAACCACAAACAGCTGGACAGTCGAAACAGTATAATCAAAGCCATAGAGCAAAAGGATGTACTACTTCACTATCCTTTCCAGTCGTTTGATTACATCATAGACTTGCTTCGAGAAGCAGCGATTAGTCCTCGAGTGAAAAGCATTCGCGTTACCCTTTATCGATTGGCAAACGATTCCAAGGTAATAAATGCCTTAGTGAATGCCGTTAAGAATGGAAAGGAAGTAACTGTGGTGATTGAGTTACAGGCTCGATTTGATGAAGAGGCCAATTTGAAGTGGGCAAAGACTCTAACAGATGGTGGCGCTAAAATCGTATTGGGATCTCCGGGTCTTAAAATTCACTCAAAGCTCATTTTGATTGAATATAAGTCGGGCAAGAACAGGCGACATATAGCGCATATTGGTACAGGAAACTTTCATGAGGGTACGGCGAACGTATATAGCGACATTTCCTTGCTCACGGCTAATGAGGAAATCACGCAAGAGGTGAGTAAGGTATTTGAGTTTATCGAGAAACCTTACCTCGCACAACGATTCAACCATTTACTGGTAAGTCCGCGTTATACCAGAAATGGACTTATTCGTCAAATCGACGAAGAAATAGCAAAGGCACAAAACGGAGATGATGGCTACATCCTGGTTAAAACCAATAGCTTGGTAGATTCGGAATTGATCGGGAAACTGTATGAAGCAGCTTCAAACGATGTTAAAATTGATTTAATTGTTCGGGGCATTTGTTGCTTGGTGCCGGAAGAACCAATCGCGAAGGGGAATATTCGAGCCATAAGCATTTTGGATAAGTTCTTGGAGCATGCTCGCGTATTTATCTTCGGCTTGGGTGACGAGCGAAAGGTATACATTGGTTCGGCAGATTGGATGCAGCGTAACCTTGATCGACGAATTGAAGTTACCACTCCTGTTTACGATGTTGAACTTAAGCAGGAACTGGCGGATTTTATCAACATCCAATTAAAAGACAATACGAAAGCACGTATTTTCGATGAGAAAATGTCTAACAAATACGTTGAGAAATCGAAAAAAGTGAATCGCTGTCAGGTAGATTTTTACACGTATCTCCAAAAAAAGCATCGTATTGAAACCGCTTAAATTCGCTTCAATCGATATCGGCTCTAACGCGATACGATTTCTGCTATCGTACGTTTTTGAATTGGAAACCGGTCCGTTTTTCCGAAAGGGAATCCTATTGCGTGTACCGCTTAGATTGGGAGAAGACGCTTTTAAACTGGGGAGAATCAGCATTGAAAAGGAAAAGCAAATGGTTGAAACCATGCTTTCGTTTAAGCATCTGATGGCTTCTCAAGAAATCGTGTCTTACAAAGCGCTGGCAACCTCCGCCATGCGTGATGCAATCAATGGTCCACTGATTGTGGATCACATCAGCAAGAAATGTGGGATTAACATCGAGATTATTACCGGTGATCAAGAAGCTGACGTTATATCGGGTGAGAAACTACCGGATTTCGCTAAAGACCTCAACCGCTTGCTCTATGTAGACGTTGGGGGAGGAAGTACCGAGATGACCTATCATGTTGGAGATGAAATTCATCGTGAGTCGTTTAACATCGGAACAATCCGATATATGATCGACCAAGTGGAGAAATCTGAATGGAAGCGCATGAAGTCGTGGCTTAAAAAACACGATTTGCATAAATCTCAGGTTCTAATTCTGGGTTCCGGTGGTAACATCAACAAGATTTTTAAAATGAAACGACGACGAAGCTCGGATATGTATATATCAACCAAGAGCTTAATGGAGTTTTATGAAGAAACGAAACCGCTGTCGTATACCGACAAAATTGTTACCTATAACTTAAACCCGGATCGTGCGGATGTAATCATACCTGCAGCAGAAATATTCCTTCACATCACAGATCTAACGGAGACAAAACGCATCTATGTACCTAAAACCGGTTTATCGGATGGTATTGTCCGCTCACTGTACGAAGAATATTTAGCGTCAAAGAATTAAACGCTCGAATTATTCTGATTCTGGCTCTTCGCTGTCGTCGTTGTTCTCATCGGACTCTTCTTCCATCGAATCTTCAGAGCTGCCATTTTCGAGCGCATCCAACGCATCCAGTTTTCGACCAATTTCATCTAAGAGCGCCTGGTCACCATCATATGCTTCCTGAATACCTTGAAGGGTGGCTCTAGCTTGGAAGTAATCGTCTTCTGCAACATAGATATCAGCAAGTAGGATAAATCCTTTCACTACCCAGTATTCGTATGAAGCAAAGTCCTCACTCATACCAAATATTTCACCTTTACTGTCCTCGTATTTTTCTTGATCAAATAGTACACGACAACGATAGTATTGTGCTTCGGCACCTTCTTCTGTAGAAGATTCTTTCACCACATAATCTAAGTGGAACATTGAGGTGAGGAAGTTCTTGTTTTCATATTGAATCTTACCCAGAATGAGGTTGGCTTCGATTAGGTAGGAGGCTTCCACGTTTTCAATTGGAAGAACATCGGTGGCATTCTTCTTTGCAGCATCCATGTTGCCCAAAGTATAGTTACAACGCATTTGTCCAACTACTGCCGATGTGAAATGCATTTTAGAGCTTGCAATTCGCTCTAGCTTACTAAAGTAGGGTAGGGCCCTCGTGTATTTCTTCTGCCAGTAATACAACTCGGCCAGCTTGTAAGTTGCATCTTCTAGGTACTCGCTCAACGATTGGTCTGCCACATACTTATAATTCTCTGCGGCTACATCATATTGGTTATCGGCGTAGGCACACTCTGCAACATAGTAGTGCGCTTCGATAAGGAAGAATCCGGATTTGCCAAAACGCGACTTATACGAGTTAAAACCTTTCATGGCTCCAGTACAATCTCCCATACGATATTTCTGTAGAGATGATTCGTACAACAGTGAATCTTGGTAGGTTACACGCATTCCACTGTTTGGTCGGTCATTTACATAGGTAAGCCATTCGTCTACCTGATTCATTTGGATGGAAACGGTTTCGCCCAAATCATAAGCCTCTTTGGCACTGGCTGTATTTGGGAATTCTTCGATTACTTTTTTGCAGTACTCTAATGCCTTCTCGTAGTCACCGCTATTGTTGAATATGTTTCCGATTTTTACGTAACTGGCAGGAACATAAATACTTGCGCTGTGGTTTGCAATTAATCGATTAAACATGCGTAATGCAGACTCCGGCTGGTTTAACGATTTTAAGTATGTGTCGCCAATTTCGAATAACGCGTCATCCACAAATAAGGACTTAGGGAAAGACGATTCGATTTTTTGAAGTACCGAAACCTTGGTTTGCGGTTCACCTTGGAGGCCACGCAATATGCCGGTTTGAAACAGCGCGTAATCACTTTGCGGATATCGGCCTTCGGCTACCGGTTTGTATGCCGATATTGCATTGTCGTATTGTTTCTTTAAGAAATAACTATCGCCTAATCGCAAAGCATTGTCGTTATAAACACGACTTCCACGTTCATTGCCTGCAGCAGCGTTGTACTTCTTGAAGTAGTTAAGTGCTTGGTTAACTTGTTTCTCCATGTAGTGTGTATATCCCAAAGCGTATAAAGCTTTGGTGTAGTACTCACTAGACGAGGCCTGAGGGATGGCTAGCATTCTACTGTATTCCCCTCGAGCAGACTTATATTTCTTGTCTACAAAATGGATCTCTCCCAACCAATAGTGCGATTCAGCTTCTAGCTTGCGATCTGGTGTGAATCTCAGTGATTTGTTAAAGTAAGTCGCAGCATCGGTGTATTTGCGATCGGTGTAAAGTTGTTGCGCCCGGTTGTACGTAATCTTCTGATAAATTGATTTTGCTTGAGCGTTGTAGTTCTTGATCTCTTCTAATACACGAATCGCTTGATTGTAATTCTTCGTATTTACCAGCATCTCAGCCAACATCGATTTTGCATCATCTTCATACTCACTGTTCGGATAGGTTGTGATGAAATCCTGTGTTGTTTGAATGGCGTTGTTGTGACGTCCTTGTTCAAAGGCCAGTTTAGCG
>Ga0181577_10001157_pt1 | contig 21396 bp, 19 predicted proteins | sample 101ome_21_FD_132468 | JGI IMG/M metagenome (GOLD analysis project Ga0181577, IMG submission 132468) | Coastal salt marsh microbial communities from the Groves Creek Marsh, Skidaway Island, Georgia - 101413BT metaG (megahit assembly) | ecosystem: Environmental > Aquatic > Marine > Intertidal...
AGCACGCCATCTCGATAAACCTACTGAGACGACCCATGAGTTCGGAACAAATCCCTTGCTCAGAGCTCAGTTAGAGAAAGATCTGAATGAATTGATCCTTCCTAGATACTCGGTAAAGGTGGATTACGAATGGTCGGGTATCATGGCCTTCGGAAAAAATAAACAGCCCATCATAAAGAAGGTCTCAGACCGCATTGCTGTAGCCGCACGTCTTGGTGGAATGGGGGTGGCTCTGGGCTCTTTGTTGGGCAAAGAAGTTGCCGACTTGTTATAAAAATAAATGGGCTTTCTTAGAGAAGAGCGCGATTATTTCTATTTTGAAGCAAGAGGACATCGTTGTCCATTTTTTAACATGAACGTTTCGCCCAAAGTCTTGTTTGATCATTGCTATCAGTCTTATGGTATAGCTGCTGTTAATGTATTTACCATGGAGCAAGTCATAGGTCTGTTTGAGGCGGCTTCAATCGCAAAGGCACCTTTTATCGTTCAACTTACACCTGCCGCGAGAAATTATGCCGATTCGAGAATGCTCTTGGCAATGATTTCAGCTGCTGCGGAACGATTTCCACAAGCAGTTTATGCAGTTCATTTAGATCACGGAGTAGAAGCACATATTCTAGATGCGATATCCACTTCGGGATACGATTCAGTCATGATTGACGCATCACACGATCCATTTGAAGAAAATGTCAAAAGAACCAAAGGTATCGTAGAAAAAGCCCACTCTAAAGGAGTGTTTGTAGAAGCCGAATTAGGAGTGCTAAGCGGAGTAGAAGACGACCTGATAGTTGATGGTAAGCATGCTAAGTACACAGACCCGGATCAAGCTTTAGCTTTTGTCCAACAAACAAATTGTGATAGTTTGGCAATAGCGGTTGGAACCAGTCATGGGGCCTATAAATTCTCCGGGGATCAGCGTATTCGTCTCGATTTACTGCATGCCATAAAAGAGAAACTTCCGCGCTTTCCATTAGTTCTTCATGGAGGATCAGCGGTAAATCCTTCAGAAATTGAATGTATTAATCAGTTTGGTGGAACCTTAGGTACCGATGCTGCTGGGGTTCCAGACGAAGATGTGAAAGCCGCCATAGAATTAGGCATTTGTAAAATCAATATTGCCACGGACATACGCTTGTTATGGACACGCACCCATAGAACATTCTTTGCTACGCAACCTGATCAATTCGACCCTACTATTCCTGGAAAAGAATTCATTCAGGCATTTAAATCATTCATGATCCGCAAATTCGAGCTCTTTAATGCCCAAGAAAAGAGCCTTATATTTTTAGAAACATTAACCTCATAGCGCATGTCTCCTCTTTGTATACACCCACATCCCTCTGATTCCGTTTACCATCGGGTCACCCCAAAATCTGCTGGCTGGACGTATTTGAATTTTGAAGCAAGACGGCTAAGCAAGGGAGAGTCTTGGGAGCATGAGACCCAGAATTGTGAAATGGTGATCGTATTGCTTTCAGGGAATTATACTGTGACAAGTAACCATGGAAAATTTGAAACAATCAATGGCAGAAAGGACGTTTTTAGTGGCGTAGCACATACCTTATACCTGCCTATACATTCGAGTTTTACTTTGAAAGCAGAAAGCGCGCATTTAGATATCGCCTATGCATGGTGTGAGGTAGATGAGGCTTTTCCAGCAAAATTTGTGCGCCCGGAAGAAACGCCCACGGTACTATTTGGAGGAGACAATGCCTCAAGGCAGTTTAATGATTTAGTGCCTCCTGGGTTTGGGTGCAGCAGGATTGTTTCAAGAGAGGTTTATACTCCATCCGGAAATTGGAGTTCATTTCCGGCACACAAGCACGATGAGCGCAGAGTTTCAGAAGAGGGGGTATTACTCGAACCCGTTCAAGAGGAAACTTACTTTTACAAGTTTCAAAAAAAAGAAGCATACGCCATTCAACAAGTGTATACTAAAGACGGTAGTCTTGATGAGATTGTTAGACCAAGGCACGACGATGTTGTCTTGATTCCTAAGGGCTACCATCCCGTAGTTGCTGAACACGGCTTTCATTGTTACTATCTCAATTTCTTGGCAGGGACAGATCAAAGTTTGGCTAACTCCACGGACCCAGACCACGAATGGATATACAATTCATGGACAACGATGGACCCTAGACTTCCTCTAGTAACCGCTGAAATGAATGAAACAAACACCTTATGAAAACACAACCCCAGGTTCTAACTATTGGTAGATCTTCTATTGATCTCTACTCTCAAAATATTGGAGCAGCCTTTGAAGAAATTCAAGGATTTGATGCATTTGTGGGTGGATCTCCTTTAAATATAGCCGTAGGTTGCTCTAGGTTAGGAATAAAAACAAGTCTGTTGACTGCCGTTGGTGAAGACAAGGTTGGAAGTTTTATTTTGAATTTTCTAAATCGCGAAAACATTGACACTTCCTTAATCCCTACTAAGGCGAATGCGCGAAGCAGTGCAGTGGTTCTGGGTATTGAACCGCCTGATCGTTTTCCGCTAGTCTTTTATAGAGACAATGCAGCCGATAGCCAAATAGACATTGACGATGTGCTTCGCGCTCAGGTAGAGAGCTATGAAATCGTATTGCTCAATGGCACTGCCCTCAATAAAGAGCCAAGCAGAAGTGCCTGTCTTTTAGCGGCTGAAATAGCATCAAAATCCAAAGCCCAAACCCTGCTTGATCTTGACTTCAGAGCCGATCAATGGCATGACTATCGCGCTTTCGGCATCACCATTCGAAGTTTACTTTCTCACATTGATATTGCGATTGGAACAGAAGAAGAGATCATGGCCGCTACCTTAAGAGACAAAGAAGCCGTAAGTATTACGCACCAACAAATTTCGTCACCGACAATTAAGGGAGACCTGTATGCCGCGATTGATGAATTATTAACCCTCGGACCCAAGGTACTTATTGTCAAGAGAGGTCCTCGAGGTGCAAGCGTTTATTGCAAGGGAGAAGAACCCATTGAAGTGCCTGGCTTCCCCGTTGAAATACTGAATACCCTTGGGGCTGGAGACGCTTTTGCAAGCGGGTTCATTTATGGACTGCTTCAGCAGTGGGATTGGTATAAGTCATGTCGAATGGGTAACGCAAGTGGAGCCCAAGTCGTATTGCAAAAGGGCTGTGCGAATTTCATGCCCACACTGAAAGAGTCTCTTGAATTTATTAAAACACACGGAGGATTTTAAACTATGGAACCACTTAAGGTCTTTATAAACGGAACCTGGAAGCAGAGTAATTCAACCACCTACCTCGAGGTACTCAATCCGGCCAATCAAGAGTGCGTGGCGCAGGTGCCTGTAGGCCCTAATACAGCTAAAGATGTGAGTGCAGCCGTCGAGGCTGCGCAAAATGCCTATTTGCAGTGGAAAAAGGTGCCTGTGATGAAACGGGTTCAATGCCTCTATCATCTCAAACAGCTTTTAGAAACTCACAAAGAAGCTATTGCTATCTCTATCACTAATGAATGTGGAAAGACGAAAGACGAGTCTTTAGGAGAGTTGCAACGTGCTATAGAAAATGTTGAGGTAGCCTGTGGTACCCCCATGCTCATCTCGGGTGATATTATCGAAGATATAGCCAGTGGCATTGATGAAATGATGATTCGTCAACCTTTGGGAGTGACAGCCTGTATCACTCCTTTTAATTTTCCGGCGATGATTGTGTTCTGGTTTTTACCTTACGCCATTTCCACGGGTAATGCATGTATTGTAAAACCTTCAGAAAAGGCACCTAAAACAATGAATTTGCTGTTTGAATTAATTCAACAGCTCGATATTCCAGACGGGCTAATTAGTTTGGTACATGGAGGCAAAGAAAGTGTGGACGCGCTCATCCAACACCCCCAAATTAAAACCGTTAGTTTTGTAGGAAGCACCAATGTTGCCCGTTACATTTATTCTGAATGCGGCAAATATGGTAAAAGAGTTCAAGCCCAAGGAGGCGCCAAGAATCCGATCATTGTATTACCCGATGCAGAACTAGATCTCACCGCAAAAATTGTAGCGGATTCGGTGTACGGCTGTGCAGGTCAACGATGTCTTGCCGCCTCGGTAGTGATTCGTGTTGGGGATGAAAAGAATACGGTCAAAGAAGCACTCGTTGAGACCGTAAAATCCAAAGTCGTTGGATACGGTTTAAACGAAGGGGTTAGTATGGGCCCTGTAATTTCAAAAGAGAGCAAACAACGTATCACAGGGCTAATCCATCAAGGAACCGAAGAAGGAGCATCGGTATTACTAGACGGGCGAAACATAACAGTGCCCAAGTACGAAGGTGGAAACTTTATTGGACCTACCATTCTAGAAAATGTACCTGTAGATCAGTCACTCATAAAAACAGAAATTTTTGGCCCGGTTATGAGTCTGATTTCGATGCCCACTATTGAAGAGGCCATAGCTTTTATAAATAACGGAGCCTATGGCAATATGGCTTGCCTTTTCACCAGTAATGGGGCCCATGCAAGAGCCTTTAGAAATGAGGCTCAGGCCGGAAACATTGGAATCAACATCGGAGTAGCCGCCCCTATGGCCCAGTTTCCGTTTAGCGGATGGAAGGACAGTTTCTTTGGGGACCTTCACGGTCAAGGAAAGCATGCTATTGAATTCTTTACCCAAACCAAGGTGGTAATTGAACGATGGCCTAACGAATGGTCAAGAAAATTTTAAGCTCATGATACACATCGCAAATGCTCCATGTTCTTGGGGGGCGTTAGAATTCGATTTAGAACAGAAATCAGAGCCTATTGGGTACGCTCAAGTTCTCGACGAAATGACCCAAACGAAGTATCAAGGCACCGAACTAGGAGATTGGGGGTTCATGCCAACAGATCCGTCAGCACTAAGATCTGCTTTAGTCATGCGAAATCTCGAGTTGGTAGGCGCTTTTGTTCCTGTTAATTTAAAGGATAAAACAAGTCATTCGGCGGGGGTTGAGCATGCGCTTAAGGTGGCACGACTCATGCATGAAGCAGGGTATTCGAACGCATTTATTGTTTTAGCCGATGAGAATGGGACAGATAGTGTTCGCACCCTTAACGCCGGAAGAGTGAAGAAAGATATGCAACTGAGTGAGGTGCAGTGGAATGTTTTTGCCGACGGATGCATGCGTATTTCAGAAAAGGTGCAATCCGCCTATCAGATGCGAACTGTTTTTCATCATCACTGTGCGGGCTTTGTTGAAACTCCAGATGAGATAGCGAAACTCATGCATCTCACAGATCCCTCACTTATGGGGTTGTGTTTTGACACCGGTCACTATGCCTTTGGCGGAGGTGACCCCACAGAAGGGCTTCAGCAATTTCAATCCCGCATTTGGCATGTGCACTTCAAGGACTTTGATCCGAAAGTTGCACAGCTTTCAAGTGCTGCGAATGGAGATTATTTTGATGCCATTTCTAAAGGGGTTTTCTGTGAATTAGGAAAGGGAGCCGTTGATTTTTCAGAAGTTAAAAATATCTTGGATCAACAGCAGTACAAAGGCTGGATTGTGGTGGAACAAGACGTCTTACCCGGCATGGGAGAACCGAAGGCATGCGCAGCCTCAAATCGAAATTATTTAACCTCAATCGGACTCTAATTATATGGCACTTAAAATAGCAATTGCAGGTCTAGGAAGAATCGGTCAAATACACCTCGAGAACTTATTGCAACTTAAAGAAATACAAGTAGTAGGGGCCACGGACCCCATTGAAGCTTCTTTAAAGTTTGCAGAAAGTAGGGGGGTAAAGTGCTATGATTCTTTTGATTTACTTCTCGATGAAAGTGGCTGTGAGGCGGTAGTCATTTGTTCACCCACTGACACCCATGCAGACTACACCATACGTACCGCCGAAAAAGGCAAGCATATCTTCTGCGAGAAACCCCTCGACCTCTCACTAGACAAGGTAAAAGAAGTCATAGCGGTTATTGAGCGCTATCAAACCAAGCTCATGCTAGGATTCAATCGCCGTTTTGACAAAGAGTTCATGAGCGTAAAAGAACAGATACTAAACGGCGCTATCGGAGACCTGCATATTGTAAGAATAACAAGCAGAGACCCCAAGTCACCTCCAGCATCTTACATCGCGCATTCGGGTGGTATTTTTCTTGATATGAGTATACATGATTTCGACATGGCCCGATTCATTGTAGGCAAAGAAGTTGTTCAGGTATATGCTCAGGGTGCGGTTCGAATTGACCCCGAAATTGGCGCAGCGGGAGACTTAGACACCGCTGTTATTCAGCTTACCTTCAGTGACCAAACCATCGCTGTCATCGACAACAGTCGTCAAGCAGTCTATGGCTACGATCAGAGACTAGAGGCTTTTGGATCTTCAGGAATGATTCGAGCTGAAAACAGGACGACAGATCGCCACGAGCTATTTACTGCAAAAGGTGTGCACAGTGCTTTACCCGAGTACTTCTTTCTTGAACGCTATGCCGAAGCCTACAAGACCGAAATGAAATCGTTTGTCGAACACTTAACCCAAGGCACCGCCACAAGCCCTAATGCTTATGACGGATTGGCCTCTTTGAAAATTGGCCTTGCGGCAAAACGTTCAATTGAAGAACAACGTCCGGTCCATTTAGATGAATTTAATTCCTAATTAAACCGCCTATGAAAACGATACAACTCACCACCGCACAGGCCATTGTTCGTTATCTCGGAGCTCAATACAGTGAACGCGATCAAAAAAGTCAACGCTTATTTGCAGGATGCTTTGGCATTCTTGGCCACGGCAATATTGCTGGAATGGGGCAAGCATTAGACCAAGAAAAATCACTTATCTATTACCAGAGTCGCAATGAACAGTCCATGGTTCATGCAGCAGCAGCCTATGCAAAAGTCAGTAATCGTTTGAGCACCATTGTGTGTACATCATCTATCGGACCTGGTGCAACTAATATGATCACCGCTGCCGCAGCAGCTACTATAAATCGATTACCCGTTTTACTATTGCCTGGAGATTTATTTGCAAATCGACAGGTCGCACCCGTGTTGCAGCAACTAGAATCACCGTATTCACAAGACATTTCGGTTAATGACTGTTTTAAACCCATCTCAGCCTATTGGGACCGGATTAATCGTCCTGAACAATTACTAACGGCATTGCCTGAAGCAATGCGAGTACTCACCTGCCCCGTTCAAACTGGCGCCGTCACCTTATCCTTACCTCAAGATGTTCAAGTAGAGGCTTTCGAGTTTCCGGTATCGTTCTTTGAAGAAAAACAATGGACCATATCTCGTCCTAGGCCAGATAGATCGCTTATGGCAAAAGCCGTAGAGGCCATAAAGCAGTCTGAGAAACCACTCCTCATTCTTGGGGGTGGAGCTCATTACAGCGAGGCGCTTGAAGCAATAAGGGTGCTGGTAGATCAAACCGGAATTCCGATTGCTGAGACTTTTGCCGGTAAAGGAGGGCTTCCTTATGACCACGAGAGTAATTTAGGGGCTTTAGGAGTGACCGGGACACCCGGAGCGAATCGAATTGCACAAGAGGCCGATCTCATCATAGGAGTAGGAACACGGTACTCAGATTTTACCACCGCCTCTAAATCTTTATTTCAAAACAATAAGGTTAGATTCATAAATATCAACATTGCATCCTTTGACGCCGCCAAGCATCATGGATTAATGCTAACTGGAGATGCCAAAGTAACGGTAGAAGAACTTCTCACAGGCCTATCAGATTACAAGGTGTCACCTTCGTACAGTACCAGAGTAAAATCACTTTGCAGAGCATGGGATGAAAAGGTGTCAGAAGTCTATAACTACAGACACCATCCTCAAATGAGTCAAGGTGAAATCATCGGAGCCGTAAATGATTTAGCATCATACGATGCCATTATGGTGGCAGCCGCCGGAAGTTTGCCTGGAGATCTGCACAAATTATGGAGAACCAAAAACGCTAAAGGCTTTCATCTAGAATACGGGTATTCTTGCATGGGGTATGAAATCGCCGGTGGACTGGGCGCTAAAATGGCATGCCCAGATAGAGAAGTGTACGTAATGGTCGGAGACGCGAGTTACCTCATGCTTGCCCAAGAGATAGTTACCTCTGTGCAAGAAGGACTTAAACTGATCGTCATTCTTATAGACAACAACGGATACAAGAGCATAGGATCTCTTTCACGCAGTATTGGCAGTAATGGCTTTGGAACTCGTTTCTTGTTTAGAGACTCGAATTCAGGACAAGTCGAAGGCGATCTGACCTCAGAAGCTTCATATTTGCCCGTGAATTTGGCAAAAAATGCCCGAAGTCTGGGAGCCCATGTGATTGAATGCACCGATTACGACTCCTTAACTAAAGGAATAAAAGAAGCACAAGCCCATCCCAAAACAACGGTCATTTATACTACTTGCGATCGCTATCACAGTGTCGAAGGATATGGCTGGTGGGACGTGCCTATTGCTCAGGTGAGCACCTCGAAAGAGGTAAATGAAGCAAGAGAAGCCAATAAAACTCAACAAGCCAATCAACGTTTTTATTACTAATTTAAATCGATGCAAACCGCCCTAACCTTTATCGCTTTTACTGCATTTGTGGCCTTTTTCTCTTGGTACAAATTGAGAAAGGAATCGTTAAGTTCTCAAGAAGGCTATTTCTTAGGGGGGCGGAGTCTAAGCGGTTTAGTAATCGCAGGTTCAATGATTCTGACGAATATTTCGACAGAACACTTGATTGGAATGAACGGATCGTCATACCGCAATGGATTTGTCATTATTGGATGGGAAGTGACCTCGGCACTTGCCCTGGTGGTGGCCGCATTATTCTTCGTTCCCAAATACCTAAAAATGGGACTAACCACTATTCCAGAGTTCTTAGAATACCGCTTTGATGCCACTACACGTACATTGGTTGCGGCTTTCCTTATGATCTCGTTTGTGGTTACACTGTTACCAATTGTATTATACACCGGAGCGATCAATTTAGAAAGCATCTTCTCTGTTTCTGAACGATTAGGCGTTTCTCATCAAACAGGCTTATGGATTACCGTTTTTGGGATTGGAATCATCGGATCTGTTTATGCCATTTTTGGAGGGCTAAAGGCGGTAGCGTTTTCAGATTCAATTAATGGAATAGGGTTATTGCTAGGCGGAACGGCCATTCCGCTCATTGCGCTCTACCAAATCGGAGACGGTCATATTCTCGAAGGACTTTCAGCAGTTATAGATCACGCCCCCGAAAAATTCAATGTGATTGGCAGTAAAGAATCCGTATTGCCTTTCGAGGTGCTTTTCACCGGACTAATGATCAATCAATTGTATTTCTGGGGAATGAATCAAACCATCATTCAAAGGGCACTTGGAGCAAAAAACCTAAAAGAGGCGCAAAAAGGATTGCTGTATACCGGGGTGCTTAAAATCCTTGTTCCAATAATAATTATCCTTCCAGGAGTAATTGGGTTCTATTATTTTGGAGATGCCCTCTATGATAATCAAGATCTAATTTATCCTGAGCTCATTAAAAAATTGCTTCCAAATAGCTTTGTGGGAGTCTTTGCGGCCATCATCATGGGAGCAGTTTTAAGCACCTTCAACAGCGTACTTAACAGCGCGGCTACCATTTTTAGCCTAGACATTTACAAAAAACACCTTAACGCAGCTGCCAACGAGAAACAATTGGTGAAGGCAGGAAAATTAACTTCTACCCTACTTGCACTTTTTGCGATGATGGTTGCACCTCTTGTAGTGAATGCCCCTGAGGGCTTATATCAGCTATTACAGCAATTAAACGGAATATTTTTTATTCCAATTGCCTCAATAATGATCGCTGGATTTTTTATGCGTTCAATTACTGCAAAGGCGGCAAAAGTTGCATTAATTTTCGGACTGATTTTCTATATCGCTACCACCTTTATATTTAAGGTCGACCTTCATTTTGTGCACCTTTGGGGCATTGAGTTTGTGCTCAATATGATTCTCATGTTTGCCGTATCTAAAGGATCTAGAGCGCAGCTTTCCGACTTCACTAAAATAGACGTCCCTAGCCTCGATATGCACCCTTGGAAACATACCAAGACCCTATCTTTCATTCTTTGCGCAGTTACTGTAATTATCTATATTCTTTTAGGTCAGTTCTAGAAGAATAGGGCTAATAGGACATTAACGCGTTCCCATAGGCATGGGTGATTGATAGGCTTCAAAAAGATAGCGGTCTGGAAGTACTAAGGTTCCCGTAGTAAAAATCAGAGAGGACTCGGATCCATTTTTAAAAGTCACTTCAATCAAAGAAGCCGTATATCCCTCAGCACTTTCTGGCGCTTTAATAGCATATATTCCGTCCTCATTTTTGGGCAATAGGGTCTTTTGCCAATTTTGTCCGACCTCCCAAATTCTAAAATCTCTTGCATTTGGATTGGTAATAGACCATAGGGCGATTTCATAGTCGGATTCTGCGTCTTTGATTAAAACTTCAAAACGATCAAAGTCAATGTTCCACTCCCATTGCGGAATCGACTGCTCATGCGCTAAGGCATCAAAAAAAGAAAAGACATTTGAGGTATTGTAAGAACCGGCAAGCCCGTGATTGCCATTGGGTACGTATTGCAATTGCTTGTATCCTGGTAATTCGTCGAAATAGTACTTCCATGAATCGGTAACAAAAAATTCATCGATCGTTCCATTAACAATCAATTTAGGCATCTCAAAACGCTCTTTAAACTCAAAAGGCTCTACAAATTCAAGTAGCCTGTCAAATTCCTTTGAACCTATCCATTCCATGATCCCGTAATTGACATAATCCTGAACGGCAGGTGACCAATCTCCATAAACTCGGTAGTGATGCTCAAATGACTCCTCGAGATTAAGCAGATCAATTACTAGTGGGGCTATGCCCATCACTCGATCATCAACTGCTGCAGTGGTCCAAGTCGTCCATCCTCTTTTCGAAGCACCAGAAATAAAGAACTCTTGCACAGGCAAACTGCTCTTTGATGTTACCGCTTGAACCACATCCATGGCTCTAGAAACCGCTCTTGTCATTGGAAATCGAGCCAACCACTCGGCCTGATCATCGGTCGCACCACGGGTTAAAAACTGCTTCCATCCGTAGGCGATTAAATCATCTTCATAGCGGTCAATGGTATCGCTAGTTCCAAAATGCACCGGTTGAAAAGGAACATTACTCACGTGAGCAATTACAGCTCTCGTTGAAATAGCTTTTTCTACATTGAGGGTATCAAGCTGCCAAACCTCATCTGCTGAACTGCCCCCACCAATAAACAACAAAGCCTTATCGGTATCTATTTCATTCGGAACAGCAATGTCTACCCAATGCCACCATTCTGAAGGGGTCGTTTGATCTTCAGCCATCCATTCTCCTGAAATCATTTTTGCCCTGTACACTTTAGCTCCCGTGTATTCGAGAGAATCCACGACAGAAAAACTATAACCCGTGTTGTTTTTGACATAGGCCTGTAATTGCTCAATGGGCTGCAGCGCGGTAAGTTCTTCTGCAGGGGTACTGCAAGAATTAAGCCCAATTAATACGAGCGTTAACGCCAAATAGAATTTCTTATTCATGTAATAAATTTATAACCAATTAAATAGCATACTTAGATTAATCCTAATAGGTGGTTTTTGACAATTGGAATTTGCGCTGGTGCCATACTCAATGCAGATACACCCATATCAATAAATTTTTCAGTGTAGTTTGTATCGGCAGCAAGCTCTCCACAGATACTCACTGACTTTCCAACGGATTTGGCCACACGCGAAAAATTATCAATGAGTTCAATTAATGTAGGTTTAGCGTCTTCAAAATAGACAGAGAGTTGACCATTCAAGCGATCTGCAGCCATTAAAAACTGTGCCAAATCATTGGTCCCAAAAGAAAAGAAGTCTGCTAAATCAATAAATTCAAGGGGGCGTAAAGCAACGTTAGGAATCTCAACCATAATGCCTACTGGAGGCATTTCTAGTTCTAAGTGATCGTGATTGTGAAAATCCTCTAGTTCTTTTTTAATCAGTTGTTTAATTTCAATGCAATCGTTCGTTGATGCAATCATTGGACATAAAATTCGTATAGAATAATGTTGTGAAAGTCTCAATAAAGCTCTTATCTGAGGCTTAAGCAATGACTCATAATTTCTAATCCCTAATCGTAAGGCACGTATTCCCATCGCTGGATTTTCTTCTTTTGGAAGCTCCATAAAACCCAATGGTTTGTCTGATCCGAAATCCAATAAACGAATGGTATGAACTACTCCAGAAAAAGAGCTTAACATTGACTCATATAGAGTATAATGGTCCTCTTCCGATAAAGGTTTTTGTTGCTGAAGAAAAGCTAACTCTGTTCTAAAAAGTCCAATGCCTTCAGCCCCATTTTCCTTTGCTTGTTCTACTTCTAAAAGGCTCCCAACATTTGCTTCAATGGATAAGGTGCGACCAGATTTTGTATAGGCCTTGGCCTTGGCCTGGCTTTTGACTACCTCCCAATGAATACGTTTCTCTTTAATCTGGGCCCCTGTAACTTGAACAAGTTCTTTGGATGGATTTATGATGAACCGATTACCATCTGAATCAAGAATAGAGAATGAGCCATCGGCAATTTTCATTACATCATCATCAACTCCTATAAGCAGTGGTATTCCCATTGCCTTTGCGAGAATAGCGGCGTGGTCAGTGAGTCCACCTTCAACCAATACAATTCCTGCTAAATTCTCTTGTTTAATGGTAGATAATTGTTGCGTACTGAGATGATGCGCGAGGAGAATGGCTTGCTCATTCCAATCCTCGGTACTATGCTCTTGCCCGAGACCAATCCGAATAACTAACTCCGCTAACATTCTTACATCATCAGCTCTCGCACTTAAGTAAGGATCATCTAGGGCTAGGAGTGAGAGGGCATAATGCTCAGAGACCTTTTGAAAAGCAAAAAAGGAATTTTTCTTTGTCTCTCGAATAAAATCCTGTGTTTGGTTTATCAGCTCAGGATCTTGAAGCATTTGATCGTAAGCGTCATATAAGGCAAGTTCGGACTCCTCTAATCGTATACCCATAGAATCTTTCCATGATTCTACACGCAGTCTTGCTTGATAAATAGACTCCTCAAGCCTAGTGAAATCAGCCTCTACATCAGAAACTACATGCTCTGGAATATCAAGAGGTTTTGCGGGATAGATCTTTCGCACGGGAGCCATTACCAAACCCGAAGAGGCACTCCTTCCGTGGAATTCAAGATCACTCATTAATAAGCATTAAAGTTTGATGTCACCAAATTCGATAACCGGTCCAAGGCCATTGCCTCATCTACTCCATTGGTTTCGATCCGAATTTCTTGCTTTGATTTCACCCCTAATGACATTAAAGAAAGCATGCTTTTGCCATTTGCTTTCTTATCATTAAAATAAACCAGAACTTCTGCCTCAAAGGAGCTAGCGATCTTGGCAAAAAGCGAGGTTGTTCTTGCATGAAATCCAATGGGATCGTTCAATACCAGTGTTTTTTGTATCATGATGAAGTAAATAGATTCTCAGCTTGATCCATGATTAAAGCGGGTTCACGAACTGCCTTATTTACGCTTACATCAAGTATGGGTTTTCCGGCAAACCTATTTTTACCTGAGATCGTAACCATTTTTGCGATGATCACCACATCGGCTTCTGAAATTTGTTCCGTAGTCAACTTGGTTGGAATTTTATGTCCCCCTTGTTCTTCTACGGCAATTATATGGCCTCTTTTATCGGCTTCTTTGGTTAAGGCTATAGCTGCCATTTTGCTGTGTGCAACTCCGGCCAAGCAAGAAGTAATTAATGCAATTTTCATAGGTTCTAATTCATTATTCGTTTTCAGCATCAGCAGCCTCAATTGCTGAGATATCTCTGTTACTAAATTGTTTCAATAGGTTGGCCGTCAGTGCGGTGACCACCGATCCTACCACCACCGCTAGAACAAATACGAGGGGCTTGTCATAAAAAAACCATTGTGCAATCCCTAAAACTGGAGTGCTCAATTCTAAAAGGAAAATCCCAGCGACCAATCCAGCGATTGTGGACCCAGCTACGGTAGCAATTGTAACTCTTAATAAGTCGCCGGCCGCTAAGGGTATAACTATTTCGGTAAATCCTCCGACTATTGCATAGATCCATGAACTCTTGGCATAATTGCGTTCGGTTTTCGTATACAATGACGGCTTCAGAAACGTAGCTAGGCACATTCCAAGCGGCGGAACAGTAACGATAGCACCGCAAATACCTAGTGGAACATACAATTCTAAGTCCATGACCGCAGTGGCAAAGGTGCTCTGTGTTTTACTAAAGGGTCCACCGTAATCAACTCCTCCGAGAAACCCCATTACAGCACCCATAATCGCTGATCCTTGCTCTCCTAGATTGGATAATATTTGGGATAGAAATACCATAAGCGACGCTATCGGTGGCCCCAATAAATAGACCATAAAAAGAACTACCATTAAGGTACTGAGTACAGGCGCTAAAAACCCCCAAGTACTCTGCAAAATAGAAGGCAGTTCAACCTTCAGCAGCATATAGGTGACATATCCGACCAAGATTCCACCAACTAATGCGCCTAAATAGCCTGTATCGATTTGTTGCGCCAATATCCCAATGATAAATCCCGGGGCGATGCCAGGAGTTTCAGAAATACTGTATGCCGTATATGCCGCCATAATGGGAACAAAGAAGGTAAGTCCGATGGTACCAACATCCTTAAATACCTTCCAGATCGAATCGTCTGGAACATTTGGTCCACCTAAGACGGCTAAGCTTCCAACCATTCCTCCAATGAGAAGAATAGGGAGCATATAAGAAACCCCAGTGCGAAAATGCACTCCTGTGTTTCTGAAAATCTCCTTTGTTTCACTCCAAAAATTCATAGACCAGGGATTAATAGTTTACAAAAGACTCTTGAATTTCTTGTTCGGTTTGAGCTTTTTCCCAAACTTCCCTTACCTCTTCTTCTAAAGCCAAGGTTGCGATTTGAGACATAAGTTCTATATGGTGATTATCTTCACCCTCATTCGATTGAGGAACAGCCAAAGCAAGAATAAATCGAACTTTTTCATCGTCTTCGTCCCACACCAAGTCGGTAGTCCGTGCAAAAGCAAAACCAGGATTTACAACAGCCTTTGAAGCGGCATGTGGAATGGCGATACCGTATCCACAATACGTAGAAAGCGATGCTTCGCGCAGTAAAACATCTGAAACATAGGTTTCCGCATCATTAATGACGCCTGCTTGGACCAATCCTTTTGCGAGTTTGTGAATCGCCGCCTCTTTTGAGTTGGCTTGAAGCGATAAGTCAATGTAAGCTGGAGTTGGCATAAAATATCCTTTTAAGACGAGTGTTGTGCTTTTTGAATGGCAGTTTCACAACGCTTAAAGCCAGCAGTAATACCTTCTGGATCTTTAAATATTGCTGATGACAAGACCACAACATCTGGCTGGCATTGAATCAGGGGAGCTAAATTATCTGCACGGATTCCTCCATCAATAGCAATCTCGCACCCTGGATTTTTTTCATCTACCAATTTTCGTGCACGTCTTAAAAGATCAAGGCATGAACGTCTCCATCCCCAATTGTCTTTACCGTCAGTTTCGTCCACCCCATGAACCACAATATGAAGTCTATCAATGTCATAAATTGATTCTTCTACAAAAGATAAAGGGGTGTATAAGCCGATCGTTAAACCAATTTTCATTTTACGCTCGCGACACCAATTAATAATGTAAGCTAGTGGGGCACCTATGAAGTGCTCTGCAGGAATAATGAGCATATTCGTGCCTACCTTTGCTAATTTTTCGATAAATAGTAGATCGCAAGTTTCGGTATAGATGTGACATTCAATAGGCTTGTCAGTATAAGGTCTTATACCCTCTATGATTTGATGCCCACCCATAAGTTGCATATTCTTTAAATCGTGCATGTCAGCGGCGTCTGAATGAATATAATCTGCTCCGGCCTCTGTAGCCTCCTTAACAATATCCGCCAGGTGTCCGTAATCAACATGGGCAAGGCCTGCAGCAATTTTAATTGGTCTCATATTTTTTATTTACAGGTGTATTAAACTCTTTTGCATTATCTCTTTTATAAGCTCAGGCTGCTCTGGAAGCAATTGCTCTAGTAGGGGATGACCTTCTATTTCATTCTTCTCAGCAGATGTAAACTCTGCCCTATCAACAGCTTTATTTAGTTCGGTTTCTTTAAGAAATTCGATTATTCTATTGACCAAGGCCTGTGGATGTGGATCTAGGTCTAAATGTCGGGCCAAAGCAATAAATTTTTCTGAGGCAGTATCTGCCCTATATATCATAAACTGAGGATAAACCATTGCCAAGGTCTCTCCATGAGCAATTCTAGGGCAAATCCCCCCAATGATTTCTCCCAAAGGATGAGGCAAATCTGCTCCACCATTGGCAAGGCACATTCCGGCTAAAGTATCCGCCCAAGCTAGTTCAGTTCTAGCTTTAGAGTCCAATGGATCTTTCATAGCCTTTGGTACATATTCTAACACACGACTGATCGCCTCAAAGGACATTTGTTCAGTTAAAGGTGATGTTCGGTTTCCTAAATAACTTTCAAAGGCATGGGTAAATGTATCAAAGCCTGTTGCAGCAGTCACTCTGGGAGGCACCGTGTACATAAGCTCTGGATCTACGATAGAAACCGAAGGAAAGAGGTGTTTGTGAAAAAGGGTGACTTTTGAAGCATTTCTAGTGTCTGTAACTACAGCTGCCTGAGTGCAATGAGAACCCGTTCCCGAAGTAGTGGTAAGAGTGACTATTGGTAAAGCTGTTGCGGGTGGTTCTTCTGTGCTAAATGGATAGTCGTAGGTTGAAATAGCCCGTTTCCAATCCACGTTTCCACTTCTAGAGTATAATAACGCAATCAGTTTGGCGGTATCTAAAACAGACCCCCCACCTGCACCAAGAACTACTTCAGCGTTGCATTCGGCTGCTCTAGCAATTCCTCTTTCTACCCCTTCACAAGTAGGATTTGGAACCACTTCATCAAAGAACACCACCTCAACACCCTCACTTTTTAATGCAGCTTCTATTCTATCGTAAAGTGAAAAAAGTGAACCTTTACGGGGCCTCGAAACAATCAGACATCTTTTACCGAAACTTGATATGATTGGGGCCAACTCCTCGCATCTACCATTTCCAAAAAGAACCTGAGTTGGCATAAAGAATCTGAAAGAGTTCATGGCATGCATGGCTTTAAATAGTTATTCAATAATGTCAAATCGCGCAGTAAAATGACGTAGGCTCAATATGGGTCCCTCATAAGTTATTCGCAGTCCCTTCATTTGATCTCTGCGTTTATAAACATCCTCTAAGGCATTGACAACAACATCCATATGACGATTTGTATACACTCTTCTCGAAACGGTCAGTCGCACGACTTCAAGATCTGGATACACAATAGCCCCTGTCTTAGGGTCTCTTTTTGAAAAAGCGCATGAGCCTAGTTCGACACCTCTAACCCCTGCGGTGCGATACAATTCGACTACTAACGCTTGGCCTGGAAATTGAGACTGAGGAATGTGAGGATAAAATTGCTGAGCGTCTACATAAACACCATGTCCGCCTGTGGGTCTAATAATAGGAATACCCCTTTCGGCTAATTGGTCTCCCAAATAAGCAACTTGAGCGATACGATAAGCTAGGTAGTCTTCTTGAATCCCTTCGTACAATCCTATTGCTAAAGCCTCTAGATCACGACCGCTCATCCCCCCATAGGTAACAAAACCTTCGTTAATTATTGCTAACTGATTGATTTGCGGAAAAAGTTCTTCATGACGCGTGCAAATGAATCCGCCAATATTCACCAATCCATCTTTCTTAGAGCTCATAACGCATCCGTCTGCATATGAAAAGAGTTCTCTGGTGATCTCAATCATCTCTTTGTCTTGGTAGCCCGACTCCCTTTGTTTGATGAAATAGCAGTTTTCAGCAAAACGCGCAGCATCAATCATAAAGGGAATATTATATGACCGAGCAATGGCTGAAACACTTCTAATGTTCTCCATAGAAACGGGTTGACCCCCATTTCCATTACTAGTAACCGTAATGATAATTAACGGAATATTCTCAGCACCATGTTCTTGGATAAATGCCTTAAGCTTTTCAATATCCATATTTCCTTTAAAAGGATGATCAATGGTATTGACGCGTTTTCCCTCTTCAATAATTAAATCAACGGGTATTGCCCCAGCGATCTCCGCATGTCCTTTAAAGCTATCAAAGTGGAGATTGCCTAAAACATACCCTCCTTTCTTTACATAGAGCTGCGCCATGATAAAATCGGCCGCTCTCCCTTGATGTGTAGGTTGAACGAATGGGAAACCTGTTATGTCTTCTACAGTTCTTTGAAGGTGAAAAAAGCTTTTACTTCCAGCATACGATTCGTCACCCATCATAACCCCTCCCCATTGAGTGCTGCTCATTGCTGAGGTGCCGCTGTCAGTCAACATGTCTATGTAAACGTGCTCTGCGTGAAGCTTAAACACATTATAGTGCGCTTCTTTTATCCATTGCTCTCTTTGAACACGCGTGGTTCTTTTTATGGGCTCAACAACCTTAATACGAAAAGGCTCGGCGTCTTGAAATTGCATTCTATTTAGGTTAGATCTTTTTAAATGTAACGAATTTTAACAACCACCTATAAAAGGACTAATCCTTCTCTCTAAAATAGGAGCAAAAAAAATCGCCCCTCTCAGGGCGATTCGTTTTAGTCAGTTAGGTAAGAGTCTTACTTCTTGGTAGTGATAAGGACTACACCACCTGCACCCATGAATCCGTACTGTGCTAGATCTTGTGGATTCTTAAGCACTCTGATTCTTGCTATTTCTAAAGGATTAATGGTAGAAGAGGCTTGAGAAAAGTCTCCAACCTGTGTACCGTCTACAATGAATAATACTTGTTTTGGGTTGTTCACACTAGAAACCCCGCGCATAAATACTTGGGCGCTTGAATCACTTCCACGAATGATCAAGCCTGCTTGCTGTCTCAGTCGATCTAAAAGACTAACATTTCCTAGGTTTTGTTCTTCACTTGTCTCGGCAGCTGCGGCAGTTGTTGTTTTAGTACTAGAGCAACTCGCAATAACTGCAGTTAAGCACACAACAGCCAGGCCTTTAAAAATTTTCATGTCAAATGGTTTTAAAGGTCAAAAGGTAGGCTTTAAATCGCTTTTTACAGAGTATAGAACTGTTAAAGTCAACGGATTAGACTGTTAAAAACGAAGGATGTTTAGTATGATTCTTTGACACTACCTGAGACTATCTTATCTTTTCAAGTATGACCGATAATGAACCAATAAAAATTCTAGTTGTAGGCTGCGGCAATATGGGTGCCTCACATGCGAAAGCGTATGAAAAGCATCCGGGCTTTGAAATATGTGGTTTGGTCTCTAGGGGGTCTAGCAATCAAACGCTCAACGATGCGCTTCACGGTTCTTACCCCTTATACAACGATTACGAAAAAGCCTTACGTGCAAGTAAGCCCGACGCCGTTTGTATTTCAACCTATCCTGAAACACATGAACCGTATACCTTAATGGCCTTAGAACACGGATGCCATGTGTTCTTAGAGAAACCTATTGCCACAACAGTAGCAGGCGGACAACGCATTAGTGAAAAGGCTCATGCGCTTGATAAGAAAGTGGTTATTGGCTACATACTCAGACATCATCTTGTGTGGAAGCGCTTTATTGAAGAAGCGCAAAAGATGGGAAAACCACTTGTGATGCGCATGAACCTGAATCAACAAAGTCAAGGCTTCATGTGGGATGTACACCGCAGTTTAATGGCTTCTTTGAGTCCTATTGTAGATTGTGGGGTACATTATTTGGATGTCATGTGTCAAATGACAAAAGCCAAACCCGTTAGTGTATCGGCTATAGGGGCACGACTGACAGACGATATTCCTGCAGACAATTACAATTACGGACAACTCCAGATTCGTTTTGACGACGGATCAGTCGGTTGGTACGAGGCCGGATGGGGGCCAATGGTAAGCGAAACCGCATTTTTCGTTAAAGATGTATTCGGCCCAAAAGGAAGCGTCTCACTCACTCAAGATCAACAACGTTCTGATTGTGTAGACGGTCACTCGAAGGCAGATTTGATGCACATCCACCATGCAGCCATTGATGAAAACAACACCTTTCTTAAAGAAGACGAGTATATTCGATTCGACCAAAGTCCAGACCATCAAGACTTATGCGACAACGAGCAGGCGTATTTCTATGATGCCATAACTCAAAATGTAGACCTTAGCTCACATTTAAACGATGCGGTTACAAGCCTTCAAATTGCCTTGGCCTGTGATCAATCTGTAAAAGAACAACAAACCATATTACTTTAATTTTCTCCATATGAAAAGACTTCTTACCCTTTGTGCATTGATTATGGCAGGCACTGCGGTAGCGCAGCGCAGCTTACCCGCCGACACCCTAACCATTAAAACAGACCGCATCCGTGTAGGGTCTGAGTGGTTAGAGTATTCCGTTGAAGTAGGCACACAGCCCGTTTGGGACACTGATGGCAGTGAAATTGCCTACTTGCAATACACCTATTACAAACGCTCTGGCGTGAATAGCGAAACGCGTCCGCTGATCATGAGCTTCAATGGGGGCCCTGGATCTGGCTCAGTATGGATGCATTTGGCCTACACCGGGCCGAAGGTATTAGTGGTTGACGACGAAGGATTTCCCGTTCAGCCCTACGGCGTAAAAGACAATCCTCATACGGTGCTCACAGAGGCCGATATCGTGTTCATCAACCCGGTGAATACGGGTTATTCTAGAACTATTCCGCTTTCAGGCAAAGAAGTAGACCGCAAGAAGTTCTTCGGAATCGATGCAGACATCACCTATTTGGCAGAGTGGTTGAACACCTTCGTTACGCGACACAATAAATGGCGCGCACCGAAATACATTATAGGAGAGAGCTATGGAGGCACACGGGTAATGGGATTGGCAAGAACGCTTCAAGAGGCCCAATGGATGTATTTGAACGGTGTGATCATGGTAAGCCCAGCAGACTATCAAGTCTTGCGTGTGGGTGGCCCAGTTTCAGAAGCCCTCAACCTTCCTTACTACTCTGCAGCAGCCTGGTACCACAAGCAGCTCCCTGCTGACTTACAGCAAATGCCTTTAGAACAACTTCTTGAGGTCACAGAAGGGTTCACGGTAGACACGCTGATCCCCGCATTATCAAAAGGAGGGTCACTTGCGGATGATGAGCGCCTCCAGATCGCAGCCGACATGGCCCGTTATACGGGACTAAGCAAACAAGACATTCTAGGTTTAAACCTTTCAGTACCCACGGGCTTCTTCTGGAAGAATTTACTCAAGGAAGAAGGATTCACGGTCGGACGCCTCGATAGCCGCTACAAAGGCATTGACAAAGAAGGCGTCGGAATGAGACCCGACTACAATTCTGA
>Ga0181577_10001161_pt1 | contig 21363 bp, 17 predicted proteins | sample 101ome_21_FD_132468 | JGI IMG/M metagenome (GOLD analysis project Ga0181577, IMG submission 132468) | Coastal salt marsh microbial communities from the Groves Creek Marsh, Skidaway Island, Georgia - 101413BT metaG (megahit assembly) | ecosystem: Environmental > Aquatic > Marine > Intertidal...
CCGACGGACGTCGTCGTCGCCGACAAGTTCGCCGCGGACGCCAACACGCAAATCGTCTCCGTCGACAACATCCCGGAGGGCTGGATGGGTCTCGACGTCGGTCCGGACTCTGTCAAGACCTTCCAAGCCGAACTCAATGAGTGCAAGTCTGTCATCTGGAACGGCCCGATGGGCGTCTTCGAGATGGACGCCTTTGCCAAGGGTACCTTCGCCATCGCGGACACCCTCGCCAACCTCAACGGTATCACCATCATCGGTGGTGGTGACTCCGTCGCCGCTGTCGAAAAGGCTGGCCTCGCGGACAAGATGTCCCACATCTCCACCGGTGGTGGTGCCTCCCTCGAATTGCTCGAGGGCAAGGTGCTCCCGGGTGTCGCCGCGCTCGACGAGGTGCGTCCCCGCGTCTCGCGTCTCTCTCGCTCGCTCGTTCGTTCGTCGTCTCTCGCGCGCCCGCGCGTCGCGTCTCGATCGCTCGACTGACCCCGATGTGTGTTTCTTGGACGCATCACAGGCGTAAACATTCGTTGATTTGATTGATTATCAGCGCGTTTTATCATAATCGACGGCGAGTCTTTTCTTCTTCACCCTTCATCTTCATTCGACGCGTCCCCACACCTCGTCATGGAGTCCACCGCCGTGGCCGACGTCACGCCCACGGGTGCCTTCGCGCGTAAACCGAGCACGTTTCGCGACACGTTTGACGTCGACGGCGCGCACCCGCCCGCGAAAAACCGTTACGTTATCCACGTCTCTCTCGCGTGTCCCTGGGCCCACAGAGTGCTGATCGCCATTCGACTCAAAGGGCTCGAGGACGTCTTCGACGTGCGCGTCACGCACCCGGTGTGGGCGCGCACGCGTCCCGATCTCGCGGACGACGCGCACTGTGGATGGCGTTTCGTCGCGCCGGGAGAGACGACGAGTAATCCCGATGGGAAGGGCGAATTCGTCGCCGACGGCGCGTGCGCGGCGACGGGGGCGAACGGCGCGACGACGGTTCGCGCGTTATACGACGCCGTGCATGCGCCGAAAACGCAGAGATACACCGTACCGTTGATCTGGGACGTCGAGACGGGGGACATCGTCAATAACGAGAGCTCGGACATTCTTCGAGAGTTGAACGCCAAGTTTGACGGTTTCGCGCGGAGACCCGAGGTGGATTTGTATCCCGAGGCGTTCCGCGCGCGCATCGACGAGGTGAACGCGTGGATTTATGAAAAAATTAACAACGGCGTGTACAGATGCGGTTTCGCGACGAGTCAGGAGGCGTACGAGGAGGCGGTGCGCGCGCTCTTCGACGGGTTGGACGAGTGCGAACACATCTTAAGTCGTTCGCGGTACATCGCGGGCGACGCGCTCACCGAGGCAGACGTGCGATTATTCGTGACGCTCATCAGGTTCGACGAGGTCTACGTCGTGTACTTTAAGACGAATAAAAAGTTCATTAATCAGTACGAGCACTTGTCGGGGTACGTGCGAGAACTGTATCAAATGCCCGAGTTTCGAGAAACGACGAATTTCAAGCACATTAAAGAGCACTATTTCGCCTCGCATCCGTCGTTGAATCCGCACGCGATCGTGCCCGTCGGACCAGGAGTAGATTTGGACGCGCCGCACGGACGCGATGGAGCGTACCCGCGATAGTTCCAGTCTAGAGTCTATCTCCCCGTTTTAGTTGCAGAGACAGTTGTATTCGTAGTCCCGAGGGACAAAGCTATGCGTGCATCGCCTCTCGCGCATCGGGGGAAAGGGTGATGATGAAACTCTTCTTTCCGAGAGTTTCAAAGTGCGCGCGCAATTCTCGCGCCTCGTTCGCGCCTCTGCACACGAATTGCACCGCGCCGTCGCCTTGACTCCCCACGCCCTTGGCGCCATAAATCAAGTGCGGAAGCGTCTTCTCGACGCTACGAATCGCGTCGTGCATGATCGGTGCGCTGAGCTCGGACGGACACAAGTGCTTCGCGGCGTTCATGAACGTCGCCTGCGCCGCCGCACACGCGGCTCCCAACTTTTTGGCGTCGCCAAGCTGTATCGCACGAAGCGCCTCGTCGACGTGCCGTCGATTTTCTGAGCCGAGCGCCGCTCTCAATTTGACGTCTCCGGCGTCGAACGCGCGCGACAGATCCGCTAAAATCCGAATCGTATCCTTTGTTCCCTCCAAATCCACCACCAAGACGTGCACATCCCCGCCGCTCGTCACGCGCGTCGCCGTCACTTTTTTCTCCGCGTCGAACGTCATGAGCGTGCACCTCTCGGGCCCGTACGCGCACGCCTGATCCATCCGTCCGCACTTGGACGGCGTCCACGTGCTCTCACCCAAATACCCGACCTCCATCTCTCGCTCCACCGTCCATCCGCGCGCGTACGAGAGGTTTGCCAGTCGCGCCACGAGGACGCACGCCGCCGCCGACGAACTCAACCCGCGCTTCACCGGTAACCCTTTCGACGTCAGCGTCGCCTCTAATCCACCCTCGCGCATCTCTGGAATCGCCCGCACGCACTCCAACAGCGTGCCCGCGACGTACGACCACCGCCCGCCCTCGCGCGCGTCTCGCTCCAGCTCCAGCTCATCGCTCGCCGCGCGCGAATACGTCTCCCCATCCTCCGCGCTGCGCACCGTGAATCGCCCGCGACGCGCGCCCGCGGGAACGAACGCCTCGCCCTCGATCCCTTCGCGCGTGCCGACGACGAGACACGCCCCCGGCCCGTCCGCGCTCGCGCGCTCAGCGGCCCAGTCACTATGCTCACCCAGAAGACATAATCTTCCGGGCACGAACGCGCGGACGACGCGGTCCTCGGCGCGCGCGCGGTCGGCCGCGGCGTCCTCATCCACCATCGCGTCGTCCACCATCGCGCGTTCGGACGGTGGACGGCGTTCGACGCGCGCGCGCGCCTAACGGTGACGCTTCCCACTTTTGAGCTCGGAGGCGACAGATGGCCGCGGACGACGTCGAAGTCGTCGACGACGACGCCGACGACGGCGCGCGACGCGTCGTCGTGCTCTTCAAGGCGACGGGCGATGCCCCCATACTTCGCAGGAACCGCGTGCGCGTGCGCGCGGACGCCGCGTTCGAGGATGTCGTGGCGCATCTGAGTCGACTCGTGCGCGTCGAGCGCGCGTTCGCGTACCTCGGCGCGGCGTTCACGCCGAGGCACGACGCGACGATAGGGGATCTGTGCGATGGGTACGGGGAGCGGAACGCGTCGGGAGGGAAGCTCGTGGTGTTTTACAGCACGACGCCCGCGTGGGGGTGAGCGCGCGCGTGAGCTCGCCGTCGCGAGAGGCGGTGAGCGCCGAGGCATGGATGGGATCGTCGAACGAATGTGGTTTTTTTCGTTACACGTGGTCACGCATTCTTTACTTACTTAGTTAGGGAACGGCGGGGCCGACGTTGTAGGCTTTGAAGATGTTGAAACCGTCGGCGGCGGTGGTGACGCACGCGCCGGGAATTTGGGCGTGCCACTTGATCTCTTTGGGATCCTTCAAGCCTTGGTGGACGAACATCAACTGCGCCGGGAGGTCCTCTGGTGGCGCGGCGTTGTCCTTGGCGGTGAGCGCCGCGGCTTCTTCCTCGGCGTCACGCTCGACGGCTAAATCCCACACGCAGACGGTGTTGTCGGCGGAGGAGGAGGCGAGCATGGCGGAATCGAATGGCGCCCAATCGACCGACGTGACCGGGGCGCGGTGGAAGGTGAAATTCGCCACGAATTGTGGGTTGGACTCGTTAAAGTTGCGAAGGTCCCAGATGCGCAGCGAGCCGTCGTCGGCGCCCGTGGCGACCATGCAGTTGGCGAGTCTGTTCCATGACATGACGTTGACGTCGGCGTCGTGCGTCTTGACTCGCAGCGCAGGCTTGGCGCGCATGCGTGCGTCCCACACGCACACGGTTTGATCGGCAGAGCACGACATGAAGACGTCGCGCTCGCTCGGAGACCACTGAATGTCCTCCACGCTCGACGTGTGCCCGGTGAAGGGCGTCGCGCCGACGTCCCATTTACCCTGCACCGGCTCCCACGTGTGAATCGCGCCGGCGCAATCACCGCTTGCCAGTCTTCCCTCGCACACCGGGGACCAGTCGAGCGCGTACCCCTCGTCTTTGTGTCCCGTGAACACCTGCGTGGGCGTCACGCGCTGCGGAGGATCGACCTTTCCCTTCACGTCCTTGGTCGACGTCATCACCTTGGTCGCCTGCGCGCTCAAATCCCAAATCATCACGTGACCGGAATCGCTCCACGTCGCCACCGTGGTCGGCTTTTGCGGCAAGCAACGCACTCTGTTCACGCAGCCGTGATGCACGACGCTCGCCACCGTGAGCGTCGGCGCGTTGTCGCTCTCGTCGTCCTCGCTGTCGCTCGCCTCCATGTCTTCGTCGGCGTCCGCGTCCCGCCGAGTCTTTTTAATCCGACTCACCCGCATCACGCTCAGCACGTTCTTAGACGCTTCCACCGCCTGCGTACCCGTCACGATGGTCATCTCGTGCGGAAAACTCTCGCGTTTCTCACCTAAATCATCCTTCGCGATGTCAAAGGACAGACACGGCCACTCGTGCGAAAACGCGTGCAACGCGTCGTACGCCGTCTCATCGTACTCGAGCTCGACGTCCTCGTCCTCCGCCCCCGTAGGCCGCCACACCTCCGGCCGCTTGCTCCCGCCCTTGTTCTCGCCTCCGTCCTCGTCCATGGCGTCGTCGCACTCCTCGTCCGAGGATTCCTCTTCCCCTTCACCCACGGCTTTGTACTCGACATCCTCATCGTCGCCGTCCGGCGCGCTCTTGCGCGATGGCAGTCGCGGCATGGCTCGAGACGACCGGTCGCGCGCTCTTCGTGCTCGTTCGCTCGCACGTTCGACTCGCCGCGACCGTCGTCGACGCCGCGCGCGCGCGTGAAAATGCCGCCGCCGCCGCCGAAAAATGGTCCGACGCCCGAATCCGCGCCCATCGCGACAGCGCGGCGCCATGTCGCTCGCGAGCGCCGTTGCGGCGTCGAGGCGCGCGCGAGAACCTCTCGCGTCGTGTTCGCGACCGACGCGCGCGCGGACGCCGTCGTGGACGCGGGACGGCGTGGGGCGCGCACGAGGGGCATCTTGGGGACGCACGCGCGCGACGTCCACGAAGGCGCCCGAGGACGCGCGCGCGGCGCCTGAGCCGCCGGATGGGTATCTGACGTTTTCTGTCGATCGTACGATCGCGTTGGCGGTGCGCGACGCGCGAGACGGCGGTGAGGAGGCGTCGGTTCGCGCGTGGCTCGGGGACCCGGGAAACTTCATCGAGCTCGTGTTCGGCGTCGCCGACGCTCGCGAGCGTCGAGCGCGAGGTGCGCGAGGAGGGAGGATGTTCGACGTCGCCGTGCGTCCGCGGGAGTTGCTCAAGTGGGAGATCGCGCCCGAGTTCGCGATCGAGGCGATTCCGGGCGATGCGACGGCGAGCCGCGTCGACGGGCGCGCGCGCCTCGTCGGGGAGGAGCTTCGTTTCGCGGGTGATCGAGGGAAATTACCGCCAGGGTTCGCGAAAATGGGCGTGTGGGCGTACATCGACGCGAGGGTGGGCATCGATGAGGCGGGATCGACGGAGACGGAGACCAAGGTGGAGACGGAGGTGCGCGTGCGCATCGCCGCCGACGTGCCTCGTTTATTGCGAGTGATACCGGGATTTTCGAGCGCGGCGACGATGACGATAGGAAGGTCGATCGACATAGTGAGAGGTGGAATCAACGAGGCGACGCAGCGAACGTACGACGCGTGGGCGGCGAGACGTGGGGCGACGAACGCGGTGGGTATCAAGGAGAAGACGTGACCGACGTCGAGCGAAAAGCACGCGTTTTTAGTGCGAGGCACCTCCTCGAGCGAAGACGTCTTCGCGAAGGAGTAGTTTTAATCTTTGCGCTCGATCGAAAAAACAAAGATAGAATAGATCACGAATTAATACTAAGAGAAGTGCGCTTAACTGCAACTTTGTTCGCCTAATGATGATGGAGTCAACCTCCCGCTTCGCGTCGCCCAAAACAACTAACTCATCGAACTTGGACGATGCCCGCATTGATGAGCTTTTGAATCTTGGCCATGATGGTCGGGTTTCGTTGATGCTCGGCGGCAGCCTTCGGATCCGTGGACATGTCCTGCAACACTTGTCGCATCACAGGGTCGGAGAGGATGCCTTGAATCTCCGGGTTCGACATCGCGCGCTCTTGACGCTGTCTCATCTCCTCCTCGGTAAGTTGACCCGTGGCGCCACGGTTGATCTGCTCGTGGCAGCGACGCATGCCATCCTTGAGCTCTTCGTTGCTCGGATCGTGCTTCAAGCCCTCCGTGTACGTCTCCAAAGCCTCATCGTATTGCTTGGTGAAGAACTGCACGTGTCCCTTACGCGTGTAACCCTTCACGAACGTGGGGTCGATATCGATGCACTTTTCCGCATCCTTCAACGCCTCGTTGAACGCCGTGAGTTTAGTGTACGAGGCCGAGCGGTTGGAGTACGCCTTGTGATCGTTCGGGTTGCGCGCGATGGCCTCGGTGTACTCTTTGACCGCCTCGGGAAACTTTTGCTCCTTGAAGAACGTGTTACCTCGCTCGCGCGCTTCGTCACCCTTGACTGGATCCAAATACGCCGTTTGCTGCGCTTCCTTCAATTTCTTCTCGGTATCGTTCAAACGCTTGAGAGTGTCTGCCGTTCGGTGCTCGGTGAGAGACCGCTGGTACACGTCGATGGCCGCCTCGAGCTCGCCTTGCTTGACGAGCGCATTGCCCTTGCGAGTCATCGCCTTTGCGATCACGGTGTAATCCGCACGAATAGAACGTCCCTTCTCGATGGCGGTGTCGCAATCCGAGATGCACGCGACGTAATCACCCTTCTCCAAGTTGGCCGCCGCGCGGTTGTTCAGGAACGACACATCCTCTGGGTCCAGTTCAATCGCCTTGTCGTAATTCGCGATCGCCGTGTCGAAATCGCGCTTTTTATACGCCGCGTTACCCGCTTCCTTCGCCGCGAGCGCTTCCTTCCGCGTCTCCGACACTTCGGGCTCCGGCTCTTTGACCGGTTCCGGAGCCTTGGGCTCGGGCGGGGGCGCCGGCTTGGAATCCGTCGGCTTGGAATCCGCCTCGTGTTCGCCGAATTCCTTCGCCGCGTCGTCACCGCTCATCACTTTCACGCCCATCGCCACGCTCAACACGTTCATCATCCTCGGATCGCTCAGGTACTTGTTCAACGAGTTCGGATCCTTTTGCACCTCGGACATCATCGCCAAAAAGTCGGGTTGACTCAAATAATCCCTCGTCGCCGGATTCGTCGCCAACTTCCCCATGAGATCCGGCGCCCGGAACATCGATCCGATTTGATCCATCCCATCGTCCGCCTGCTGACGCCTCGCCGCAACGTACTCCACGTCCTCCAATCCGCTCTTCAACAGCACGTTCTCCGGTTCGATGGCCAAGCCCGCCGAGTACGCCGCCTTTGCCCCTTCGAGATCTCTCGCCCCGAACAGCGCCGCCCCCTTGCGGCCGTACCCTTTGGCCCAATCAGGTTTCAACGAGATCGTCTTCTCCGCGTCCGCGAGCGCCTCGCGCCAGCGCTCCGCCCCCGCGTGTGCCGCCGAGCGATTGCTGTAAAAGACGTGATTCGTCCCGTCGAGCTCGATGGCGCGCGTAAACTCCTCCACGGCGTCGTCCCATCGCGCGTGCTTGAAGTGCTCGTTACCACGGTCCTTGTGCTCGGTCGCCGACATCGTCTCGGTCGTCCTCGCGTCGAGGTCTCGCGCGCGCGCCGACGGATGAAAGACGTCAAAGAAACTTCGATTCGAGTGCATGCAGATTTATGCAACAGGACAAACGAAACATACAAAGATATGTTACCAAGCTATCTACAATAACGACTATAAACAAACCGCGTGTACTTACATCGCTCTAAACGTACCCTTCATCCGTATCTCGACAGTTTTGTGAAGAATAAAAAACATTGTTCGTCCGCGTCTGACGAGGCTCCCGTCTGACGAGGCGCGAGTCCGCGACGCCGACGACGCGCGTCCGACGCCGAAGACGAGATGCTTGGCGCGCGCATCGCGCCCTCGCGCGCGTCCGTGGCCTCGCGCGCGTCCGTCTCGTTCACCGGCGACGCGTCGAGGGACGTTCGAGGCTCGGCGCGCGCGAGAGGGGGCGCTCGACGTCCGCGCGCGATGTGGTGCGCGGCGGAGATACGCACGCGCGACGCGGTGCAGCGCGCGGCGGAAGAGCTCGGAATAAGCGTCACCGACGCTCGAGACGAGAGAAAGCTGAAACGAGCGTTTCGAGCGAGCGCCATGCGCACCCATCCCGACATCGCCGGCGACAGCAGCGTCGAGGCGTTTAAGGTTGTCCAAGGGGCGTATCGCACGCTCCGCGCGGCGGCGCTGGAGATGGAAGGTTCGGCGATCGCGGCGGCGACGCTGATGGATGAGGAGGGAGATGTGGAGTGGGCGGAGCACGATTGGCGATGGAAGGCGAGGTACGGAGACGGAGACGCGGCGGCGGGAGGGGCCTCGACGTCCAGGCCGAAGACAGAGGAGGAGAAGAGAGCCGAGGTGCGGTCGCAGATGAATCGTATGAAGTTTGGCGATTTGAACGGAGGTGTGCCGACGAAGCGTGGGAAGAGGAAGATTACACCGATCTCGCAGCAGCGGATACCGACGGCGGAGGAGATTCGGGCCATGGAATCCGACGCGAAGACGGCCGTCGGTAAGGGGCGGGCGAGTCGAAGTAGCTCGAATAGCGCACACGATGCCTTGAACGCGCAGTTGCAAGGTTTGCATAGGAAGAAGAACATCAAGGCTCGAGTCGAGGGGATGAAGACTGGGGCGAACATGACCGAGGACGCGGAGACCGAGTTGGGCGTGCACTACTCGATGATTCGCGCCATAGAAGATAGCGAAGAAGAACGATTCCTACGCTTGGCGAGACTGGCGAAGGAATGGCGGTCCAAACAAGCAAACTGGCGCGAGAGTGGTACCACCAATAAAATGTCTCCGAAGGAGCTCTTGCAAGCTGCCGTTCAGGGCGCGTCTTTGGGCGCGTGCGCGTGAGCGAGTCCAACTCCACCGCGCTTCGTCTCGACGCGCGCGCGTGTACTCCTATTCAAACATTTTAACAAATGATAATGTTGTATTCTACTGTACCAGCGCCGAGTAAAAATAGACAAAAAATACAAAACGTGCGTGAGAAGCACGCGTCGGCGTCGAAGAAATTCAAAAATAAAAACAAATACCGCGCGCACGCGCGTTCAGAAGAATAATTTAGTACGCATCCGCGCCCACCGCGGGGGTCATGGATTGGCCGACTTGACACTCCAAATCGGTGGGCATGGCGGCGTGGTGTCCTCCACCCGCCGGCTTGCGTCGATTTCGTCGATAGTCGCGAGGGATGACTTTGCAGTCTTGCTCAAACAAACCAGCGACGACGACGAGCGTCGAACTTTCGCGCGGCTCGGGTGAGCACGAGCGAGACACACGCCTCGGACTTGGACTCACGGTTTGAGCGCGACCTAATCTGTCACCATCCATCAGAGTGCGCTCCGCCGAGGCGGCGCTTCGATCGCTCCCCGAGTGTCCGCTCGCAGAACGCATGAGCTTGAGTGCCTTTTCGCCCTCTAGCGCGAGCATCGATACGGTCTCAGGCTCCGCAGATGATCTGTAGTCGCTCTCAAACGTCTGCGTCTTGAATCGGGTCTGTTGGGCGCGTCGCTTCTTCGCCGCCGGCGCCTTGTATCGAGACGCCGCGAGCGCTCCCGCCGCGTTCACGCGTTCATCCTTGCTCACGTACACGACGGTCGTATCCGGCATCACCGTGTGCCCCGCGGCCACTCCCCAATCATCGCTTCCCATGCGCTTGAATCTCGGCGACGTGTACAGCGCGTGCCTGATTTGAGACTTCCAATGCTCGTTCGACGTGATCAGTCTCGATCCGCCGCCGTGTTTGCTCGCGATGCGGCCTTCGCGTTGACAAATCGAATAAATCATCCTCAAACTCGCCAAATTATTCGGTTGCGACAAAATGGCGTAATGGACCAAATCGTGCACGCTGTGAAACGCTCTCTCGGGCTCCAACATCGCGCCGTCCGCCGCGTCCGGCGTCGCCGCGGATTCGCGCCGACTGGTAAATTCTTCTCTCGCCCCCATCCTCACCGGCGGCGCTCGACCTACGCGCGATGTTCGAAAATCATCCAACGTCAGCATCCACGTCAGTCCTCCGCGCGATGTACGTCTCGCTCGATCGCGCGCGACGACTCCTTCGCGTTCGCGTCTCGCTCCCGAAAAAAGCGCTTTTCCCCTCAACCACCTCGTGTGCCAATCCACCGATCACGACTCAACGACGAGTCCCTCCGAGAACCCTCGGCTCGAAATCCGCGTCAGCCTCGTTCGCACGCACCTCCTCCTCCGTACACGGGCGTCGGTCGTCGCACGCGCCCGTCTCCCGCCGCGCTCGCCGTTCCGATATCCCCGCATCCATCCCCACCCCCGCGCTCGCCGCTCCCGCGCGCGAGTCCCGCGCCACCGCTCCCGCGCGCGAGTCCCCCGCGCGCGCCCGGCGTCGCCGGTCGTCGCGGCGACGCGCGTCCGAACGCCCCCGTCGGCGCGTGATGAAACATGACGGCCGACCGACGAACGCGACGAACGAAATATCGCGTCTCAGCGCGCGCGTCTCGCCGTCGCCGATTCGCGCGTCGCGTCGCCGATTCGCGCGTGACCGCGCGCGTCGCGCGTCATCCACCGCGCGTTGCGCGACGGTCGGGTCGAATTGGCGAGCGATGGAGTCGTACATCGGGCTCGCGAGGCATCGAGTATGAGGATGGGATGGTATGTCGTGTTTATGAGTCACGACTCGTTGGTCTTGGGGAGTCGGGACACCCGGAATGTCTGGGGCGCGAGGACCGACGCGAACGCGCGCCGACGCGCCGACGCGGTCGTCGTCACCATCGGCTCGAGAGTTTGAATTTATTTACTAGTACAATACAAGTTACCGCGAGCGCCGAGCGTCGAGCGCCGAGCGCCGAGCGCGCGTCGGAGAGGTAGAAGCGGTCGACGGAGACGGTGGACGTCCGGCGGCTACTCGTCCCGCGTCCTCGTCTCTCTCCCGCCGATCGCGCGCATCGCCCGCACCCCGGCGAAACACGCGACACCGACGCCTATCGCCATTACGGCGACATCCTGCCACACCACGGCCGCTCGGGTTTGCCACAACGCGCGCGTAGCCTCCGCGAAACGCTCTCCGCGTTTTACCGTTTTCGCGGCGGCGCTCTCCGCGAACACTCTCTTCCGTCGCTCCGCCGCCTCGCGCTCGTGTTTCCACCACCTCGCCGCGTCTGCCTTCGCCCTTGACCGAGCGCGTTCAGCCTCGGCTCGCCTCTCGTGCGCCGCCCTCGCGCCCTCGTGTCCCGAACCGTCGTCGTCGACGTCGTCGTCGTCGTCGTCGAACGCGTACGAATTCTCAAACCCCGGTCGTCGTCCCCAATTCGCGTTCGCCGGCCGCCACGCGCGAGAGGACGCAGTGGACGATCTCGACGTCGTCGGCGCGAGCGCGACGGCGTCGTACGCACGACGCGAGACGGGATTCTTGAGCACATCGTACGCGTGCGAGATTTTCGCAAACGTATCGTCGTCGCTCGACGACGACGCCACGTCGGGATGGTGCGTCTTCGCGAGTTCGAGGTACGCGCGTTTGATCTCCGACGACGTCGCCGATGGAGAGACGCCGAGAAGATCGTAGAGCGTGCGCGATGTCATCGCGCGCGGGACATGTCTCGGGCGGGACGCCGACGAGTGACGACGAAGGCGCCGCCGCCGCGAATGATGCGTGATTCATGTACATGTGATGAAAAGAATGATTGCGATAACGATAGCGTCGTACGTGTGTGTGCGTGTGCGCGCGCGCGGTCGGTGACGAGGACGTGTCGTATCGGTAACTACCAGTCGTCGGCCCAGTTCGTCGCGTCATCCGACTACCCGGCGGCGAACATGCTCTGCGACATGGATTCGCTGACGTCGGTGCGCACATCTCGCGCGTCTCTTTCGGTTTCGGACGTATTTTGAATCCATCGACCGTCGTTCGGTAAATCGCCGACGACGGAACCGGTTCCGAAGGCGTCCGACTCGTCGACGAGTTTACACTCGCGCTCGAGTCTCGCCACGCCCTCCTTGGCGTCGCCGCGTGAGAAGAAACCCGAACGATCGGCGGTCAAACGCACGTTGTAATCGTAAAACACGGCGTCGGAGGTGACGACAGAGACCTGCGCCTCGAGCTGGCGCGACGGTTGGGAAGCGTCGAGGGAGGGCGGCGCCCATTTATCCGCCGTCGTTCCGGGAGTCGGTTGCAACGCGCAGAGCGACCACGCGGTGGACGATGTATGCGGTAATTTCACCGTGGCGATCGCGCGCGCGGGTTCCATCGCGTTTCGAGCGGCGGCGATCACTTTTCCGGGCTTGACGCGACTGGATATCCCCGAGACGGTGGCGCCGGCGAAATTCACGACGCGGCCAAAGACGCCGGCGCGCGATTTGGCGAGCGCGCTCGAGACGGTGGTCGTCGCCGACGTCGCCGACGTCTCGCCCTCGCGCGCGCCGTTCCCGCGATCATTCCGCGTGTCGTCACCTCGCGCGACGCACTCCTTGGGTTCTCCTTCGATCGCGAACACGTGCGCCGTGCCCTTGTCGCTCGACACGCACAGCAACGGCGGATGAAACGTCGTCGCGCCAAAGTTCAAACTCTGAATCACCGAACTCGTCGCACCTCGACGAAAACTCCACACCTTACACCCACTCTGTAAAGACGTTACTCGAATCACCGTCCCACGCGTGCTCGCCGTCGCCAACATCGTCCCATCCGCGTTCAACGCCAACGCCGCCAACGGACTCTCGTGCGCGCGCGTCTCCATCACTCGGCACAAATTCAACGCGTCGTGCACTACCACCCGTCCCTCTCGCTCGCTCCCCGCGTACGCCAACACCGAACTCTCCGCATCCGCGCTCAAAGCCACCAATCCACGCTCGTCCACACACGTCTCGATCGTCTGCTGCGCGCACAGCGTCCCGAGCTCGTAAATCGTGCATCGCGTCCGCTCTCGCGCGATCACTCTCGCTCGATTCAATCGCACCGCCAGCACCGTCGACGCGCAGGAAATCTCCCCCAACACCCGACGATGTCTCGCGTCCAACACCTTGATCCTCCGCGGACTCATGGATGGGGAATCACCGTCCCCGACGACGCACACGAGCGAGCTCGTGAAGAGCATCTCGACGAGTCGAAGCCCACCGAGCGCGTCGTCCCCGTGATACCGCTGCCCATCGCTCGCCGAGTGCACGGCGTAGCCTCGATCGGTGGCCAAGGCGACGTACGTGCAGTCTTGGTTGTACGACGCCGCGCGCACGACCGGTGCGGGCATGACGAGACGACCGCGGTGTGCGGGCGAATGATTACGATTGTGGGCGTTTTGGGCAACCGTCGGGCGCGCGCGGGCCCGGGCGCGGGGGTGCCCGAAACGCCGGGCGCGCGACGGCGCGAAGGGTGACAAATCTACTGTACACATAATGAAGGATGACGTCGTCATCGGTCGTCGATCGGTGCGTCGGTGATGCTCGACGGATGTGGGCGCGCGTCGGCGACGACGGGTTCGAAATCGAGCCAGGCGAGTCGAGGACACGCGCGAGCGGTTCGGCGTCGAACGTCGTCGGTCTCGGCGGCGCCGGCGGGGCGTAGTCTCGAGTTTCCTTTGAAGACGGTGAAGATCTCGAGGTCGGGGACGGTGGTGGCGAACGCGCGACACGCGTGGTCGGTGTCTTCGGCGGCGAGGTCGTTTTCGGAGACGTCGAGCGCGCGAAGCGCCGGACACTCGGCGAGCGGCGCCAAGACGGTCGATACGTCGCCTCGAAGATGGTTTCGAGCGACGGTGAGTGAACGTAATCGCGCGTGTCCGCGCGCGTGTTCCAACGTATCGATGACGTTGTCGTTGGCGTCGAGACACGTGAGATTGACCAAACGCTCGACGCCTCGTAAATTTTGCAGCGCGTTGCCGTCGACGTGTAACTGCGTCAACGAACGAAGCGTTCGTAAACCCTCCAACGAGGACACGGCGTTGCGTTCGAGGTGTAAACACCGTAAGTTCACGTATGGATCAAAGTGTTCGAGGCGGACGATGCCTCGGTGGTGCAGATAGAGCACCTCGTTGAGTTCGGGCGTGGCGTACCTGCGAGACGAAGAGTCAACTCTCTCTGGGTGAGTGTTCGATGGTCGGTCGACGCGCGCGAGAGACGAGACGAGACGAGACGAGACGAGACGCGCACCCGTTTTGATCGACGCACGCGCGCTCGAGGGCGCGAGGGGTGAGGACGAAGGCCATGCGAGGCGACGAGTAGCGTCGGTCGGTTGACCGACGACATCTCTCGCTACGAACGCGTCTATCGTATTACAGTACAGTGTGTGTTGCTATGCGTCAATGAATCGATGCATCAATTCCCGCCGCCGAAATTCGAGATGTCTAATAAATCGGTGCGGGTTTGGTGCGTTACTAATAGGTGTTGTCGTCGGTTTCGAGTGCGTTGTCTCGATTCTCGCGAATTCGGCGACGTCGGCGGTTTCGTCGCGAATTGCAGACGAACCATCTTTGAGACGTACCCCAGACGATCGGTAGTCGCGGTTCCGTGAACACCGATCGCACCGGTGCACTCGGCGAGCGCGCGCGCGCGCCACGTCGGATGCATGGCGCCCGTGGGGACGTCGAGCGGCGCGCGAGTGGATCCGCGCGCGCGTCTCGACGCCTTCACCGGCGTCGCCGGCACGCGTGGGGGCGGAGACTCGTCGATCGGCTCTGGGTTCGCTCTCTCGCGCGTTTCGCGCTCGCGCGCGCATTGTCGAGGGAAGTGCGCCACCAGGTGGTGAGACACCAGCTCGCCGATGTTATCGTTGCCACCGAGCGTTTGACGCGGCGGTCCGTTGCTGAGATAGAAATCTTCCGCCGGCGAACAGTCTTCCACCGCGCGCGCGTCTCCGATCGTCTCTTTGCTCCAAGGCGCGTCTCTTCGACACGGTCCGGTCACGCCGACGCACACGGAGGAACGCAAAATGTCCACGTCGGACATTGAGCGCGCGAGCGACGCGAGCGTGGCGAGCTCTGCGCGCGCGCGCGTCCAACCGCCGGATGGCGTGTGCGCGTCGAAATCTTCCCAGTTGGGTTCGGGCACCGGAGATTTCGGCTCGAACGCCGCGAGCGACGCGAGCGTGCGCTCTTCGAATTCTCGATCCTTCGTCTCCTCGTCTACGTCTTCGGTCACTTTTTTAACCGTCGCGTCCTTCAAATCGAGCGGCGTTTTATCCGCGGGGTAACCGAGTAATTTCTTCTTGGCTTGGACGCGTTCCGCGCGCTTCGCCTCTTTAATCTCCGCCCACCGCGCCTCGCGCGCGCGATGCCGCACGAGTCCTTCGCGCACGCCTTCGATCATTCGTTCGAACTCTTCTCGCTGTTGTTCGACCAAACTCGCGTGGAGCGCCTTCGCGGCGCCGGCGGGCGTCGCGCCCAAACGTTTGACGCCCGTCATCACGAGCGCGCGCGCGGCGGCGACGAGCGCCGTCGGATGACGATCCTGATCGATAGAATCCGTGGTCACGAAACCGTCTGTGCGCGATACGAGTTGTGCATTGTGCAGCGTGCGACGAAGATCGCCTCTACACGCGAGCGACACGGCGGCGACATCGCTCAGTCGAAGCGGCGCTCGAGCCGCCGCTGACGCAACCGCGCCGTACGCCGCGCACTCTCGCACGCTCGGTGCGTCGAAACGAACGCGCGCCATCGGTAGATTGACGGAAAGGTCCGGTAAGATGGACGTGTTGGACGTGAACACGACGGGACGTTTCGTATTTTCTACGATTTGAGAAAGCGCGGCCATGAATCCGCGCTCGGACGCGAGTTGAATGTCAATCTCTTCAAACAAGAGCAGCGACTGGGCGTTCGACGCATCATCGTCGTCAGCGTCTTCGGCGTTTTTGGACGCCTCCACCGACGACTTCTTATCCGTCGTCGCCTCGCCCGCGTCCTTCACGGCGAAGAACGCCTTCAATCCGGGATTCTTCGGTTCCGGCGGCTTGCTCTCCTTGGCTTTTTGTTTGTTGAAACGTTTCGATTGCGTCGCCTCCATAAACCTACTCAAAATGTCCTGGCCGCTTCGTTTATCCATCGCGTTCACTTCGATGACTTTAAAACCAAACTCTCGCGCGAGCGCGTACACCGTCGCCGTCTTCCCGCACCCAACCGGTCCGCTAATCAAGACGCCGTTGGCGACGCTCTTTCCGCCTCCTAAACCGTCGTCTTCGTCTTCGTCGCTCTCCCAGAATTCGTCATCGTCCGAATCGTACGCTTTCCGAGGCACGCACGGACGCGACGGCGACGGCGGCGTCTTACCAGCATTTTGAATCTCGACGCGTCGCACCCACTCGCCCAACCACCGACGCAACGAATCGACGACGACGCCGTTGCGTCCCGCGACGTCCGATCCCCGAAGCGGCTTGAATCTATCAATCCACTGCGCCCCGGGCGCGTCATCGTCTCTCTCTTTCAACCCGGCGAGCGCGTTTCTCAACGCACCGCGTGCGCGCGCGAGCTCATCCTCGCTCGCCGGCGTCGCGCCGTCGAGCTCGACGTCCAATCTGTTCGCCTCTCGCGCGATGGCGGCGACGTACGCGTCCTCCTCCTCAACGCTCGTCGTCGTCGGTCGCGTCGACGCCGCCTCCACGCATCGCGCGCGCGTCCAATCATCGCGCTCAACGCTCATTAACGAGAAACTCGCGCTCGGCGCCGCGTTCTCGAACACGCCTCGTCTCGCCGCCTCATCCTTCTCGACCTCCGCCGCCTTCGCCTTCGTCTCCGCCTCGACCGCCTCCCCCGTCGGTTCGTACCCCACGTGCACCGGCCCCATCGCCTCCTCGATCGGCGCCGGTTTCACTCGCACAAACTCCGCCTGCGTCTCCACCTCACCCACCGACGTCCCTCTCGCCTTATTCTCCGCCGCGCGTTCGCGTCTCTCCGCGAAGCTCGTGAAAAAACCGTGCACCTTTTTCGTCTTCGTCGTCTTCGTCGTCGCGTCATCGACGGTCGACGTCGACGGTCCCGCATCCACGCCCACCATCGTCAGATCGACCGCACGCACCGCATCATCATCATCGACGACCACCACCTCGTCCTCGTCCTCCGTCGCCTTCGTCGCCTCCGTCTTGGCCCGCTTCGCCGTCGGCGCGTCCGCGTCCGCGTCCCTCGCGGTCGACGCCGTGGGCGCGAAAAACGACGCGATCGATCTCGACGACGACGCGGGCGCCGACGACGGCACCGACGACCGCGTCGCGCCCATATCGTCGTCGCGCGATGGAGAGCGACAAGACAGAGAGAGACTGAATGAATGAATCAAATCGATTCAAACACACGCGGCGTGATGACGATCGACGCCGTCTCTTCGACGACCGCGCGACCGCGCGTTCGTTCGATTCGACGACGCGCACCGACGACGATCCGCGTCCGCGCTCGCGCTCGCGTCGGTCGACGCCCGCGCCGACCCGATCGCGCGCGCGCCCGTCTGTCGTCTGTCGTCCAATCGACCGCGCGCGTGTGGTAGGTACTAAACACTGTGGTTTTGTGTATGATCGGCTTCGAACCACCTTCACTATGAATACACGTGAACCCATGAGTCACGACTCGTCGTGACCCCGACAGCGCGTCGCCGCGTCCGCCGCCGCCGCGTCAGACGCCGACGACGACGACGACGATGAGCGCGGAGGCGGAACCGAGCGCGTACGGCGCGGAGACGTTCGCGGAGGGGAACTGGTACCACGAGTTGCTCGAGGATGGACTCGCGTTGAGTTACAGGGTGCGCGCGCGCGACGTCGAGCGATTGAATGAATGATTGATTGATTGATTGATTGATTGATGCGTGGTCGGACTCGACGCGTCGTGTCGTTCGTGGTGTCGTGTGCGCGCGTGCGTGCGCTCGACGACTGACGGTTGATGCGCGCGATGTGTGAACGAACGGAACGCAGGTGGAGGAGGTGTTGTATCAAGGCACGAGTAAGTTTCAAGAGGTGGAGGTGGTGCGCACGGTGCCGTTCGGGTCGTTGCTCATCACCGACGGGTTGATGCAATCGAGCGAACACGACGAATTCGTCTATCACGAATCGTTGGTGCATCCGGCGCTCACGGCGCATCCGAATCCGAAACGGGTCTTTATCGGCGGTGGAGGTGAAGGTGCGACGCTTCGTGAGGTGTTGAGACATCCGTCGGTGGAAGAGTGCGTCATGGTGGATATCGACGGCGACGTGGTGAATATGTGCCGAGAGCACACGCCGTTTTATAGCGCGGGCGCGTACGACGATAAACGCACGCGATTGGTGATCGGTGACGCGAAGGGTGGTTTAGAGAGCGAGCCGGATGGAAGTTTTGACGTCATCATCATGGATCTGAGCGATCCGTTGGACGGAGGACCGTGTTATCAGTTGTACACGACGGATTTCTATCGCATTTTGAGTAAAAAGCTCGCCCCGGGGGGCATCTTCGTCACGCAGAGCGGATGCGCGTCGGTGCGCGACGCGCATCACGTGTTTTCGCCGATTCATCACACGTTGAGACAGGTGTTTCCCAAGGTGTACGGATACACGATGTGCGTGCCGTCGTTCACGTCCGAGTGGGGGTTTAACCTCGCGGTGAACGACGAGAGCATTGATTTGAGCGGCGCGGGCGTCGACGACGTCCTCGCTTCTCGCGGTTTGGATATGAAGTTTTACGACGCCATCTCTCACCGTCGCATGTTTGCGCTTCCGAAGCCTCTGCGCACGCTCATCGACGGCGAAAAGCGCGTCATGACGGTGGAGAATCCGCTCTTTATGTGCTCGACGGATACGCACGCCGGCATTTTTGAGGGATGACGACGCCGCGGGCGAAATACACACGAAAGTAAATGTCCTTTATTTTGTTCTTGCACTCACGTAACGTAGACATGATAACGCACAAGTACGCGCGCGTCAATTCCACGTAGGGGGTGACGCGACGCGGCCGATTCACTTAAAAGGGAATATAATACAGCAGTCCTAATTAACAATGCATTCGAGCCGTAAGATTCGCCTCGATTCATCGGGTCGCGACGGGTGAAGCGCGCTTAGAATGCAGCAGTCCCAGTCCTCCAGTCCTCAGTCCTTTAATACGTGGGCGTCAACTCGTCTTCGCTCGCCAGAGGCCCGCCGCGGGGCGCGGCGCACTCGGGACACATGATGCGCTTCGCGTCGGCGCACACTTCGCACGCATCGATCGTGCGCGTCTTTCCGCCCTTGATGTCTATGACGATGGGAAGCCGCGCGTCCGCACCCTGACACTGCGGACACGGGACGAAGCGTTCGCCGGCGCAGGACGGACACCCGGTCAACGTTCTCCAATCCGCTCTCGCCTCGTCCGGTAACGCTCTCGCCACGACGTCGACGACGTTCATCGTCTCCCCGGAATCCTTGAGCAGAGTCTTCCGCGCTTGGAACATGGACAACGAGCACACGTACAAAATGTTGAGCGCATACAAGACGCCGACGCGATACTCCAACGGCGTGAACCCGTAGATTATGAAATTCATCGGCACCCAAAACGTGAGATTGCTCACGTACAGCTCCATCCAATCCCGTTCTAAATCATCTTTAATGCCTCCCCACGTTTTCCCGCTCAACGCCCCCATGACGACGATGAAAAACGCCCCCCACACCGGATTATACGCCACCGCGTCCACGCCAACCTTCATCGCCGTCGTCACCGCGTCCGACCGCATCGGATCATCCGGGATCAACCGATCGACCGTCTCGTACCACACGTACGACGTCGCGCCATCCATCGCCCCGAACGTCGCGAATCGCAGACTCCGCTTCCCATCTCGCGTAAACGTCGTCCCCGGGGCGTCGCGCGTCGGCAATTCGCACGCCGGCGCCGCCCCGTCCCCCGCGACGTCGATCGTCGTTTCCGTCGCGTGCGTCGACCGTCCGAGTCTCTGCGCGATCTCATCCGAGATGAAATAACACCCCACACCGAGCGCGCCGTCCGTCAAGAGCTCGCGGAGTTCCGTCGGCGACACGGCGCGCGTCGTCGAGCGCCCACGACTCGCGCGTCGTTCCCAACCGTCGTCGTCATCGTTCGACCGCGCCAAGCGTCGCCGCGCCCCGCGCGCCGTCGACGTCACGCGCGACGACGACGCGAGACGACCGCGCCCACACGTGCCCTCGCGCATGACGCGCGCGCGAGGCGCGCACAGACGTCGCGCGCGCGTCATTCGCCATAACCGACCGGAGAGGGGGACGCGGGGTGTGACTCGTTCGTCACCACGAATCAGGACTCAAGTCGTGTAGTACGTACTCACTGAACCTGGTCACGACTCGTCGTACAAAAACCGAGGGTCACGACTCGAAAGTGTGTCCCTTCTGGTGTCCCCGCCCTCGAATTCCGATTTTCCCTTCGCGCGTCGACGACGTGACGACGGACGCGCGACGCGCGACGTCACGTCGCCCCGCGCGGGGACGTGTCGTCGCGTCATGTACAACGGCATCGGTCTCGCCAGCGCTCGAGGGTCGGGGACGAGCGGGTACGTGCAGACGAATAAATTCCACCGGGACGCCTCGCGATTGACTCGACGCGAGGCGGCGCCCGAGAGAGAGGATGAACGTCGACGACGCGCGACGGACGCGCGACGGAGACGACCGAACGCGGAGATTCTCGCGCACGCGAAGAAACGGGCGATCGAGGTGGAGTTGGTGGAGTTGGAGGAGACGTTGGAGGCGAGAGGGGTGCCGGAGGAGGAGAGACGGCGGGAGATCGACGCGGCGCGCGAGAGGCTGACGCGGGAAGACGCGGAGACGCGGAGACGCGCGGAGGCGGAGAGGGCGAGGAGGGGAGATGAGAGCACGCACGCGGTGGCGGTGAGAAAGGAGGAGGAGATGGTGCGGTTGGCGCGGGCGTTCGGCGTGGATAAGAGGGAGAGGGATGCGCGGGAGGGGGACGCGTTCGACCGAGAGTTGCAGCGACGGGTGCGCGAGGAAAAGCGAGCCGAGAGGGAGGAGGAGGAGAGAAGGCGCGCAAAGGCGAGGAGAAAGGAGGCGAAACGCGCGAAGAAGGAAAAGAAGCGGGCGAAGAAGGAGCGCAAGGCGCGAGAGCGGCGAGAGCGGAAGGAGAGGGAACGCGCGGCGGAGGCGAAGAGACGCGCGGCGGAGGCGGCGGCCAACGCGCGGCGGTTCGAGACGGAGTTGGCGGCTGTGAACGCGGAGATCGAGCGACGCGGGTTGGATCCGTCCAAGGTGGAAACGCGCGTGGAGGTGCCGCCGCCGCCACGGCCGGATGGACGAGACACGGGTGC
>Ga0181577_10001169_pt1 | contig 21296 bp, 19 predicted proteins | sample 101ome_21_FD_132468 | JGI IMG/M metagenome (GOLD analysis project Ga0181577, IMG submission 132468) | Coastal salt marsh microbial communities from the Groves Creek Marsh, Skidaway Island, Georgia - 101413BT metaG (megahit assembly) | ecosystem: Environmental > Aquatic > Marine > Intertidal...
GAGGAGTGGCCTCATCACTACACGAACGCCCTGTTCAGCGATGATCGAGGGAAGAGTTGGCAGGCCAGTGAGCCTTTTCCGGAGATGGGGACTGGAGAGGCCTGCATCATCGAACTTTCGGATGGTACGCTCTATTACAATTCGCGCGTGCATTGGGATCAGAACGAACACAACACGCGCAGGCGATCGGCGCTCAGTCGAGACGGAGGCAAAACCTGGGTAGACTGGCGAGTGGTCCACGCCCTGCCAGATGGTCACCAGCATCGCTCTTATGGCTGTATGGGTGGATTGACCCGGCTACCGGTTGAGGGTAGGGACTTGCTGGTGTTCAGTAATCTGGATACCCCCAACGCCGTGCGTGAGCGCATCACTTTGTGGTTGAGCGCTGACGGCGGTCAGACATGGCCCATCAAGCGGTTGGTTTTCGATGGTCCCAGTGGTTATTCCTCTATGCATGCCGGTCAACCAGGCACGGCCAGTGAAGGATGGATCTACCTCCTTTTTGAGGGAGGCCCTTCTGGGGGAGGACAAATGGTACGTGTCAACCTCAGTTGGTTGCTTCAGGGCGTATCCAATGAGGATGGTGTCTTGCCGGATTGGTTGAAGGAAGCCACGCCCTGACACTCCTGCCAGGCAGCCGATCAGTCCTGGGTGCTTCCAAGCGCTTGTGTTGGATTCAGTGTTTAGCGCCAAAATAGCGCTGGATGTGAGCTGTATCCAGCGGTTGGGTGAATCGGGAAACCACCAAGGTGGCTAGCGTGGAACCAGCCACATCCCACATGAATGGCTCAATACCCAGAAAAGAGTAAGCTCTAAAGGCATCATTCAGGAGATAGCCAGCAATGTAGAGACTAAGGTGGGTCAGGCAACCTCCCATCATGCCGGCGATGATGCCTCCGGCGCTCACGCCTCTCCAGAACAGCGCCAGGGCCATGGGCATGAGAAAACTGCCGGCTAGGCCCCCAGTTGCGAACACAATCAAGTGCTGCAGATAGGTGGGTGGGTTGAGGACGGCCAGGACAGCCCCCAAGCCAATCACCGTGGTAGCCGCGTAGGTCATGACCTTAATGCGTTGCTCTGAGGCGTCAGGGCGGATGTGGTGCTGGTAGATATCCCGAACCACACCACTGGAAACCATGAGCAGAAAACTGTCGACGCTACTCATCACCGCCGCAAAAGGAGCTGCCACGATCAGGCCTGTCAACCAGGGGGCTCCGGCTTGAACAGAAAGGGTGCGAGCCATCTCTGGCATAATGCGGTCTGGGGTGATTTCCATACCCGGCATCATGACTTTGGCACAACAGAAAATGATCACCAGCGGAAAGTAAATGGCTGAATAATAAAGTGCCACCACGATGATGGATCGCTTGAGCACCTTGCTGTCGGTGAAGGCCATCTGGCGCACCATGTTACTGGGTTGTCCGGCCCCGCCAAATGCCCAAAAAACGAAGAAGCTGAAAGCCATGCCAATGGAGAGGTAACCTAGCTCGCTGTCTTGGCTTGGGCCGGGGGCACGCACATAAGCTCCCTTTTCCCCATCGCCTCGAGCATAACCCTGCAGTTCCCCTTCGATCACCAGCTGACCCCATGCCGATAGATCCCACGACTCAAGGGTATCATAGGCTTTGGCATTGGGTTCAACGAGTACTTTGACTACGTCGCTTTGAGTGTCACCTGGATTCATGCCAATGGGCTCTGCCAATCGCACCACTTGCCCATCACGACTCTCCAGCCAGGTCCCCTTGGGGATTTCCCCTGCCTCGATAATGGCTTCTTTCCACTGCATGAAGGCCATGCCAGTTTTTGGCGGTTCCAAGGTGGCCAGCTTTTGAGTGGCTTGAGTCAGTCCACCCACCTGCCCAAGCACCAGAACCAGCATGATCATGACACCAATGACCATGACGATGCCTTGCATCACATCAGTCCACACCACAGCGCGAAATCCACCATAAGTCGTGTAGACAATGACTGTGCCGGCAAAGAGCAAAAGGCAGAGCAGGTAATCTGCATCAGTTGATTGGGTTAGGAAAAATTGTCCCTTCCACCCGGCGACCCATCGAACACCTTCCTGAAACAGGGACATATCCTGCAGGAGTGTGGCCAGGATTTGGCTGCCTGCCTTGAACTGCGCCAGCAGATAAAAAAACATGAAGAAGGTGAGTAACCCTGTGGCTACCAATCCGACCACTGGACTGGCAAAGCGCGCCCGGAGAATATCGGGAACGGTGACCGCTCCCGCGATTCTTGACACCTGATTCAGTCGTTTGGCCAGGAGTCCGGTGGTGACCAGTGGCACCACCATATAGCTGGCGATCCACAGGGCAAGGATCCAACCATGGGTATAAATCAGTGCAGGGAATCCCATGAAACTACCACCCGAAGCATTGGTGGCAGCAAAGGTCAGAGCAAAAGCCCACATGCCGAGCCCTCGACTTCCCAGGAAGTATTCGCTGACAAACTCCTTCTTGCCTCGGCGAACCCTGCCGGCCAACCAGGCCAGGGCGAACACCATGAGCATGTAGATAGCAAAACTGATCAGGGCTGACTGGTGCCCAGGCCCGGGCTTTGAGGCCTCCTTGATCCATGGGATGAGGGTATCCATGATGCCAGCGTTCAGTGTTCGGGTGAGCCGGTGGTTTCCGAAAGTTCGGGAGGGCATTCCCCCTTGCGAGCCTGGGTAGGGCTCTCTATGTGGGCCGTGTCGATATCGAGTGAATCATCTGCCATGAACCAGCAGACAAATAGGATGATGGCGACGTTGGCTACCAGCCAAGGCAGAGCGATACCCCAGAACACCCAGGCCGGAAAGCCCATGACCAGCTCAAGGTGGACCGTCTCTTGATTGTGATAGCCCAATTGGGCCGTCGCTGTCATGACCCACAAGGCAAAACAGCCCCAAAGAATGAGGATTCCCCAGATCTCTCGTTTGGAATGTTCGTAAACCAAATCCTTCATACGTGTTTTTCGGAGGCAGGTTGAATGAGTTGAATGGACCCAGGATAACCCCAGACTTTCCCCTTACTTGCCTTGGATGCTCCCATCAGAGGGTAGACAAATGAGACCACCGCCAGGAGTCCCAGCAGAGGCCAACCAATCAAAATAAAAGTCAGCATACTGAAGGCAACCCCGTATATTAGGGTGCTGAGTATCCAATTGAGCACTACGTAACCATGGGCCTCCACCTCGGGAGCCAGGTGTCGTTTCCATTGCCAAAGAACAATCGGGACAACCCACCCGGCAATAGGAATGACGTAACCACAAAGTAGCGAAAGATGGATGAACATGCCCCATGTGCTGGCATCGGCCTTGACTGGTTCAATCAGATGGGCGAATTGGGCCTTCGATTCCTTTTCTTGGGTGAATAAGGCCCGTTTGGCTTCACTGTACTCCTGCTCGCTCAATAATCCTTCACGACGCAGCCGACTCAGTTTTTCAAGTTCCTCAGCGATACTCTGCATATCCTCGTGCAATCAAGATTCTGACTGCCACAAAGAGTGGCTGCAGTGGTAGGGTTTGTGGGGGTGTTCCCATGACTTCTTGGAAATCATTCCTGACATCATGGAATCCATGCAATCGATCAGATCAATCCAGAGTAGATGACGTTGCGGGGGTGGGCTTGACTGTGTCCCGTCAAGGCTGCGCACGATGGTTGAGGTCAGTCTGGAAAAACGATGGTCGCTGGGTCTTGGGGGTTGATAGAACTGCGCTGAAAATATCCCGCCATCCTTCGAGCGTGCCGCAAAAGTATCGTCGTTGATGATGCCATCTACGCTGATGATGACTGATTGCAGGCCATCGACATGGTGGATGATCCATGCTCTGGTGTCCCTAGCCAGAGAGGGTACCATGCCTAATCCCACGATGTCTTGGGTGCGGCCGTCGATTTTTGCGTCGCCCTGTTTGCTATGGCTCCTCGAGATGGCTGCCTTGAACAGATCCCAGGCGAACAGGCCATCTCGAGCCCCTTGCCAGACCTTGTCTCCTTGCAGGAGTCTCACGCTATCAATCCCAGATTCGCCCCCACGCCGATGCCCGATAAGGCTTAAGAGAGCATCCACCGCCTGCTTTTCTGCTTGATGGTAGGGACCTCGAATCAGGACCATGACCTCTTCTAGGGGGCATTGGTTGGGGAGGTCAACCTCAGGAAGCCTCCAAGTCCAAGGCAAGGCGGTCCCTGCCTGGAACCGAGGAGTCTGGGGCAAGGCCTCATCGCACCACGGGCGTGGTGGCAGGCCGATGACCCATCCAGGTTGGGAGCATTTGGAAAGGGCTTCATACCAGGCCTGGTTCAGTTTGACATCCCAATGATCCGGTTTTCCTGGTGCGACAATCCAGGCGGCGCAGCCCTCGGGCAACCCTTTGTTCTGAGAAATTAAACTGAGCTTATCTGTGGCACGCAACCGTCGTTCCACCGCAGGGCCATTCAAGTGATCGGGCAGGAGGATGTTCCCCCAGGGAGCCTCTGCAAAGCGACCTCGCTCGGGCCAGCCGAAGAGCAGGCGATCGAGTACCTGCTGGGCTGCTGATCCCTCCTCGAGGACGTCGACATAAAAGAAAAGGCTAGGCATCACGTGGTGAGGGTTAGCTTCTCCAGTAAGTGGACTGTGGCCCAACCCGGTAGGCGATGGCCAGTTCGGGCGTGTTGAGTTTGACTTCGCCCCGATAGAGCGATTCGACACCGAAGAGCGTCATCCCGGAGGTCAGTAGGGTCCGTTCCGGTGGATAAGGAGCCAATTGGTTCACGATGGTTTCCTCAATACGCCTTGAAAGAGGGTTGAAAAAATCAGCCGTGGTGGTGTGTGCTGGAGGCATGGGAAGGTGCATTTGGCATGACAAGACCTTGCCACTTGCCAGCATGCCAGCATAAGTGAAATCCTGCACCAGCCCGTTGAGCATGAAGAGGGTGGTTCGGAATCCATCCAGGTGTTCAATCCAATAAGCCACCGCACCGGTTGAAGCTTCCTTGATCCAGTCCATGGTGGGGGGGCTCCATGGTCGGTCTGCAGGGGTGCGACATTGATGACTTCTTGAGAGCGCGGCCATGAGTAGCTCATGGGTTGACGGTTGGGATGCCAGATGCTCCCAAATACCATCTCCTCTCATGGCATGGACTGTCCGCACACCCGATTCGCCACCATGCCTACGCTCGGACATGCATTGAGCGGTTTCCAGTCCATGAATGTCGTAGGAATCAACCCCGCCGTAGCAGACGCAAACGCTCTCCTTTAGATCGCTGTTCCAGGGCATCTCTACCGAGGGGATTCGCCAAGTCACAGGGAGAGAAGAACCCGCAAGGAGAGGGAAAGACAGCCGGTGGCTATCGGCTACCATGGCGGTGCATTCGTCCCAATCCGTTGAATAATGCTTATCATTGAATACCGGAACCGATCGGCCGCTTTGTTCAAAGACTTGGATCATTTCCTTGAAAAAACGGTAGCGAGGATACTGCTTCTGCCCCTTGGCATTGATCGGGTAATCTCCGTGTTCGGCGATGATGATGACCCCATCCACATCCAGATGATTGCCGCCTAGGGTGAGTGCTTCAGCGATACTTGAGTAGATGGGGACACCATGGCGTCGCTCGCGATCACGTGCTAAATCGTTAGCTGGAAACTGGTCGACGTAGAGCGAAACCAGTTTGATGTCAGGAAAGTAATGTGACCCATGCCAGCCATAGCCCTCGAGCAGACGGTCAATGAAATGCTGGGCGTGGCTGTGGCGTCGGACCTCAGTGGCAATCAGGGCGACTCGCTTGGGAAGTTTTTCTCCGTTGCGATGGGTTGCCATGGCCGCGGCAAGTTGGTGCGTGCCGCTCAGGGCGCCCAGTAGGGATAGGCGTCCCAGAAAGTCCCTTCGCGAGGATTGAGACCAAGGTTTGAGATCACATGCTGGTGACTGAAAAGACATCGCTTGATCCTAAGGCGCGTGGTGAATTCAAAGATTGCCGCCAGGGAAGGGGGGCGTCAATGCCAATCCCGACTTACCTTTGGGATGGGTTGACAGTGACCCTTAATTGGTATTGACCCGCGTGTCGATTCCCACTAATGATCGACCATTCCCCAAAGCCATGAATGCCTCACGCGTCCTCTTGCCCAAGTTCTCCTCATGCCATGATCGGTGCGGATCCGGCCGAAGGGGATTTACCCTCATTGAGCTTCTGGTGGTCATCGCCATCATCGCCATCCTTGCCGGGATGTTACTTCCAGCCCTGAGCAAGGCCAAAGCCAAGGCCAATCAGACCCTTTGTCTGAGTAATCAAAGGCAGTGGGGGATTTCCATTCAGATGTATGCTGCCGATCACAATAATCGCTTTCCTGACAATTCTCAGGGACAGCACCTGAGCTGGATGGGGCCATCCATGGCAACCTTTTGGCGTGACTACCTGATGGAATCCAAGAAAACGGAAACTGAAAAAGATAAGTTTCATGTGATTTTCTGTCCGACCGATAAATGGCATCGCGTGGCTGACATGTGGAGAAACAGTGATCCCAACGCGCACCTCAAGCCCGTGCTGACTGGCTATTTCTATCTACCCGGCCGAAAGACTGACAGTGCGGAATACAACGTCACCGGTGTGGAGGAATGGGTTAAGCGCAAGCAGCTCGGAGGGCGTTTCAAGAACGCTCCCATTCTCAGTGACCGGCTTCAGGGGGTGGGATCATGGAATGTTTCGGGTAACAGTGGCAACGTTAACTGGTTCACTGAAAGCGATGGCAAATCCGTACCCGCAGCCACCCATCGGAATCAGGACGGTTCCCCTCAGGGAGGCAATTTTTTGTTTGAGGATGGCCATGCCGAATGGCATCGCTTCGACCTCCAGGATGCCCGTCGCACCATCGACCTGGGTGCCCGGGTTGGCAGCTGGCTCTGCTTCTACAAGATCCCTGTTCAGGAGTAGAAAGATCTAGATGCCGTATCCGTTGCAGCCTGTCAGAGATGGCTGCTTCAAGGCTGCTGTGGCGTCTGAGATGGTTCCGATGATTCGCTGGTTAATTGGGGCAGGCTCCTGAGGCTGATCATCCCCTCAGGATTCGCTGCCAGTGGGGATGGGTCGAGGAAATAGGCATAGTCGCGAAGTGGCTCCTTGCCCGACCAGCCTCGATCCTGAAAGTGGCCTTCATTGAGCCCAAAGGAAACATCTGCTTGTTGCTTGGGATACTTGGGAAGGTATTCGTGGGCGACAGTCCGCCCATTTGGCCGAATCAAGGCTAGGTATTCCCCGCTCGATGACAGTTTGAAGTTGGTGTGGAGGTCTCCCATCCAGTTGGTTCGATGCTTGCCTGAGGCCCATACCAGTAAGAATGCTCCGGGTTTCAATGTGATGGGGGGAAAAGTCCACTTGCGAAATTGACTGAAGTCATCAGTCAGGGACCAGCCTTCGAGGGACTGCACCTGATCACTGGCGTTGTAGATCTCAATCCAATCGGAGAAGTCTCCATCTCCGTCGGCTCGGATAGATTTATTCTCAGCCATGAATTCGGAGATGAGCAAATCGGGTTTGCCGGCGTAGAACCTCAGCAGGTCGGGAGAGATGATCAGTCCCAGGACCATGCAACCGATTAGAATGAGGATAAAATGAGTGGAGGAAAAAGGACGTCGATCGTGCTGGATGGATTCCGAGTTCATGGGTTCACAATCTTTGGGCATCAGCCCTGAAGCAGTTCTATGCCAGTCACATATTTGGACATGCGAGTGACCCGAAAAGGGAAAAAGTTCATCAGCCGTTCATCCAGCGTAGGGATGCTTCCCTCGTATTTCAGTTCCATCACCACGCTTTGATCAAGTGTGCGAATTCGATCAAACTGGCAGTCAAATCGATCGAGCCCCAGGAAGCAAAGGTCGGTATCTAAAGTGATACGGTAGTCACCATCGGCCGAGAGGAAATATTTTCTGCGATAACGGTTGCCCAGAGTGGGGACGACACTTAAGGCATCCTCTCGCACCCATGAGGGTAGGCTACAGGACTCCCAGTAGGTGCGCATGTCATCATGCGAAAAACCAGCCTGCAGGCAGAGAGGCGGCAGTTTGTAGGAATCCTTGGTGCCGACCATGCCGCGCTTTATTTTGTACTCGAGCGTTGTTTTGGCCGGGTTATTGAGATAATCCCCATACCATCTCAAACGTAGCTTGGTGCGTGCCGCCTGCCCACCCAGATTCTCATGGTAATTCTCCAGGCTTGGGGTATCGAAGTAGATATTGTTGATGTGACGTGGGGGGAAACACTCACTGAACAGGCAGGGGGACCGACGAACCCATGACTCGATGGTATGCAAGTCCAGGTCCTGAATATGGTATTTGCGCTCGAAACGGAAATCCTCAGCAGGAGGTTGGCTATCAAAAATGGACAGGTTGGCCGTAACCATGGGCTTACCCCCCAATGCCTCGATCATCGATCAGACTGATCTTAAGATCAGGATCCAGCGCCCTCAGTGCCTGACGACATGCCTGAATGGATGCAATGTCGGGAAATTGGATCTGGTAGGAAAATTCAAAGGAATCCTTTTTTTCATCCAGTCGCTTCAGGCGGAAATCGCTCCCTTGCGAGGCCAGGACCTGGTTGATGGATCCCATCATGTCCTGACCCTCCGAAATATCTCCCATGATGGTGAGGTAGAGGTTGGGGATGACTTTGTCCGATCGCGTCATGTTCCTGAGCCATAGAATGAGTGCAATCACCGCAAAAGCTACCAGGGTGATCACGGCCTGCTGCGATCCCATGCCCAAGCCGATGGCGATGGCAAAGAAGAGATAACTCAACTCCTCAGGTTCCTTGATGGCAGCTCGGAATCGAATGATGGAGAGGGCACCTACTAGCCCCAGTGAAAGGGCCACTGAGGATTTGACGATGGTGATGATGAGCATGGTGGTCATACTCAAAATCATGAAGTTCTTCCCGAACATGACTCGGTTGCTCAGGGTGTTGCCGAATTTTACGTAAGCCTTTGCCAAGAGAAAGCTCAGCAGGGCGGTCAACAGGAAGTGGATGACAAACCAGAGGATGTCAATCTCCGCATTCTGGGCGGCAAAGAAATTGAGTAGCGACTTGGAATCCATGTCAAATTAAAGCCTTAAAGACGGCGTTTATGGCAATATGGTTACAATTTTGACCGATTCAAGGCAATCCTATCGAATCATTCAGCATCCGAGTCCGCAAGCCAGGGCCTCGTGCCTTCTGATGTTGCACTGACTGAGCCTGCCAGATCACGATGCGTTGCCTGAGGGTGGCTTCAAACTGCCTTCACTTGAAGCGATGACGCAGGCCACCGTGGCATCCCCCGTGACATTGGTCACGGTACGCATCATGTCCAGCAGTCGGTCCACACCCAGGATCAAAGCAATCCCCTCGGAGGGAACCTCGATAGCTTCCAGGATGATGACTAACATGATGATCCCCGCTCCCGGAACCGCTGCGGTGCCAATGGATGCGAGCACGGCCGTGAACACAATCGTGGCTTGAGCAGCAAGCGTCAGGTCCATGCCAAGGGCCTGAGCAATGAATACCGAGGCGACTGCCTGATAAAGTGCTGTGCCATCCATGTTGATGGTGGCCCCCAATGGCAAAACAAACGAAGCGACTTCTTCGGATACCCCCATTTTTTTCCGACATTGATCCATGGTAACTGGCAACGTCGCACCGCTGGAGCTGGTTGAAAAAGCTAGAAGCTGAGCAGGCGCCAGGGCAGAGAAAAAAGATCGCCATCCCAGGGAAGTGAAACTTCGCAGTAGTAAGGGATAAACCACAAACATTTGAATCAATAGCCCAGCTACCACCACCAGGCAGTAGGATCCGAGCCCCTTGAGCAGGTCAACCACCCTGGAAGGATCATCCTTGGCCAGGGTGACCATGGTGTTGGCCATCAGCGCAAACACGCCCACTGGTGCGAGGCGCATAATGAGGTGGACGATCTGAATGACAGCTTCCATCAACCCATCCATGAGAGCCAGAACCGGCCGACGTTTTGCCTCTTGGCTCAAGGTCAGCCCCACCCCAAGCAGTAAGGAGATGCAAACTACCTGCAGCATGGCTCCGTTGTTGGAGGCGGCCCCAAAAAAGTTGTCTGGCACCATGTCGGTCAGGAAAGTCAATGGCCCGCGCTGCTGTACGGCCGAAGCGCTTGTCTGCCTTCCTGAGGCCTCTTGCTGATGGGTGGCTTCAAGCTCGGCGCGCGTCTCGGCCGGGAGCCGTTTGCCGGGCTGGGCTAGGTTGACCAAAAGCAATCCGAGGACCACCGCCACGGCTGTGGTTGTCAAGTAGATGGCAATGGTCTTGCCTCCCATGCGACTGAGCTTGCGCACGTCGGACAGGGAGGCGACGCCGCCAACCAGCGAGGTGATGACCAGCGGAACGGCGATGAGCTTCAACAAGGTGATGAAGAGGGTGCCGAAGGGACTGATCCAGTCTTTGGTGAGTTCGGCCCAGCCTCGGGAGGCTGCAAAAATGCCAAACAGAGTCCCCAGGATAAGGGCCAGAACGATTTGCCAGTGTAGTTTCCGATACCAGGGAGTTTTCATGGTTAAGTCACCTTTTTAGTCTAATTCTTCGACAAGCACCTCAAAACGTTTGCCCTCCAGAGTCAGGGCGTATTGATGAGGTCCTTCGTGGCGACGCTCTGGGCCGCTTGGTTTGGTTTCAGCGGGTGTCGCAGGAGGCCGGTTGGGATCTTTCAGGTGCTTGCCAAGCTCCTGCGGGAACATGGCATGGAGGACCGCAAGCTCATCAGTGGCTTCAACCCCAGCCTCACTCAGGGATGCCCTGAGGGATCCCATGCGCGGTTTCAGTAGGTCAGCGGGACGGCAGTCTATCGAAGGCTCGCCCGCCTGCTTTTCGGCCTGGGCCTTCAAATCAGGATCTACCGGTCCTGGGGTCAGGCCATACTTGCCCAGCAGGATATCCACAACAGGTTGAGAGAGCATTTGCCATCTTCCGAATTTAACATTGAGCATGGCTTGAGTGCCGACAATTTGTGAGGTCGGGGTGACTAATGGGATCCAGCCCAGCCGCTCGCGCACGTAAGGAATCTCCTTCATGACCTCGCCCAAGCGGTCTGTCATGCCCTGCTCGGCAAGCTGGTTGCGAAAATTACTCATCATCCCGCCGGGAACTTGATAAATCAGGATGTCGGTATCCACTCGCTCATTCTTCGGGCTGGTGTAAGCCGCCAGTGCCTCATAGACCTCCTTGAAACGCTTGCTCAGGCGAGCTAGCGCCGCGGGATCGTAATCGGGGCGCCTGGAACTGGTTTCGAGCATGGTCTGCATGAGCAAGGTATCAGGTTGCCCAGTTCCATTGGCAAAGGGAGCGATGGAAGTATCCACACTGTCCACACCTGCCTCAATGGCCGCATAATAGGCGGTGGCTGCCATACCAGCGGTGCTGTGACTGTGGAGTACTAGCGGGACTTGAACGCTCTCCTTGAGGGCTCTCACCAGGTCCGCAGCCATGGAAGGGGTGATCAGGCCTGCCATGTCCTTGATGCAAATCGAATCACATCCCATGGCTTCCAGCTCCTTGCCCAGCTTCACAAAGCTTTCCAAGGTGTGAACGGGGCTGGTGGTGTAGCAGATCGTACCCTGAGCATGCTTGCCAGCCTTCTTCACCGATTCGATGGCGGTCCTGAGGTTGCGCACATCGTTGAGGGCATCAAAAATTCGAAAAATATCCATGCCGTGACGAGCCGAGCATGCAACGAAGGCAGCGACCACATCATCGGGAAAGCTGGTGTATTGAACAATGTTCTGCCCTCGAAGGAGCATCATGTGGGGCGTTCGCGGGCTGAGTGCCTTGATCGCGTCGAGGCGGTCAAAGGGGTTTTCGTTCAAGAATCTCAAGCAGGCGTCAATGGTAGCGCCTCCCCAGGTTTCCAGGGCTCCGAATCCCACCTGATCCAACTCTTCCACCACCGGGAGCATCTGTTCGGTGCGCATTCTGGTTGCAGCCAGGGACTGATGCCCGTCTCGCAGGACGGTGTTGTTGAAAACAACTGGTTTGGTCTGGGACATGTTGGCAGAGTGCGAAGAGCCACCGGTGGTTTCAAGCTGAATCTCCCTATCCTAGATTCTCCAAAGGGCATTGACGACGGCGTGTAGCTCATGCATTGACTTGATGAGGCTAGGGGACTGGATAGCCACCCAAGCCACCCATGTGATGCACGATGTTTTTCAGCAAAAAAAACGACGCCTCAAGGATTTGATGGCCCAACAACAAGCCGTTCCGAGCCTGGGAGTCCACGATGCTCTTTCCGCTCTGGTCGCGCAGCGGGTAGGTTTCAAGATGCTCTTTTTAGGTGGTTTCGGGGTCAGCGCCTCTCGATTGGGCCTGCCCGACTTGAATTTCCTTGGCCTCAGGGACATGGAACAGGCTGTCGGTGATTTGACCGCCGTGCTGGAGGTTCCCTTGATTGTTGATGCGGACACGGGCCATGGGGATTTGCCACATGTGCGTCGCACCGTGCAGCGGCTGGCGGCGGCTGGCGCTTCGGGCATCCTCCTTGAGGATCAACGCTTTCCTAAGCGATGTGGGCATTTCGCAGGCAAGGAAGTCATACCAGTCGAATCGATGATGGATAAGGTGCGTGTGGCCGTTGAAGCCAGACCTGATGAAGATTTCCTGATTGTAGCAAGAACCGATGCCAGAGCCTGTCATGGCCTGGATGATGCGCTTGAGCGCATCGGGGCTTACGCCCGTTGTGGCGCTGATGTGGGTTTTGTGGAAGCCCCTCAAAGTGTTGAGGAGCTCAAACGTATTCCCCTGGAAACGCCTATCCCACAAATGGCCAACATGTTGCTGGGTGGCGTGACGCCGATCTTGAACTGGCGCGAATTGGAACAAATGGGATTCAAGTGGGTGGTCAGCCCAGTCGAAACCCTGGCTGTCTGCATGAGTGCTATGCAGGCAATGATGACGACTTTCCTGCAGGAGGGCTCCTTGGAGGACTTCATGCAGGGCAAAGCGACTTTGGGTGACTTGAAGGACCTTCTCGCCCTGGAGCGTTGGCAATCTGGTGCCAGCGTCGATCAGGCCTCGGACACGGGCCCTCATACCCTCTTACCCTAGAACCGGTGACGGGGCAGGAATCCCGCCCTTGCTTTAACAGATTGTCAACCCACTGAATCTGGATTAGAAAACACAGCATGAAATTGTCTCAACTCATTCAGCGCCTACCCCTGCAAGTGGGGGCAACCGTCCTTGGATTGATGACCCTCATCGCATCGCCAATGGAAACCAGGGGTGAAGATGGCTGGGTGCACTACCAAGGCAAGGCGGGGGCTGGCCAGGGCAAGCGAATCGTTTTCATCACCGGGGATGAGGAGTATCGCTCAGAGGAGGGGATGCCCATGATGGCCAAGATTCTCTCGGTCCACCATGGTTTTGACTGCACGGTTCTTTTTGCGATGGACGATGCGACGGGCACAATTGATCCCAATAACCAGACCAATATCAAAGGCATGTCCTTCGTCCAGGAAGCCGATCTGGTAGTCCTTTTCACTCGATTCAGGGAGCTGGCTGACGACCAGATGAAATACTTCGCTGACTACTTCGAATCAGGTAAGCCCATCATTGGCCTCCGGACTGCGACCCATGCCTTTTCATACAGTCGCAACAAGGAAAGTGCTTACATTGATTACCACTGGCAGAGCAAGCGCTGGCCAGGAGGCTTTGGTCAGCAGGTGCTGGGTGAAACCTGGGTCAATCATCACGGTCACCATGGGCAGGAGAGCACACGTGGCGTGATCGAGGGCCAATCCAAGGCCCATCCTATTTTGCGCGGCGTGGCAGATATCTGGGGGCCGACCGATGTCTATGGGGTCGCCCACCTTCCCAGCGACATCACTGTGCTGGTGCATGGGCTTTCGTTAGCTGGGATGCAGCCTGATTCTTTGCCCAATTACGATAAGCCGCTCATGCCTGTTGCCTGGGTCAGGGAACACCCTCAGCCCCATGGTAAACATAATCGCGTCTTTTGCACGACCATGGGAGCAGCCACCGATCTGGAAAGTGCTGGCCTGCGTCGTCTACTGGTCAATGCTTGTTATTGGAGTCTTGGTATGGAACAGGCCATCCCTGAATCGAGTAACGTCGATTTGGTTGAGCCATTCAAGCCGACTCCATTTGGTTTCAATGGTTTTGTTCAAGGCATCAAGCCCTCTTCGCATGCGCTCAAGTAATTGCTTGGAGGGCTCAGTCAAGTGGACCTCTTTTTTGCGCTAATGAGGACACTCCCATGAGCACTCCTTTACTCATCATCGGCTACTGTCTTGCCATCCTCCTTGCCTCGCTGGCTGGAGGATGGATTCCTCTAATGGTTCGATTGACTCATACCCGGTTGGAGGTCGCCTCAAGTTTCATTTCTGGGCTCATGCTCGGTGTGGGATTGCTGCATCTGCTGCCTCACGCCTATTTTGAAATCGGTTCGATTGATCGAGCCATGCACTGGTTGATGGCTGGGTTCCTCTTTACCTTCCTGATTCAGCGATTCTTTCACCATCACATGCATGGACTGCCCATGGAGGCCGGTCATGAGGAACACGCTGAAGGCCCTCACAGCTGCGAGGGGCACGAGCCTCCTCCTCATCCTGCCGAGGGGGACAATGACCGTATTGGCAAGCGTTGGTCTTGGCTGGGAGCGGGACTTGGCCTGACCCTGCATACCTTAATCAATGGCATGGTGCTTGCGGCGAGTATTCAGGCCGAAAGCGAGCATCAGGATGCTGTAGCCTGGGCTGGGTTTGGGACTTTCCTAGTCATTTTTCTGCACAAGCCCTTTGACGCCTGGACCCTCGGCACCTTGATGTCCACCGGCGGCTGGAGTCGATTCCAGCGTCACATGGTCAATGCCGTGTTTGCCCTCGTGATCCCTTTGGGGGTGCTCCTTTTCATGCTTGGTTTCCACACCGTGGCCGAGAATAACCATCAGTGGATCGGTTGTGCCTTGGCTTTTGCTGCAGGAACCTTCCTCTGCATTGCCTCGATTGACCTGTTACCTGAATTGCAATTTCATAAGCACGACCGCTTTAAACTGAGCATGGCTTTGGCCCTGGGTATCGGGCTGGCCGTTCTGGTCGGCCAGTTTGAAACCCACGGGCACGATCATCAGCAGCCCGCTGCCGGAGTTCTTGATGATGGGCACGATCATGGTCAGAGCCATGAGGCAGAGGCCGATCATGATCACGATCATTGAGCCAGTGGCTATCGTCCTTTTGGCTCAGCCTTCAGGTCTAGTGATCCCATCTTGCCTTGCCGACAAGGGCTCATATCTGGGGCTCAACCTCACTTTTTAGCGGCTGCATCCCATCGTTTTTTCTTTTCGGGCAAACCACCAATCAGCAGCCAGGTTCGGGGCCGAATCCGACATGATGATTTCAAGGGCAGTTGCCATTTTTGACGGTTTTTGCTGACCTTTTTGGATGCATTCAAGCCGCATCAGTCCCGAGCGAGCTTTGAGGATTGCCACGGGAAGGCCTTTTGCCTAGCTTGCCCTCCATGTGGACAAGACTCATGATCCTGATGGCATGTTGGGTGGTGTCCTGTCGTAGCGTGCCCTCTCCCAATGCGGAGCCACCCCATCAGATCCTCAAGGTGCTGCCCCATTGGTTGGACCAGCAGGGCAGGCATACCCTTTCACCCAGTCTTTTCGAGAGGGATGCTTACCAGCAGCATCTGAGCCTTCACCGCGATGAAGTCTCAACCATGCGATTTGATGTGAACTGGCGTCTGGCCACCAGAGACTTGACTGGGTGCACCTTTCACCTGGAGGCCCGTGTGGGCCGGGATGATGCCATTGAGACCATCGAGCATGAAGTGCCCCTTCAGCTGCCTAGCCTGCGCCGGCAGGGCTGGACGGGCATCCAGATTCCTGAGGGCTCATGGGATCCTGAATCCAACCTGATGGCTTGGAGGGTGACACTGAGGCAGGAATCTACCATCTTGGCCACACGCACCAGTTTTCTGTGGTAGATGGCCACCTTGGATCCAATCGGCCTCTGACCCTCCCCTCGAAGTGGGGCAATTCAGATCCTTTTTTACCCAGATAGTCCCTCCAAAGAGGGTGTTTTGAGGATGGCCTGGCTGCCCGCCTAGGGTGATTTTATTTGCTGTTTGGGGTGTTTCGTGAAATAAAACTAAGCAGATGCTGCCCCAGTTAGCCATGCGTGTGCTACGCACGACCGACCCCAAGGCGTTGTGGAAATTTTCATGGCTCTTTGGGTTCAAAGGCATGCTGTCGGTGTTGCGCTTCAAACAGCGAGCTAAGCGTGGCATTGTTTTCCCTCCGTTTCTCTACCTGAGCATCTTGAACAGCTGTAACCTCCGCTGCCAAGGCTGCTGGGTGGATGTGGAAGCCCCTCGAGAAAGCATCGAGCTCGATCGATTGCATCGCCTGATCAATGAGGCCCGATCTCACGGCAACACTTTTTTTGGCCTCCTTGGCGGGGAACCCTTCATGCACCCACAGTTGCTGGATCTGATCGAGCAGCAACCCCAAGCCTATTTTCAGATCTTCACCAACGGCCAATTGATCACCGACAAGGTTGCCGAGCGCATGAGGCGAGCTGGTAATGCCACCCCCCTGATAAGTATTGAAGGACGGGAAGTGGTCAGTGATCAGCGGCGGGGCAAGAAGGATGTTTACGCCAGGACCCTGAAAGGGCTGGATACCGCCATCAAGCATCGCTTGCTGACCGGTGTGGCCACCAGCGTCTGCCAATCCAACATCCGAGATCTCCTCAACGAATCCTGGCTCGATGAATTGATCAATCGAGGGGTGCACTATGTGTGGTTTCATTCTTACCGACCTGTTGGGCCCAACATGCACCAGGATTTGGGGCTCTCGCGCGAGGAACTGGTTGAAACCCGACGATTCATCACCGAGATGCGAGCCAAGAAGCCCATTGCCATCGTGGACGCCTACTACGATCACGAGGGTCAGGCACTTTGTCCGATGGCCACTGGCATCAGCCATCATGTCAATCCCAAGGGAGGGGTTGAGCCTTGTCCCATCATCCAGTTTGCCAATGAATCGATCGACGATGAGCGGGGCATCTATCAAACCCTCACTCAATCAACCTTCCTTAAGGACTTTCGCGAAACGACCGCTCGTCAGACACGCGGATGTGTGATGCTGGAGCGACCCGATCTGGTCGAATCCCTGGTCAAGCGACATGGGGCAGTCGATGGCACGATTCGTCAGAGTGCCATGCAGGAATTGCAGGCCATGCAGGCCCGAGACAGCCAGTGGCTGCCCGGAGACGAAATCCCCGAAAAACATTGGATGTATCGATGGGCCAAGCGGTTCTTTTATACGGATTTCGGGGTCTATGCCCATTTGGAAAATGTGAAACCCATCCACGATAAGGCTGGTCAGGAAAAAGAGATGCTGACCCCCCATCATTCCTGAACGAAAACGCCCGCGGAGAATAAAACAATGGATTCAACCCCACAGACCCTTTCGGCAGAACCCACCCTTAAGTTGCCCAGAATGACGCCGCCGGCCCGATTCAGGCCCCCAAAGAGCAACTTACCCCAGACGCCCGAGGAACGTTCGGAGATCCTTCAACGCGTTCGGGAATATGTTGCCGAGCACCGTCCTGTGCCCCCGATGCCCATGGAGGATATCAAGGTGCATGCCGATCAGTTGGTTGCCAAGCTGGGTTGCGATCCCGTTTACCGCGATTTTATCGGGGTGCTGATGAACAATGAAATGTGGCGGGACTCGCTGGCGGCCATCCCTTACGAACGCCGGCTGCTCCTCCTGCCCAAGTGCCTGCGGGTAGAGAGTAAATGTCCGGCGCCCTTTGATGAATTTGGTTTGCTCTGCAAGCAGTGTGGGCTGTGTTCGATTCAGGACCTGCAGAATGAAGCCGAGCGCCTGGGTTATGCCGTCCTGGTCGCAGAAGGCTCGGCCATTGTCATGTCCCTGATTCAGACTGGCAAGATCGAGGCCATTGTGGGAGTTAGTTGCCTGAGCGTGCTGGAGCGCGCCTTCCCCTATATGGAAGCGGCCGCGGTGCCGGGGGTGGCCATCCCGCTGCTTCAGGATGACTGCATTGATACCACGGTGGATCTGGACTGGGTCTGGGATTACATCCACCTGACCAGTGAGGACAAGAGCCTGCGTCTTGATTTGGGTGCCCTGCGTGAAGAGGTGGACTTTTGTTTCACCCCGGCCTCGCTGGAATTGATCATGGGCTCCTCAAGCGGGAAAACCGAGGACCTGGCCAGGCAATGGCTGATGCGGGCGGGTAAGCGCTGGCGCCCCTTCCTGACTGCCTCGGTGGTTCAGTCCCTGATCGAAGAGGCAGGGGAAGGCCTTTCTGATGACCTCAAGCGTATCTGCGTCGCGGTGGAGTGTTTCCACAAGGCATCGCTCATTCACGACGACATCGAAGACGAGGATGATCAGCGTTATGGCGAGGCGACCCTGCACGCCGAGCACGGGATCGCGGTGGCGCTCAATGTGGGGGATCTGTTGGTGGGTGAGGGCTATCGCTTGATTGCCTCGACCAGCCTTTCAGGCGAGCAAAAGGCCCTCATGCTGCAGATTGCCGCCGAGGGACACCGACAACTTTGCCGTGGGCAGGGAGCCGAACTTTGCTGGATGCGTGACCCCCAACCCATGAAGCCGGTCGAAGTACTGGAGATTTTCCGAAGCAAGACCGCCCCAGCCTTTGAAGTGGCCTTGCAGATGGGAGCGGTCTTTGCCGGAACTCAGATCCATGCGGGGGTAAGCGACACCCTGCGTGCCTACAGTGAGTCCCTGGGTATTGCCTACCAGATCCGTGATGACCTTTCAGACCACGGCGTGGAAGGCGAGACCAATGATCTGGAACAAATTCGCCCGAACCTCCCCCTGGCCGTGGCCCACGAAAAAGCCAAGGGCCCCGATCGCGAAGCCCTGGAAACGGCATGGAGAAGGCAGCTCAATGGTACCGTCTCGCATCAGGACATCGAACGACTCTGTCAGGAGCTCAAAGCAGTGGAACGCTCTGAACGCCTGCTTGAGGCCTACAAAGAAGAGGCCATCCGATCGATCGCGCAGCTCGACAACCCCAGCCTCAAGGGCCTGCTTCGCCGCATGATTGGCAAGATTTTTAATGATGCTGAAATCAAGGGATGGTGCAGTGAAGTGAACGGTGCCGAGGGTGATCAGCTCTTTGCTGAGGCCCGATAGGAGAAGCACCTAGTTTTTTTCCTACCCCTATCCCATGCCAGTTGCCAGCACATCGGATTGGGTCAGCCTTTTCCCGTCTGGCTACCGATGGATCATGGCAGCATGGGGCCTGCTCGTCTGGGCCGGTGAGGCTTCTGCGCTTGAGGCTCAGACTGAGGCTCAGTTCAAAGCTCAGACGCCCTCATCATCCACCCCTCCTGCATCCCTGGTATCGCAGTCGTATTTCACTCGGGTAGAGAAGGCTGAGGCACCCATCCAATGCCAGCCCCTGGCTGAGAGCCTGTCGTGGGATCGGCCAGTGTGGATGACTCCCATCCCCGGGCAGGATAGGCAATGGGTAGTACTGGAGCATCGCAGTGGCAAGGCCTGGCGTCTGGATCTCACCGATGAAACCAAGCCACAAAAGAGTCTCTTTGGTGACTTCAGTGCGGAGGTGAGTGATGGTCCCTGGGAAGGTTTGATGTGCCTGGCCTTTCACCCGGGTTTCACCCTCAATCAGCGCTATTTCATCAAGCATGAAACCATGCGGGCCGGACAACGCTGGACGGTCATCCGCGAGCATCGCTCAAGCAAGGATGGCCTAGCCGATTCAGGACAAGCCCCTCGAGAACTTTGCGCCATCCAGCAGCCCGCAGACAATCACAACGGTGGCACCTTGGCCTTCGGTCCGGATGGCATGCTTTACTTTGCCATGGGTGATGGAGGCCCTCAGGAAGATCCCCAAGGTCATGCGCAGAATCTCGGCAGTTGGTTGGGTAAAATGCATCGCATTGATGTGGACCGGGCCGAAGCGGGGATGGCATACGGCATTCCCAGCGACAACCCTCATGCTTCCAGCCAGGAATCAGGCATTCGCCGAGAGATTTATGCCTTGGGACTGAGGGAGCCTTGGCGGTTCTCATTTGATCGAGTCACTGGTGATTGCTGGGTGGGTGATGTGGGACAGGGGAAATACGAAGAGGTCACCTTGGTTGGTCGAGGGGAAAACCATGGCTGGAACGTCTACGAAGGGTTTGAGGCTTTTTCCGAGCAATACAAAAAAAGAGAGGAGGCCTACACGTGGCCGATCTTTGTCTATGGCCGCAGTCTGGGTAACTCCATCACCGGGGGGTATGTGTATCGAGGCCGCGCCAACTCCCAATACTATGGAGCCTATGTGTGTGGGGATTACACCACCCGCCGTCTTTGGGCTCTGTGGAGCGAAGCTGGGCGCTTGAAGCAAATACTTCAAATCGGTGTGGCTCCCTCGCCGGTGGCTTCCTTTGCTGAAGGCCACGACGGCACGCTCCACCTGGTAGGCTACGATGGCAAGCTCTACCGCCTGGTCTTGCCTTAACAACCCGGTGGAAGAGTCAGAAGAGGGGAGGATTCATCGAATCCCACTGGCCTCAAGTTGCCGGATCTCTGCTTCCCATCCTGCGCGATCAGCCTCACTGACCTTTGGGTCCGGCAGCAAACTGCGCCGGCTGCAATGCACCAAGGCCTGGAGTGTCTGGTAGTAACGGGTGGTGGCAATGGCTGCAGGCAGGTGGTCGTGCACCACTTCCAGGATCGCATCCATCCCCAGGGCCTCGGCCTTGCAGAGCAGTTGGCGCGCCTTGAGCTCCGAACGTAGGGAAGCCATCGCGGCGGCGGAGAGATCCCCAATGGCCTCCAGCAGATGATCCAGCTCATTGGCTTTGGGCTTGCGACCCAGCACCGGTTGGATCACCCATTCCAGGAAAGCCTGGCGATCCTCGCTCTCTGGATCCAGCACCGGGATAATGAGGTCCCCTACGCGGCCAGGGCGACGCAAGTCAGGCGATAGCTGGTGGATGCGCGCCGTGATCAAAAGGCAGAATACCTGGCCTCACAGGCGAGGGTCGGACATCATTGCCTGGATCTTTCCCGTGAGACGACGCTCGGTTTCGTGGGTATTCGGGCCGATGGCGCCGAACTGGGTATCGGCTTCGTCTACGAAGATGAGCACCTTCGATAGCGCCTCAAGCACGCGTCGAAGGCGTTCGAAAATGACATCGGTTTGGCCAAACCACTGACTTCGCAAATTCTTGAGTACCAAAACCACCATGTCCATTTCCGTGGCCACGGCCTCGAAGATGAAGGTCTTGCCACTCCCGATTGGGCCACACA
>Ga0181577_10001171_pt1 | contig 21281 bp, 19 predicted proteins | sample 101ome_21_FD_132468 | JGI IMG/M metagenome (GOLD analysis project Ga0181577, IMG submission 132468) | Coastal salt marsh microbial communities from the Groves Creek Marsh, Skidaway Island, Georgia - 101413BT metaG (megahit assembly) | ecosystem: Environmental > Aquatic > Marine > Intertidal...
AGCGTTCCGTGGGTTCGAATCCCACCTCCTCCGCCATATTAATTTTCTATAATATTGTTTTTAGATGGAATTTTAAAAAGATCTCAATATCTACCCACAATACTACCCTCAACGTAGGATTGCTCCTCACATTAGATTTATATTCAGGGGTTACTTGGGCCGATCGATTTTTATGAGTCGCAGGAGCGGCGCCCCGGCTCCCCCCCTACATCGGACTGGGCGCCTCGGACCTCGCGCCTTGTTGTTGGGTTAGCGCAGCCGCCTCTGCCTCGTTTTCAGCCGCTTTTGGCGGGTTTGGCGACGGCGTGCCGGAGGAGGGTCGGCCAACGCTCCGTGCATTGTTGAGGCTCATTGCGGCGCTAATTGGCGCTGTTCCCGGGCATTCAAAGGTGCTGCGACAAAAGCTAAGCTGGGGCGATCAAAGCCTCGAATGCGGCTGTCTTGTGCTACAGCAACTCCCCAAGAACGCGACTGCCCTGAGAGCATTGACTGGGCGAGCAGCCCTGCGGCGCGGATGGTGCTTGAGAATGTTCCTAAAATCCGCACACTGATCCCAATTGGCATTGAATGGCCATCCTGAGTGATGGCGCCAGCGTAGAAAATTGAACTTTGGATACGGGACGACTACCCATGACAATCGGTTTCTTCGACGGCATTGCGCCGGTCAAATATGAGGGTGAAAACAGCACCTCAGCTATCGCCTATCGCCACTATAACCCTGATGAGCTGGTTATGGGTAAGCGGATGGAGGAGCATCTGCGGTTCGCTGTGGCTTGGTGGCATTCTTTTGCTTGGGAGGGCGGTGATCCGTTTGGCGGGCAGACGTTCGAACGGCCATGGCATCCGCAGGACAATATGGTGAAAGCCCGCGAAAAGGTTGATGCCGCTTTCGAGTTGTTTGACATTCTCGGCCAACCCTATTTTTGCTGGCATGATGCTGATATCCGGCCCGAGCAGGGAAATTTCGCTGACAATCTGGCGACCCTCAACGAAATAACCGACTATATCGGTGACAAGATGCGGGGCAGAGATATTGGCTGCCTTTGGGGCACCGCCAATATGTTCTCGCATCGCCGCTGGATGGCGGGTGCGTCGACGAACCCTGACCCCGATGTGTTTGCCTTTGCCGCCGCGACCGTGAAATCCTGCCTTGACGCGACCCACAAACTCGGCGGCGAGAATTATGTCTTGTGGGGCGGACGTGAGGGTTATGAAACCCTGCTCAACACCGACATGGGGCAAGAGCTGGATCACATGGGCCGCTTTTTGAGCATGGTCGTCGATTACAAACACAAGATCGGTTTCAAGGGGACGGTCTTGGTCGAACCGAAACCACAAGAACCTTCGAAGCACCAATATGATTTTGATGCGGCGACGTGCATCGGCTTCCTGCGCAAATACGGTCTTGAGGGCGAGGTGAAATTAAACCTTGAACAGGGGCATGCCATCCTCGCTGGGCATTCATTCGAGCATGAGTTGGCGGTTGCCACATCCGAAGGTTTGTTGGGGTCGATCGATATGAACCGCAACGACTACCAGTCTGGTTGGGATACTGACCAGTTCCCCAATAATGTCCCCGAGGTGGCACTGGCCTATTACCATATCCTGAAGGCTGGTGGGCTCGGAACCGGAGGCACCAACTTTGACGCGAAGCTGCGGCGTCAATCCTTGGACGCGGAGGATCTGGTTGCGGGGCATGTTGGGGCGATGGATGTCTGTGCGCGTGGATTGAAGGCCGCAGCGGCAATGATCGAAGACGGCGGACTGGAGACGGCGCTACAGGAGCGTTATGCCGGGTGGCGGACAGATGCCGCGCAGCAAATGCTGGGTAGCGATCTGGCCGCGATTACAGACCGGGTGCTGGCCGAAGAGATCAACCCGCAGCCGAGATCGGGGCGGCAGGAAATTCTTGAGAATTATGTGAACCGGTTTGTCTGATCACAGGCTCTGCGGTGGCCCTGAATATAGGGCCGCCGCAATAAAAATGGGTGTATCGCGCGATGAACGCCTGAGGGGCATGCGCCGCCCGATCAAACGGCGATGGGCGTAAGCCATACTGGGCTTTCGCTAGAAGCGCTGTCCACGACCGCCTCGACGAAGGCCACGCCTTTGAGGCCGTCATAGGCGAGAGGCACGTTTTGCCCCAAAGGTCCGGGTGCGCGCCCCGCCGAACGCGCGCGGATCGCTTCTGCAAAACCAGAATAAATGTTGGCAAATGCTTCGAGGTAGCCCTCGGGGTGGCCGGGAGGGGTGCGCATGCGAACCTGTGCATCCGCCGATAGCTCGTCTGAACCGCGTTTGATCAATTGAACCCGTCCGCCAAGTGGTTGGAAAACCAAGTCGTTCGGTTGCTCTTGGAACCATTGGAAGGATCCCTTGTCGCCGAAGACGCGCAGGCGGATTCCATTCGAGTTGCCTATCGCGACCTGTGACGACCAAAGAAGCCCGCGCGCGCCGCCTTTGTATCGCATCATGACATGGGCGTTATCGTCCAACGCGCGTCCCTCGACAAATGTGGCTATATCGGCGGTTAAACTTTCGAGTTCCAGCCCTGTCACAAAACCCGCAAGGTGGTAGGCATGGGTGCCGATGTCACCGATTGAACCGCCGCGCCCATTCTTGATCGGATCGGTACGCCAGGCAGCCTGGGCGTTGCCCTCTGCCTCGATGGCGGTCGCCATCCATTCTAGAGGGTATTCCACTTGTACGGTTCGGATTTTGCCGATTTCTCCGGCGGCGATGCGCACCCTCGCTTCGTGGATCATCGGGTAGCCGGAGTAGGTATAGGTCACGCCAACGAAGCGGCCGGACTCGCGGGCGAGCTTTTCCAGTGCGACTGCGTCGTCGAGCGTTGCGGTCAACGGTTTTTCGCAAATGACATCAAAGCCTGCCTCTATGAGCGCTTTGGCTATGGGGTAGTGGGTGAAGTTCGGCGTGCAAATAGCAACCGCATCGACGCGATCTTCGCGGCTGGCTTCACCGGCGATCAATGCCTTGTAGTCGCCATATGCGCGGTCATCGTTCAGGCCTTGTGATAAAGCGAATGCGCGGCCTTTTTCAGGATCGACGTCAAATGCGCCAGCGACCAAATCCCAAGCGCCGTCGAGGCGAGATGCAATGCGATGAATGTTCCCTATATAAGCGCCTTCGCCGCCGCCGACCATGCCGAGGCGCAGTTTGCGTTGATAGCTCATAGTCAATTCTCCAGTCCGAGCATTTGTCGGTTCGCCTTTTGATCCGCGCCAGATTTGACAAAATCGTCGAACGCGCGATCCGATATTTTAATGATGTGATCCGAGATGAATTCTGCGCCTTCTCGCGCACCATCTTCAGGGTTCTTGATGAAGCATTCCCACTCGAGCGTAGCCCAACCATCGAAGCCGTAAGTAGAAAGCTTGGTGAAGATCGTGCCAAAATCGACTTGTCCGTCACCGGGGCTGCGGAAACGACCGGCCCGCTTTGACCAAGGCATAAAGCCGCCGTAGGCACCGGATTTTCCATCCGGTCGGAACTCGGCATCTTTGACATGGAAGGCTTTGATACGGTCATGGTAGTGGTCGATGAATGCCAGATAGTCCAAGGCCTGAAGCACGAAATGGCTAGGATCGTACATGATATTGGCGCGTGGGTGATGGCCCACTTTTTCGAGAAAGTATTCCCAAGAATGGCCGTCGTGCAGATCCTCGCAGGGGTGAATTTCGAAGCAGGCGTCAACGCCGTTTGCGTCAAACTCATCGAGCAGCGGTTTCCAGCGCGCAGCCAATTCCGTAAAGGCCTCGTCCACAAGCCCTTCTGGCCATTGTGGATAGGGGTAAAGGTAAGGCCAAAGAAGCGAGCCCGAAAATGTGGTATGCGTGGTGATCCCAAGGCGATTAGACGCCCGCGCGGCCAATCGCAGCTGTTCCTCCGCCCATGCGCGCCGCGCGGTGGGGGAGCCACGCACATGATCGGGCGCAAAACTGTCCATGATCTGGTCATGGGCTGGATGGACGGCGACCAATTGGCCAGTGATGTGCGAGGCGAATTCGGTGAGGGTCAGGTCATGGTCTGCGAGCAACCCCTTGATTTCGCTCGCGTAGGTTTCACTTTCGGCCGCGCGCTTAATGTCAATAAGCCGTGTATCCCATGTCGGGATTTGCACACCTTTGAAGCCCTTTTGCTGCGCCCATTTTGCGAGGCTTGGCAAGTTGTCATAAGGGGGGTCGTCGGCGGCGAATTGCGCGAGAAAGACGGCGGGGCCTTTGATCGTTTTCATCGTCATAATTGCAGGGCCTCATCGGGTACGGGCGCGTCATCGTAGGCGCCCCAGATGGATTGGTCGAAATTGACGATCGTGCCGGTCATCATTCCGCTATCGTTGGACGCCATCCAGAGAACGGCTTTTGCAACTTCCTTCGGGTCGAGAATACGGCCGAATGGCTTTGCGGCGGCGGCGCGGTCTATGAAATGCGGGTCGCCTGTCTCGAACTCGATCAATTTGCGCTCATGGTCGGAATTCATCCAGCCAATCGAGAGCTGGTTTACATGTATCCTGTTGCGCATGAGGGCAAAGCCCGCGTTCCGTGTCAGTGTTGCCAATGCGCCTTTGGACGCGGAATAGGGGCAGAGGAAAGGTTGGCCTGCGTGTTCGGACATGGAGCCAATATTGACAATGCGGCCTTCAACGCCTTCGCGGATCATGATTTTGGCGGCATCCTGCATCAGGAAGAAAGGCGCGCGAACGTTGACGGCGAACATGCTGTCGAACAGTTCGGCACTTGTGTTCAGGATATTGCCGCGATCCGTTAGGCCTGCGGCGTTGACGAGAATGTCGACGCGGCCGAAGGCATTATCAGTCTCGGCCATGATCCGGTGTACGTCCTCGAGATTGCCGAGATCGGCCGCGACCATGCGCACATCTATGCCAAAAGATTCGCTGATCTCGGTGGCGACTTTCTCGCCCTTTTCGCGGCCTCGGCCGACAAGCACGATTCCTGCGGCGCCGGATTCGGCGAGCTGGCGGGCAATTGCCGCGCCTAGGCCTTGCGTTCCGCCAGTAATGACAGCGATCTTTCCGTCTATCCGGTTCATTCCACTACCTCGTATCCTGCGATATCCATCACGTTTTTGAGCGTTCTTCGCCCCTTGATTGCCATCTCTAGAGGCGGGTGCGCCACCGGATCTTGTTCGGCTTCGATTACAAACCATCCTTGATAGCCCTTGGCGGCTAGGGCTTTCACGATCTCTTCAAAGTCGAGGGAGCCATCACCGGGAACTGTGAAGGCGCCCTTGATGACCGCATCAAGAAAGCTTTCGCGGCTTCGGTCCAACCCATTGATCACGTCGAAGCGCACATCCTTGGTGTGGACATGCGCTATTCGGGCATGGTGATTGTCAATCACGCGCAAATTATCGCCGCCGGCGAACGCCATATGGCCCGCATCGAACAGAAGTGGTACTGACGAGTTCTGCATGAACATGTCGAGTTCGGCCTCTGTTTCGACCACGGCTGCCATGTGGTGATGGTAGGAGATCGGCATTCCCTGCGCTGCGCACCAGTCCGAAAAATCCGATATCTTGCGCCCATAGGCGGCCATCTCGGCCTCGATCAATCGCGGCTTGTGGGCAAGCGGAGTGTAGCGTTCACCTTGCACCGAGCGCGCTGTTTCGCCGTAAACAATGCATGGCGCTCCGGCTTCCTTGAAAAAGGTAAGTTGAGCCGCGATCCTGTCTTTTTCGGCTTCGATGTCGCCATCGAGCAGCAGGCCGGAAAACCATCCGCCACAAACCGACATTCCGTGCCGTGCGAGGGTTGGGCCAAGTTCAGCCATGTTCATGGGGAAGCGACGGCCGGTTTCCGTGCCGCTAAGCCCTGCCGTGGCAGCCTGTCGTAGACATTCGTCGAGCGAAACGTCATCCGACAGGCTCTCCAGATCGTCGTTCCACCACGCTATCGGGGCGATCCCTAGTCGCGCTTGCAACATGCGATCACACGCCCCGGCGTTGTTTCTGGCGGAACGCTTCCTGACCTGCTCGCGCCTGGCGGATGCTTTCACGGTTGTTGATCTCGGGAACGCCGACGTACCAATCTGCACCGCCGGGCGTCCATGTGTAAGCATCTGAATTGATCACCAAAACGGTTGTGCGATCAGTGCCTTGTGCCCATTCCATATTGACCTCGAGGTCAGAGAGGCTCTCGCAAAAGCGGGCTTCGGCGCCCATGGCGCGGGCGTGCGAGACGAAATCAACGTGCAAAGGATTGTCCTTGTTCTGCACACGGCTGTCTTTAAGCAAGTTATTGAAGCCAGGAACACCCATGCCGGTTTGCAAGCGGTTGATGACGCCAAAACCGCCATTGTCGCAGACCACGACAATCATCTTATGGCCGGACAAGACGGTCGAATAGATGTCGGAGTTCATCATCATGTATGAGCCATCGCCAACCATGACGATTGGTACACCGGTTTGAGTTCCGTCTGGGCTGGTTTTGGCCATTGCGTGTCCCCAACCACCCGCGATTTCATAGCCCATGCAGGAAAACCCAAACTCGAGGTCATAAGTGTTCGGGGCTTTTACGCGCCAGTTCTTGGCCGTTTCGCCAGGGAGGCCGCCGGCGGCCGTGACCATCGTATCCTCCTTGCGGGCCATCCTGTTCACCACGCCGATGACCTGCGCATACGAGGGTAGGGCGCTATTTGTCGGGGTTTGGCCCTCGTCTAGTGCCGTGTTCCATTCAGCGTAGAGCTTTTGGGCGCGCTCCATTTGTGCGGGATCGCAAGCCCAGTCGCCCAGCTCGGCGTCGATTTCTTGGATGCATTCCAATGCGTCCCCTACCACAGGCACCGCGAAATGTTTGCTGGCGTCAAAGCGCGCCGCGTTGATGTTCAGGAATTTCGCGTCCTTGGCGAATGTAGTCCAAGAGCCTGTTGTGAAATCCTGCATTCGAGTACCGACGGCAATCACGACATCGGCAGTTTCTGCCAGTTCCTTCGCTGCGTCGGTTCCCTCGATCCCCATTGCACCCACATTCACAGGGTGATCATGCACGATCCCCCCTTTGCCAGCGATGGTTTCCGCGACGGGAATGCCACGACGCTGCGCAAAGTCGGCCAGCAATTCATTCGCGCCGGAGTAACGCACACCGCCGCCGGATATGATCAGGGGCTTTTTAGCCGATTTAAGCAGCGCGACAGCAGCAGCGACCTCGTTACGAGAGGGGCGAGGACGCGGTATGATCCACGTTTTTTCGGCAAAGAAACTTTCCGGGTAATCATAAGCGATTTCCTGAATGTCCTGTGGCAGGCCGATGAAGGCAGGCCCGCAATTGGCGGGGTCGAGCATCGTTGTCAGTGCTTGCGGGAGTGACGACAGAATCTGTGCCGGATGGGTGATCCTGTCCCAGAAGCGGGTCACGCTGCGGAAACCGTCATTGACTGTCGTAGAGGGGCTTCCGAAATGCTCGACCTGTTGCAGAACGGGATCTGGTAAGCGGTTTGTGAATGTGTCGCCCGACAGTAAAAGAAGCGGTAGTCTGTTGGCGTGAGCGGTGCCTGCGGCAGTGATCATATTCGTCGCGCCCGGTCCGACAGAGGATGTTGCTATCATGATTTGCCGGCGAAGCTTGGCTTTCGCGAAACCAACGGCGGCAAGGGCCATCGACTGTTCGTTTTGTCCGCGCCAAGTGGGAAGGCGGTCTTGAACTTGCTCAAGCGCTTCTGACAGGCAGGTGACATTGCCATGGCCGAAAATGCCGAAAACGCCTGCAAACAACGGCACCTTTTCGCCGTCAACTTCGGTATACTGGTTACACAGATAACGCACTATCGCCTGTGCCATGGTCAGATTGACTGTTTTGTCGGACATCGCGGCTTCCTCCCGTTGACGGATTCTCCTCAGTTGTGAAATGTATATTGACATTGATCGATTGTTGCAACGATCATTGCGAAAATTCACGGGGAGGATTCCATGCTGAGAATTGCCGTCTTGGGGTGCGGGCGTATTGGTCGCATGCATGCCGAAAATATCCATGCCCACCCACGGGCGGAGCTAGCGGGTGTATTCGACGTTGTTGAAGCAGCCGCGAAAGAGGTGGCTGCGAATTTGTCGGTTAAGCAGTTTGCCAGCGCGGACGATATTTTCAGCGCCGATGAGGTTGATGCGGTTCTCGTCGCGACATCGACGCCAACGCATGCGGATTTCATTGAAGCGGCGGTAGCGGCCGGAAAGCCTTGCTTATGTGAAAAGCCGATTGACCTGTCGGTAGCGCGCGTCAAGGCATGTGCATCAGCCATTGCAGGGACGACAGTGCCGATCATGTTGGGCTTCGTGCGGCGGTTTGACAAAGGTCATGCGGCGGTTCGCGCTGCCATAGAGGCCGGACAGATCGGCGACGTGCATCAGGTGGTGATTACTTCGCGTGATCCCGATATCGCGCCGGATGCCTATATCGAGGTTTCGGGCGGTATTTTCAGAGACATGACGATCCATGATTTTGACATGGCGCGGTTTATTATGGGCGAAGAGTTCGAAACGATCTCGGCGGTTGGTGCGCGATTGGTCGCTCCCGCGCTTATGGAACGGTGCGACGACTACGATACCGTTACAGTCACCATGACCACGGCATCTGGAAAGCAATGCATGATCTCAAACTCGCGGCGGGCTGTCTACGGCTATGATCAGCGCGTTGAAGCCTTTGGCACGGGAGGTATGGCGATTTCGGAAAACCATCCGGAGAACAATGCAAGGCTTTATGGTGGCGCCTATACCGACCAAAAAGCGCCGTTGTTGAATTTCTTTATTGAACGCTACGCACAGGCGTTCGCGTCCGAGATTGATGCTTTTGTTGACGCGGTCGAAAACGCCGCGCCGCCTGCCGTTGGTTTTGATGATGGTCACAAGGCACTGTTGCTCGCTGAAGCGGCGTTGATCTCGGTGCGCGAAGGTCGGCCGGTGCATCTGAAAGAGGTTGGGTAAACATGTACGAACAATTTGGATGTTTCATTGATGGTGCGTGGTGTGCTGGCGGTGCCCGCCTCGAGGTGTTTTCGCCTGTTACAGAAAAGCTGCTCGGTACCGTGGCCGTGGCAAGCGTTGAGGACACTGCGGCGGCGCTTGATGCGGCAGCGAAAGCTCAAGCGCAGTTGCAGGCAATGGGTGGATTCGGGAGAGCTGACGCGCTGCACAAGATCGCCGATGCCATGATCGCCCGCGCTGATGAAGCGCAGCGCATGATCTCAACCGAGACAGGTAAGCCGCTGGTGCAATCCGGCAGGGAATGGGGCCTCGCTTGTGACCAGTTCAGATGGTACGCCGAAGAGGCGCGCCGGATTTATGGACGGGTGGTCGAAAGCCGTGTTCCGGGTGGTCGCTTTGAAATTTCCCGAGAGCCTGTTGGTGTTGTCGGTGCCTTTACGGCTTGGAACTTCCCCGCCGCCCTCCCAGCCCGCAAGCTGGCGCCCGCGCTCGCTGCGGGCTGCCCGGTGGTTCTGCGTCCTTCCTCGCAGACCCCGGGCGTGGCGATGGTTATCGTGGACTGTATAAAAGCTGGTGGCTTGCCTGATGGAGCTGTAAACCTTGTGGCGGGCTCGACGGCTGCGACCTACGGGCCAATCATGGCTGATCCCCGAGTCCGAAAGGTTTCACTGACCGGATCGACGCGCGTGGGGCAGCAAATGATCCGCGACGCGGCCGACACCGTGAAGAAAGTGTCGATGGAACTTGGGGGTAACGCGCCGTGCATACTCTACGATGATGCTGATTTGGAGGTCGCGCTGGACGTAATCGTCGCTACAAAATTTGCCAATTGCGGCCAAGTGTGCGTCACGCCTGATCGTTTCTTTGTGCACGCATCCTTGCATGATGCATTTGTTGCGGGGTTCACCGACCGCGCCAAGAAAATCAAGCTGGGCGACGGGCTCGACGACAGAGTTGGCATGGGGCCATTGATCAGCGAAGGGCGTCTCTCGGAGATTGATTCAATCGTACAGGGTGCGGTTAAAAGCGGGGCCACCGTCGCGACGGGCGGCCAGCGCGCGGCTGGCTTCAACGAAGGACATTTCTATGAACCGACCGTTCTGACGGGGGTTACAGATGATATGGAAGTCTTTTCCGAGGAGAATTTTGGACCAATTGCGGCGATCACGACCTTTACAGACGATGACGATGTCTTGGCGAGGGCAAACGCATGCAACATGGGGCTTTCGGCTTATGCCTTTACCACCTCACCCGAGCGCGCGCGCCGGACAATTTCGACGCTTAAGGCGGGCATGATCGGCATAAATTCATTTGCTTTGGCAGCCAGTGAAGCGCCGTTCGGCGGTACAAACTTCTCTGGCATGGGGCGTGAAGGCGGGCTTGAGGGTATTGAGGATTATCTTGATACGAAACTCGCCCAGATCGTTTTCTGATGAATTTGGGGGACTTGAAATGATCGAGAACAAGGTCAAAAGGCTCTGGGCTGAGGGTAAGCCGGTACTCCATGGGTGGTTGTCTGTTGGCAATGCCTTCACAGCAGAAATAATGGCCGCGCAGGGGTATGACGCGATATCTGTTGATTGGCAGCATGGCGCTTTGGACTATTCGGACCTGTTGCCAATGTTTCAGGCGATGCGGGCCAGCGGCACAACAATCGGGGCGCGCGTGCCGTGGTTGGATCCTGCCGCGATCATAAAGGCACTTGATGCCGGCGCCATGCAAATCATTTGCCCGATGATCAATTCGCCTGAACAGGCTGCGGAGTTCGTCGGCTATTTGCGTTATCCGCCTCACGGACAGCGCAGTTTTGGTCCTACACGGGCAGCATTTGCGCAAGGGGCGAACATCCATGCCGAGGCCAATGATCAGATCATCGGCTGGGCAATGGTCGAAACCAAGGAAGCGATGGCAAATCTGGATGCGATCGCTGCGACCCCGGGGTTGGACGGAATTTACGTTGGGCCTGCGGATTTGACGTTTTCCCTCTGCGATGGGCGATATCCGCCCGGCTTTGACCGCGAGGAGCCAGAAATGATCGCGGCGTTACAGACCATTGTGCGAACCTGTCATAAGCATGAGATCAAGGCCGCGCTTCACTGTGGGACAGCCAACTATGCTGCCCGCGCGATTGGTTGGGGCTACGACATGACAACGGTATCCGGCGACTCGCGGCTGCTTGCCGCGGCTGCTGCGGAATCGGTTGCGGGCTTCAGGAGCGCGGTTTCTGGCATCAAAACGAAACCTTCGGACACGAAGGGGGGATATTGATGCCCAGAGTTATTGTCGCTGGTAAACTCCACCCCTCGGGTAAAGCGCTGCTGAATGCGGAGCCGGATCTTGATGTTCACTTCATAGATGAAATCAGCGAGGAAAGTTACGCACCTTTCATTCACGATGCAGATGCCTTGCTCTTGCGGACACAGCCGTTGACGGCTGCGACGGTGGCAAAGGCTAAGCGGCTCAAGATCGTTTCGCGCCATGGCGTTGGATATGACGCTGTCGACGTCGGGGCATTGAGCGCGCGCGGGATTGCGCTGGCCGTGTGCGGGGATGTCAATTCATACTCGGTTGCCGAGCATGCGTGTATGATGATCCTCGCGGCGTCAAAACGTGCTGTACGCGGGGACAACTCGGTGCGCCATGGGCCGTGGGAGTGGCGCAATTCATTGCAAAGCCAGGACCTTCGTGGCCGGAATTTGCTTGTGCTTGGCTATGGCAGGATTGGCAGGCACACTGCAGAGATGATGAGCGGTTTTAAGATGAATGTCAGGGCGTTTGACCCGTACCTTCTTGCTCAGGGCTGGCCCGCTGGGGCGATCGAGCCCGTGGCTGATATTTCTTCCGGTTTGGCTTGGGCGGATATCATAACCATTAGCGCACCTAAGTCGGACAAACCGTTGATCGGCTCCGCAGAATTTGATGCGATGAAAGACGGTGTGGTGATTGTGAACACCTCGCGTGGCGGTATCGTTGATGAGGTGGCGCTGGTGGCGGCGCTAGAATCTGGCAGAGTCGGTGCGGCGGGGCTGGATGTCTTCGAGGAGGAACCAGTGCGTGATGACAATCCGCTCAAGAGCTTCGATCAGGTTGTGCTCTCGCCTCATATCGCTGGTGTGACTGAAGGTGCTGCCGAGCGCATGGCGCTAGGTGCGGCCAAAAACATCATCGATCATCTGAACAATGAAATAGACACCTCATTGGTGGTTAATCGAGACGATATTTTCCATGCACTTAAAGTCTAAGCTCCGCGTCGGCATGGTCGGCACAGGTTTTATGGGAAAGGCGCATGCCTTTGGCTTCTCTGCTGCGCAGAAAGTCTTTGATCTGCCCTTTGAGATCGTCCTTGAAATGGTTGCGGATGTAACCGTCGAAGCGGCGCAAAGAGCTGCGCGTGCCTATGGGTTCAACCAGTTTACCGCGAACTGGCGTGACATCATCGAGAGCAGTGAGATTGACGTTGTATCAATCACCGCGCCAAACGCCTTGCACAAGGAAATTGCTCTGGCTGCGATTGCCGCAGGGAAGCATGTTTATTGTGAAAAACCGTTGGCGCCTTTGGTTGCGGAGGCATTGGAGATGACCGAAGCGGCCGAGGCGGCTGGCGTCAAGACGCAGGTGGGATTCAACTATCTGTGTAACCCGATGATGCAGTTGGCCCGCGCGATGATTGCTGAAGGTGAGCTTGGTGAGATCCGTAGTTACCGTGGAATCCATGCAGAGGACTACATGGCCGATGCGGCGTCCCCTTATACGTTCCGTCATGACCCCGCCGGGGGCGGGGCTCTGGCCGACCTCGGTAGCCATGCGTTGGCGACCGCAGAATTCCTTCTCGGGCCAATCGGTGATGTTCTTGGAGATTGCCATACAGTCATCGGCGAGCGCAGTGATGCCGGTGGGACGAAGCGACGGGTCGAGGTGGATGATGTCGGGCGAGCGTTCCTGCGATTTGAGAATGGTGCGAACGGTACGATCGAAGGCAACTGGATCGCGACCGGCCGCAAAATGCAACATGATTTCGAGGTGTATGGGACCAAGGGAGCGCTGGTTTACACAGGCGAGCGTCTCAATGAACTGCTCTTTTATGAAACTGGGGCTAAGACTGGCAGACAGGGGTTCCGCAGGATTGAAGCTGGACCGGACCATTCGCCTTATGGTCAGTTCATCGTCGCACCAGGGCACCAGATTGGGTTTAACGATCTGAAAACAATAGAAGTTGCGGAATATATCCGCGCGATTGGTGGGCAAATTCCGGAGCCGTTCAACTTTCGTGCTGGATTGCGAATTCAGACTTTGGTCGATTCCATTCATGCTTCCTCCCGCGAGAGAAGCTGGCGGAGCACGCCGTTTACCTAAACGGGCATCGATCCAACCACATCAGATGTTTGGCGACCGTGCGCACTTGAGGCGCGCGGGGTAGGGTATTCGGGTTTTTGCAACAAGTATTGCAAAAAAATAAATTTGACAAATTTTGCTTTATGGGAAAAGCTAGGACCGAGGCGGCCCGTTCGTGCGACCGTCTTGGAAAACATTGGGAGGAAACCAAGTGAAAAAAACTATTCTGCTCGCATCAATGGCAGCAGCCATGATTGCAACCGATGCAGTCGCACAAGACCTGACGGTTTGTGTGAGCTGGTCGAATTTCCGTGAGGAACGCTGGAAGACGGATGAAGCTGCAATCGTGGGCGCTCTTGAAGCCGCTGGTGCAAAATACGTTTCAGCTGATGCGCAAACCTCTGCGACAAAGCAGCTGGCGGATATCGAAGGCATGATCACTCAAGGATGCTCCTCGATTATCATTCTTGCACAGGACTCCGCGTCGATCGGGCCGGCTTTGAACGCTGCCGAAGACGCTGGTGTGCCGGTCGTTGGATATGACCGCATGATCGACGACCCGCGTGCCTTCTACCTGACCTTTGACAATGTCGAAGTTGGCCGGATGCAGGCGCGTGCTGTCTTGGAAGCGCAGCCGACTGGCCGGTATGTCATGATTAAGGGTTCGCCGGTTGATCCGAACGCAGACTTCCTGCGTGGCGGTCAGCAAGAAGTGCTGCAAGAAGCGCTGGACTCCGGTGCGATCGAAATCGTGGGCGAAGCCTACACTGACGATTGGCAGCCTGCAAACGCGCAGCGCAACATGGAGCAAATCCTGACGCAGACCGACAATGGCGTTGACGCTGTTGTTGCCTCGAATGACGGAACCGCAGGTGGTGTTGTTGCTGCCCTGACGGCGCAAGGCATGGCGGGTATCCCGGTTTCTGGCCAGGATGGTGACATGGCTGCACTGAATCGCGTGGCGCTGGGCACTCAGACGGTTTCCGTCTGGAAAGACAGCCGCGCACTGGGCCGCAAAGCAGGCGAGATCGCTGTAGCATTGGCAACCGGCACTGCAATGGCTGATGTTGAGGGCGCTGCCACCTTTACGTCCCCGAGCGGCAAAGAGCTGACCTCGGTCCTACTCGCACCGCAGCCGATCACGCAGGACAAGCTGGATATCGTTCTGGACGCTGGCTGGATCTCGAAAGAGACACTCTGTGCAGGCGTGACGGGACTGGCTGTTTGCGAATAATGGCCGCTTGAAAAACGAGTGCGACGGTCGGATCATATCTGATCGTCGCACCCAACTTTTGAAGAGCCGACGGTTGCTTGGGAGGGTACACTAAATGAGTGACAGAGACGCCGCATCAGGAGCGCCAACTCCGAAACGTAATATTTTTGAAACCTTGGAACTGGATGTGAGATTGTTGGGAATGTTGGTGGCGTTTTTTGCCATCACATTGGTTTTCACAATCTGGACAGGTGGAACGTTCATTCAGCCCAGAAACGTGTTCAACATCACGGTTCAGACGGTACCCGTAGCGATAATGGCATGCGGCATGGTCTTCGTGATTGTCTCGCGCCACATCGACCTCTCTGTTGGCTCCATGTTGGCAATGTGTTCTGCTGTCATGGCTATGATGCAGGCATACTGGCTGCCGTCACTTTTCGGATTGGAATATGGCAGCCCCTTGATCCTTTTGCTGACAATCGTAATCGGGTTTGCAGCTGGTACAGCGATGGGGGCAGCTTCGGGTTGGTTGATTGGATACCAAGCGATCCCGTCATTCATCGTTACTCTTGGCGGACTGTTTATTTGGCGTAACGTCAACTGGTTCACGACCAATGGTCAATCTGTTTCCCTGACTGACCCAAATCTGCTGATGTTCGGCGGCACCGAAGGTGTTCTTGGGGCTCAATGGAGCTACGCTGTTGGGATAGGGGCGTCGATCGCTGCTGTCGCGGTGTTGTTGTCAGCGCGCCGCAATAAGGTCCGCCATGGTTTCATGGTGAAACCGGTTTGGGCAGAAGGCGTAATGATGGCGCTCATAGTCGGTTCGATTATGTTGTTCGTCGGGTGGCTCTCTCGGTATCCGATACCCGCAGGCAAATTGCGCCGCATGTTCGAGGCGCGCGGAGAGGTGGTGCCAGAAGGCTATACCGCGATGCATGGTCTGCCGATTTCGGTTTTGATTTTGATCCTCGTCGCGGTGGGGATGACCGTGATCGCGCTCAAGACGCGCTTTGGTCGCTATATCTTTGCAACGGGGGGCAATCCGGATGCGGCTGAACTTTCGGGTATCAACACGAAATTTCTGACGGTGAAGGTTTTTGCGCTGATGGGCTTTCTCTGCGCCGTCGCCGCGCTGATCGCCCAAGCACGACTGCAAAGCCACGGCAACGATATCGGCATGCTTGAAGAGCTGCGGGTTATTGCGGCTGCTGTCATTGGCGGAACCGCGCTGGCTGGCGGTGTCGGGACGATTTACGGTGCCGTGCTGGGCGCGCTGATCATGCAGTCCCTGCAATCGGGCATGGCGATGGTCGGTGTCGATACACCCTTCCAGAATATCGTAGTTGGCCTTGTTCTGATCATCGCTGTCTGGGTTGATATCATTTATCGTAAACGTGTGGGGATCGCAAAATGACCAACGAAGCAAAAACGCCACTTGTTGAGATGCGCGATATCTCTATCGCTTTCGGAGGTATTAAGGCGGTGGATCATGTCTCCATCGACCTTCACCCCGGGGAGGTTGTTGGATTGCTTGGGCACAACGGTGCTGGTAAATCGACGCTTATTAAGTGCCTCTCCGGTGCATACCAAAGAGATAGCGGTGATATTTTCATCGACGGAAAGAAGGTTCAGATCGATAATCCGCGCGACGCGCGTGCGCATAATATTGAGACGATTTATCAGACACTTGCGCTCGCGGATAACCTTGACGCTGCATCCAATCTCTTTCTGGGACGCGAACTGATGCGGAACGGGTTGGTCGATGATGCGAAGATGGAAGCTGAAACGCGGAAGATCATGGGAAGGCTGAACCCGAACTTCAAGAAGTTCAACGTTCCTGTAAGTGCATTGTCTGGTGGACAGCGGCAATCCGTTGCGATTGCCCGTGCCGTGTACTTCAATGCAAGAATCCTCATCATGGATGAGCCGACTGCGGCGCTTGGACCTCATGAAACTCAGATGGTGGCTGAGTTGATCGCAGAGCTGAAGGCCCGTGGCATTGGTATTTTCCTGATCGAGCACGACGTTCATAACGTGATGAAGCTATGCGACCGAGCGAGTGTTATGAAAAATGGCGAGCTTGTGGGAACCGTCAATGTCGCCGACGTGACGGATGACGACATCCTCGGAATGATCATTCTTGGTAAAAAGCCGGCGCATTTGGCTGCGTGAGGTTCTGCTGTGCGCGCGCCGTCAAGGCAGGTAAACAAACGTACCGTCGATACAAAACACCCCAAGCGCGGCAAAACAGGGGCCTTTCTGCTATGCGCGCTTGGGATGTGTTTTGCCTGTCATGCCCAACTTGCTTTGGCAGACGTGGCTTTTGTCGATCGTTCTGCGGCACTTCCGGCCGAGCATGTCTATGACGGTGGCTGGAACTTCTTCGTCGGCGGTGGTCTTGCTGTTTTTGACTGCAACGGCGACCGCCTGCCGGACGTGTTTGCCGCAGGTGGCAGTAACCCGGCGCAGTTGTTGATCAATGCATCGGAGCGCGGCGGTGATATCGGCTTCGAACTTGGCGCGCTGCCGGTGATAACAAGCGTCACTGGAGCTTATCCTCTCGATGTCGATAGCGACGGGGTGCTTGACTTGGTTGTGCTGCGCCACGGCGAAAATTTTCTCCTAAAGGGGGATGGGGAGTGCCATTTTGCGGAAGCACCGCCAGCTTGGAACTTTCAGGGCGGCAATGAATGGACCACTTCTTTTACAGCCACTTTTGAAAGAGGGCAGGGGTGGCCGACGCTGGCGTTCGGAAATTACGTTGATGAAACGAACCCGGAAGGTCCGTTTGCGGCGTGTGATGCAAACTATTTGATGCGCCCTAATGGGCGGTCATTTGCCGAACGCAAGGCTTTGGAACCCGGTTATTGCGCGCTGTCGATGCTCATATCGGATTGGAAACGCAACGGTCAGCCTGACCTTAGAATATCGAATGACCGGCAATATTATGTGCGGGACGGTCGTGAACAGATGTGGAGCCTTGACCCGCTGAGAGAATATTCCGTAGCAGATGGTTGGCCCGAGCTGAAAATTTGGGGAATGGGGATCGCAAGCCGGGATTTGACAGGCGACGGGCTTCCTGAGGTTGTCCTGACCTCTATGGGCGATCAGCAAATCCAAATAAACCAAGGTAACGGCGTCATGGCCGCCGCGCCTTACACGATTGGTACTTATGGCACGACCCCTTATGTCGGCGACGATGGGCGCCCCTCTACGGGTTGGCATGCCGCGTTCGGTGATTTCGACAATGATGGCCGCGATGATCTGTTCATTGCGAAAGGGAATGTCGATCAAATGCCTTCCAACGCTATTCATGATCCGAACAACCTCTTGATGCAGAACACTGACGGTACCTTCACGGAATGGGGCGAAATCACCGGTATTGGGACGACTGAGCGCGCGCGGGGCGCGTCGCTGGTGGACCTCAACAATGATGGCTTGCTCGATATTTTAGTGATCAACCGTCGGGCCCCGATGGAGGTATGGCAAAACCGTTCGGTGAATACGGGAAACTGGATCACGCTCGATCTGGTGCAAAATGGTGCCAATTCTGACGCGATAGGGGCTTTTGTCGAGCTGAGACTGCCGGACGGGCGCATCTTGACCCGTGAAAGGACGATTGGGGGCGGCCATGCGTCGGGGACCGTTGGGCCGCTGCACTTTGGCTTGGGGGCGGCTGAGGCCGCGTCTATGCGGGTTATCTGGCCGGACGGCGAGGAAACTGAGTGGGCGGAGATCGGCTTGAACACTGCCTGGACGGTCACACGAGACGTTGGCGCAGCGCCGGTACTCAGGGAGGAATGAAATAATGCGTTTCTTACCGTTGATCTTGCTTTGTTTGCCGACGGCGATTTACGCACAAGCCTTGCCAGAGCCTCTGACCGACGCTGACTTTCCTAAGGCGAATATGGAAGAGATTGCGCTCGGGCAACTTCTGTTCTGGGACGCTGAACTGTCGGGAAATCGCAACATCTCATGTGCGAGTTGTCATCACCCGCGGTTTGGTACTTCGGACGGGCTGTCGCTGGGCATTGGGGAAGGAGGTCTCGGTTTGGGGCCGGATCGACGCCCAAATCCGGACAACCCTCCGGAGCAACGTATTCCGCGCAATGCGCCGGCCCTTTGGAATGTAGGCGCGGCTGGGTTTACCGTGCTTTTTGCCGACGGTCGGATCGAAGTAGATCACAACCGGCCAACTGGGTTCAGAACCCCGCTTGAGGATGAGATGGTGCAAGGTTTTAACTCGCTCCTTTCAGCGCAGACCATGTTCCCTGTATTGTCGCAAGATGAGATGGCAGGCCATTACAGCGAGAATGAGATCGCAGCGCTGGTGCGCACTGGACGCCTTACTGGAAGTGACGGTGCGTGGGCGGCTATAGCCGCGCGAATTGACGCCATCCCAGAATATCAGGCGCGTTTCCGCCAAGCCTATGCAGAAATTTCTGCAGGGCGAGAGATCAATTTCACCGATATTTCGAATGCAATTGCCGCCTATATGGCATTTGATTTTCGATCAGACACTTCGCCATTCGATGCATTTCTGCGCGGCGAAGATAGCCTCGATGCTGATGCGCGTGCAGGGCTTGAACTGTTTTATGGGGATGCCGGTTGTAGCACTTGCCACAGTGGGCCGTTGCTGAGTGATATGTCTTTCCACGCAATGGGAGATGTTCAGATCGGACCGGGCAAGGCGGAGCGTTTCGAGACGCACCAACGCGATACCGGACGCATGCGCGTTACCAACAGGGCAGAGGACGCCTATGCTTTTCGGACGCCTTCGTTGCGAAATGTTACGCTGACGGCGCCCTATGGGCATTCAGGCGCCTTCGCCGATTTGGAAGCGTATTTGCGTTCACATATCGCGCGGGGAGGCCAGATCGCCCACTATGACACGACCGAGGCCATCTTGCCGGAAATGACCCTTTCCAAACCGGATTTTGCACCCGATGCGGCCGGAGCGGATTTTGCTGGCATCTACGCGGCGGCGCAATCAATGCCCGCACAGCGAGTTGAACTAGAGGACCGCGAAATCAAACAATTGATGGCATTTCTGAAGTCCCTTGAAGACCCCATAGCGCGAAGTGGTGGACGCTTGGGGATCCCTGAAAAAGTCCCTTCGGGATTGCCGGTTGAGCGCTGAATTGATCGCTTTTGACTCTTTTTAATTTTTGCAACGATTGTTGCAGGTTAGACCCAGTCGATCTAATGTCATGTGTCGGTTTGTGATCTGGGTGGGGCGCTGTTGATGAGGAGAAGAGCATGGTAACGCAGGACGGATCGCCACCGGCGGACTATGAAGAACTCATCCGGTTGATCCACGACCGCTTCGAGCAGATGAGCAAAACGTATCAAAAAATTGCTGAGTATCTGACCCAGAACCCCAATGAAGTTGCGGTCCAGTCGGTGAACGCGATTGCAGCGCATTGCGATATTCATGCATCCAGTTTTGTCCGGTTCGCGCAGTCGTTGGGTTATAGCGGCTTCAAGGACCTGCAATCATTGTTTCAGCGGCGACTTTCTACCGCGGCGCCGGGATTTGAAGCGCGAAAGAAAGCTTTGGAGGGCGAACTCTCGAGGCGGGAGGACCGCTCGGAATACGGTTTTTTGCGCGATCTGGTGGTGAGGGATATCGCTTCATTGCAAGAACTGCTGGAAAAAATGGATGCGGGTGACATTGCCCGTGCCGCGGAAATGATCGAAAGCGCTGGTACGGTTTATCTGGTTGGTCAATTGCGATCCGAGCCGGTAGTGAGCCTGTTGCGCTATATTCTTGCGATGCTTGGGCGGCCATGTTTGCTTCTTGATGCGAGCGGTGGGCTGGCGACCCATATGGCGCGTAACATGAAGCCTGACGATGTCTTAATTGCGGTATCCTTCAGGTTCTACGCCACAGAGGTGGTGAATATCGTCGAGGAATGCGCAAAACTAAATGTGCCAATCATCGCGATCTCTGACAGCACTTTATCACCACTGAAGAAGCCATCTGCGGTGCTCTTTGCGGTGCCAGAGCATGACTATACGTTTTCACGCTCGCTTGCTGCACCGATGTGTTTGGCGCAGGCTTTAATGGTCGCTGTCGCGGCGCGGGTTCAGCAGAATTCAAACGATCCGCGGATACCGACAGTCACCGCGCAATAGGCGCGCCATTTCTATCAAAACTCGGCATTCTCGCGAACAGGTTGACAGTGTATGAGCTGATCAAGGTGGGCAGTTCTTTGCTCCAAATGTCGTGTGGCTCTCGTCTGAGTGCATCTGTCGCGATTACCCGCGGCGTTTTTCAATCGCTTCAGACAAAACAATCAGCGTGTGATCATGCTGCAGTTGGAGGCTCTTGGCTATTCCGTTGAGGTGGCCAATGATGGTGCGGACGTGCTCCGAAGGTTTAAGGAGCACAATTTCGATATTGTTTTGAGTGATTGCCATATGCCAATTCTCGACGGCTATGAAATGACCAAGAACATTCGCAGATTTGAGAGCGAGCAACAGCTCGGCGCTGTTCTTTCCAAGCATCTCAGGAATGCGGCGCCGTGATTGGTTTGCCAATCACGGTCGGAGGTAGATTTAGGATGCCTGCCGCATTTTAATCTTGTAGCGAGTTGTTTAGACCAGATCGCGCGGAATGGTTTCTTCATAGTCTCGTCTGAAGATTTCGGCACCGTTCTCTCTTGCTATGAGAGTGGCACGGATGTCCCAAAATTCACGCTGCGCTCTCACTGAGCATTCTGTTTCGACCTCGGCTTTCCATCCTTCACGCGCATAACTCTTGCGCCATTTGCAATTG
>Ga0181577_10001179_pt1 | contig 21252 bp, 19 predicted proteins | sample 101ome_21_FD_132468 | JGI IMG/M metagenome (GOLD analysis project Ga0181577, IMG submission 132468) | Coastal salt marsh microbial communities from the Groves Creek Marsh, Skidaway Island, Georgia - 101413BT metaG (megahit assembly) | ecosystem: Environmental > Aquatic > Marine > Intertidal...
CCAAGATGTGACCGAGCGGCTTTCCGAAACCCCGTCCGATGCCACCCCGTCCGATGACCCAGTCGAAGCCGAAAGCTCCGAAGCTGAAACCGTCGCGGAAGACAGCGACGAGGAAGAAGAGGTCACCGTCGAAATCGCAGTCGAGGGGGAGATCGTCGAAAACTGGTTCGACGAAGCCGCGACCGAAGACGCAGAAGAACCTGCCGCCAATTTTGGCGTCAATCTCGCCAGCCTAGACGGCCTCGAAGATTACGAAGACACCTCCGACAAACCCGAAGCAGCACTGCTTTCTCCCGAGGAAGAAGAAGAGCTGGCGCGCGAGCTGGCTGAACTGGCTACAACGCCCGCAGAGGAAGTGGAAACAGCAATCAGCGAAGACGACGAAGTCGAAGGGGACGTACCCGCTGCCGCTGCCGCCGTCGACGACCGCCGTGGCCGCGACATTCTCGAAGGCCAGCCCAATGGCGATGGCGATGTCGACCGCATCATGTCCCGCACCGACGATCACCTCTCCGAGCCGGAAGGTGAGCGCCGCCGCGCTGCCATCGCGCAGCTGCGCGCCGCAGTCGCCGCCACCGAGGCCGCGCGGCAGCTGGGCGACAAGCCTGAAGATGCCGAAGCGGCCAAGGAGCCTTTCCGCGACGACCTCAAGAAAGCAGTCAAGCCGCGCTCCGCCTCTGGCCTGTTAAAGGCGATCCGTGGCAGCCGCTCCAAGACGGACACCCCGCGCCCCGAGCGTCCGCGCCCCGCGCCGATGCGTCTTGTGGCAGAGCAGCGCGTCGACGACACCGCGCAACCGGCTGCCACCCAGGCGCCGCGCCCTGCGCGCACAGTCGCCACGCCGCGCGCGGCGGCAACGCCTGTGATCAGCGGTTATGATAGCTTCTCCGATTTCGTCGAAAGCATGGGAGCGCACGGGCTTGGTGACCTTCTCGAAGCCGCCGCGGCCTACACCGCTTTCGTTGAGGGCGCGGAGAATTTCTCCCGCCCCGAACTGATCCAGAAAGTGCGCGAAGTGCATAACGAAAACTTCAGCCGCGAAGACGGCCTGCGCTTCTTCGGCACCCTTCTGCGCGAGGGCCGGATCAACAAGGTCAGCTCCGGCCGCTTCCAAGTGGCCGATTCGACCCGCTTCCGGCCCACCCAAAAAGCCGCCAGCAACTAGGCGCAGCGCAGATCGAAAACCTTGTCGGGCGGCCAGTTGGCCGCCCGTTTTCGTAACGCAACGTCATTTGACGCATTGCTCTGTCCGCCCCCTGACAGTAAACAGCGACCAACTTTAATATCCAGCCGTCGGGGGGCATGCCCGTGCCAACACTCGTAATGAAATTCGGTGGAACGTCGGTCGCCAATATCGACCGCATCCACCGCGCCGCCAAGCGCGTCGCCGTCGAGGTGGCGAAAGGCTATGATGTGATCGTGATCGTGTCGGCGATGTCGGGCAAAACCAACGAGCTTGTCGGCTGGGTCAATGAGACATCCCCGCTCTACGATGCGCGTGAATATGATGCCGTTGTTGCGTCGGGTGAAAATGTCACCGCTGGCCTGATGGCGCTGCGCCTTCAGGAAATGGACATCCCCGCACGCAGCTGGCAGGGCTGGCAGGTGCCGGTGCTAACCACCTCGGCCCATTCCTCTGCACGGATCGAAGACATCCCGTCAGAAAACATCACCCGCAAGTTTGGCGAGGGCATGAAAGTCGCCGTGGTTGCGGGCTTCCAGGGCCTCTCGCCCGAGGGCCGGATCACCACGCTGGGCCGTGGCGGCTCCGATACCACCGCCGTGGCCTTCGCCGCAGCCTTCGGCGCGGAGCGTTGCGATATCTACACCGATGTGGACGGCGTCTACACCACCGACCCCCGCATCTGCGACAAGGCCCGCAAACTCGACAAGATCGCCTTTGAAGAAATGCTGGAACTAGCCTCCCTTGGCGCCAAGGTTCTGCAAACCCGCTCCGTCGAGCTTGCCATGCGGTACAAAGTGCGCCTGCGGGTGCTCTCCAGTTTTGAAGAACAGTCCGACGAAGCAGGAACGCTCGTATGTGACGAGGAGGAAATCATGGAAAACAACGTTGTCTCCGGCGTCGCCTATAGCCGCGACGAAGCCAAAATGACGCTGATCTCGGTGGCCGACCGCCCCGGCATCGCGGGCAAGATCTTCGTTCCGCTGGCCGAAGCTGGCGTAAACGTCGATATGATCGTGCAGAACATCTCCGAAGATGGCCGCACCGACATGACTTTCTCCTGCCCCGTAGATCAGGTTCTCCGCGCCAAGAAAGCGCTGGAAGAGGCGCATGCCCGCGGCGATATCAACTTCTCCGAACTGGTGACAGATGATGGCGTCTGCAAAGTCTCGGTCGTCGGCATCGGCATGCGCAGCCATACCGGCGTCGCGGCCAAGATGTTCGAAGCGCTCGCTGCTGAAGGCGTGAACATCAAGGTCATTTCGACCTCCGAAATCAAAGTTTCCGTCCTGATAGACAGAAAATACATGGAACTTGCAGTCCAAGCACTCCATGATGCCTTCGAACTGGAAAAAGTGGCCTAGCGCTTTGCTGCGTAGGGCTGCACGGGGAGCGTGATGCCCGAGACACGGACCGAGAGCGAAAGCCGCAAGCTGCTGGGGCGTCTGAGGGACGCACTGGCAGAGGATAGCGCCGGTCAGGCCCGCCTTGACCATGTGGTGAACATCATCGCCTCGTCCATGCAGACCGAGGTTTGCTCCATCTACCTCTTCCGCGACGAGGACACGCTTGAGCTTTGCGCCACTGAGGGCCTTGCTCCCGACGCGGTACACCAAACCCGCATGCGGCTTGGTGAAGGCCTTGTCGGCAGCGTCGCCCGTAGAAAGCGCATCATCAACACCGCCAACGCGCCCGCCGCCAAGGGCTTCCGTTACATGCCGGAAACCGGCGAAGAACGGTTCTCCTCCTTCTGCGGTGTCCCTATCCAGCGCCTCGGCGACGTGCTCGGCGTTCTGGTCGTCCAGTCCAAAGCTGCCCGCGAGTTCACGCCTGACGAAGTGTACGCCCTCGAAGTCGTCGCTATGGTGCTGGCCGAAATGACCGAGCTTGGTGCCTTTGTTGGCGAAGGCGCGGCGCTTTCTGCACGCCACCAGCAAGCCGTCATGTTCCGTGGCACTGTCGGTCAGGAAGGCGCCGCCGAAGGCCGTGTCTATTTGCATGAGCCGCGCGTGGTTGTGACCAACCCGATCTCCGACGACCCAGAATCCGAGGCCAAGCGCCTGACGGAAGCCGTCGAAACCCTGCGCGTCAGCGTCGATGACATGCTCGCCGACGCCACGGGCGGAAATTCGGAGCAGACGCAAATCCTCGAAGCCTATCGCATGTTCGCCAATTCCAAAGGCTGGATGAAGCGCATGCTCGAAGACGTCGAAAACGGCCTTTCGGCCGAAGCTGCCGTGGAAAAGGAGCAATCCCTCGCCCGTACGCGGATGAGCCAAGCGACGGACTCCTACCTGCGCGACCGCCTGCACGATCTTGATGATCTCTCCAACAGGTTGCTGCGCATCCTAACCGGCCAAGGCTCCGATACTGGTGCCGAAATGCCCGATAATCCGGTGCTGATCGCCCGCAATATCGGCCCGGGTGAACTGCTTGATTACGGCAAGAAATTGCGCGGTATCGTTCTGGAGGAAGGCTCCGTCGGCAGCCACGCGGCAATCGTTGCGCGTGCATGGGCGATCCCGCTGATCATCAGTGTCAAAGGCATCACCACCGAAGCGCTAAACGGCGATCCGATCCTGATCGACGGTGATCAAGGCATCGCCCATTTGCGCCCTGACGAAACCGTCAAAACGGCCTTCCGCGACAAGATGGCGATGCAAGCCCGCGCCCAACAGCGCTATGCCTCAATCCGCGACCTGCCCGCCACCACGTTGGATGGCACCACCGTCGCGCTGCACATGAATGCCGGCTTGATGGCCGATCTCCCCTCGCTCGAAGGCTCCGGCGCCGAAGGCGTGGGCCTGTTCCGCACCGAATTGCAATTCCTCATCCGCCACCAGATGCCCAAGCGGGCAGAACTGTCCGCGCTCTATTCGCATGTGATGAAGGCGGCTGGCGGCCGTCGCGTTGCCTTCCGCACGCTCGATATCGGCTCGGATAAAGTGCTCCCCTACATGAAGCCGAACGACGAGCCGAACCCTGCGATGGGCTGGCGTGCCATTCGCGTGGGGCTCGACAAACCGGGCGTCTTGCGGATGCAGATTCAGGCGTTGATCCGCGCCGCAAATGGCCGCCCGCTGACGCTCATGTTCCCCTTCATTGCGCAACTCCAAGAATACGATGCCGCCCGCGCCGAAGTGGACAAAGCCCTCGAACGCGAGCGCATCCTCGGCCATCCGATCCCCGAAAAGCTCGAAGTCGGCGCGATGCTGGAAACGCCGTCGCTCGCCTTCGCGCCGGATGATTTCTTCAATCGCGTCGATTTCCTGTCCATCGGCGGCAATGACCTCAAGCAGTTTTTCTTTGCCGCCGACCGCGAAAACGAGCGCGTGCGCCGCCGCTACGATACGCTCAATGTCAGCTTCCTGAACTTTCTGGAAATGATCGCCGAGCGCTGCGCAGCCTCCAATACGCCCCTTTCCTTCTGTGGCGAGGATGCCGGACGCCCCGTCGAGGCACTGTGTTTCGCGGCTATCGGCATCTCGATGCTGTCAATGCGCCCGCCCTCCGTCGGGCCGGTCAAGCACCTGCTGCGCCGCTCGAACCTGCACGAAGTGAAGCAGGTAATCGACAGCGCCCGTTCCGAGGGCGCGCAATCAGTGCGCCCCGCCGTGATGGAATGGCTCTCGAAGCAAAGCTGACTTAGGGAAAGCTCCGCGTCATCAATGCAGCGTGAAAGGCGTCCAGAACCGCCTGTTCATCATGGTCCCGCGCCAGCCGCCGCAGCCCAAAATGCACCTGCGCCACCTCTGTGTAGTAGCGGATAAAGGCATAATTCGTGCCCGCCCCCGCAGCTGCACCCAGAAGCGGCACCGCTTGGCTGGCCAGCTTTTGGGAAAGAACGGCGGCAAACTTCGGTGCCACGCGCGAAATCACGCCCTGCACCGCCGCGCCGGTAATCGAAAGCCGCGCCCCGATGAAGCTGGTATCGACACCATCATCCATGCCACCCGGTCCGCCTGCGCCGAACACCCGCAAGCATTCAATCCGCGTTTCCTCGCTGGTCGGGTCTTCGCCGTGGGTTTCGGCGATATCCTGCACCGCTCGAAAAATGACAGTGGTTGTCACCGGCAATTCCAACAGCGCCGTCGGCAAGCCACCTAGGCCGCCAACCGCGCCGCTAACCGTGCCCATGATCCGGTGCGCGCGGTCGCCTCTTGCAAGGTCCGCCATCGCGCCCTCGCGGCTTCGCGCGGCATATTCATAACTGCGTAAAAGCGCCTTGCGCGCAGCACTTTCAAGGCGGTCGCGCTGCTCTGCTGGGAGCATTTTCAGGCCGTCCTCGACCTGCCCGCCCACCAGCATCACCGCTTTCATCAACATCCCGCCGGCAGCTGCCTGTCGCTGGGCCAGTGCGGTCACCTCGGCGTGTGCGGCATCGGGCAGGGGTACGACCGGCACAACCGCCGTCGCCGCCACCGCGCTTTCCAAAGGTGAGTTTTCGTCTGTTTCCGGTGCGCCCATGGCTCATTACATGGGGAAATCAGGTCGGAATACAATCCCCGTCATAACGGCTGACCATGCCGCTGATGCCGTTCCACGCCCCATCCACGAGCGCTTGCCCCAGTACCCGATCAGGGTTTGTCGGTGGCGGCATCTCGACGCCTTCCAGCTTGCGAAAGCCAAACCGCGCGTAATAGGGCGCATCACCGACCAACATCACCCGCTGCCAGCCCAGCTCGGTCGCGCGGTTCAGGCAGCGCTGCATCAACAGCCCCCCGACGCCCTCGCCCTGCCGCGTGGGATGCACGGCAATCGGCCCCAGCAGGACCGTCACATGCTGCCCACCAACACAGACCGGCCAGTTCCGCACGGCCCCTGCCAAGATACCATCGGCATCCCGCGCAGTGACGCATAACTGCTGAATCGGCGCGACACCCTCGCGCAAACGATAGGATGAAAGCGCCATACGCCCCGGTGCGAAGCACAGGTCATAAAGCGCCTCCACCTCCCACCAGTCCTCTGCCTGCTCTTCGGCGAGATTGAGCATCTCCGCGCCGCCCCTGTTCGTCGCTGCACTTTACCTCCGACTAACACGACGCTACCTCCTGTTCCAAGCCCAGCCATGAAAGGAAGCGATATGTTTTACACGACCGAGGACGGACACCCGCTCCCGCACAATCCGTTCAAGGCCATCGTAAGCCCGCGCCCCATCGCGTGGATTTCCACCCGCGATGCCGCTGGCCGCGATAATCTCGCTCCTTATTCGTTTTTCAACGCCGTTTCCGATACCCCGCCACAGGTGGTGTTTTCTTCCACATCCGCAAAAGAAGACCGTGGAGACACCAAAGACACCGTCGCCAATATCCGCGATACGGGCGCCTTTTGCGTCAATATCGTTTCCTATGCGCTGCGGGACGCGATGAACCGCAGCTCCGGCGCATGGGGCCGCGATGTGGATGAATTCTTGGATGCAGGCATTGAAAAAGCGCCCTGCGAAACGATTTCCTGCGCCCGCGTCGCCGCCGCTCCCGCCGCGCTGGAGTGCAAGCTCCTGTCGATCACCCAGCTGAAGGGTAAAAACAGCTTCATGGTTCTGGGCGAAGTCACCGGCACCTATCTGGCCGATGACTGCATCGTTGACGGGCGCTTCGACGTCACCCAGTATGAGCCACTGGCACGCCTCGGCTATCGTGATTATGCGCGCGTATCTGAAGTGATCAGCCTAAAGCGCCCCAACGATTAACCGCGTCGGGCAGGTTCCGACGGCCTAGTGGCCGCCGATAATGCCCGTCCGCACGCCATAATCCGCCGCGATCTCGTAATCGGGGTCGTCGTCGCTATCGACCATCAAATGCCCCGCTTTGGTCAGCAGGCGGTGACAATCACGGCTCAGGTGGCGCAGCATGATCCGCTTACCCGCTTCCTCGTATTTCGTGGCCAGCGCCTCAACGGCCTGTAACGCGGATTGATCCACCACGCGGCTCGCCGCAAAATCGACGATCACAGTGTCGGGGTCGTTTTCGATATCGAAAATCTCGGCAAACCCGTCTGTCGAGCCAAAGAACAGCGGCCCTTGGATTTCGTAGACTTTCGCGCCTTCTTCGGTGTTCGAAGGCCGCGTGATCGCATGAATGCGCTTGGCATTATTCCACGCATAGGCCAGCGCCGAAACGATGACCCCGACGATAACCGCCGTCGCCAGATCGGTTGCCACGGTCACGACCGTCACCAGCACCGTCACAAATGCATCCGTCAGCGGCACTTTGGCGAGGATCTTCAGCGAGTTCCACGCAAACGTCCCGATCACCACCATGAACATGACGCCCACCAGCGCCGCGAGCGGGATCTGTTCGATCAGCGGCGCGGCAAACAGGATGAAGATCAGCAAGAACAACGCCGCGGCAATACCGGCCACGCGGGTCCGGCCACCGGATTTGACGTTAATCATCGACTGGCCGATCATCGCGCAGCCGCCCATCCCGCCGAGAAAGCCCGTCACGGTATTGGCAACGCCTTGCGCCATGCATTCCTGACTGGCACCGCCACGCCGTCCCGTCAGATCGCCCACAAGGTTCAGCGTCAGCAGGCTTTCGATCAGGCCGATGGCTGCAAGGATCAGCGCATAGGGTAGGATGATCTCGAAGGTTTCATAATTCAGCGGCACCATCGGCACATGGAACGCCGGCAGCCCGCCCTCGATCGAGGCCATATCGCCAACGCGCGGCACATCCAGCCCGAAGCCGATCACCACGGCCGCCACAATGCCGATCCCCGCCAGCGGCGCAGGAATGATCGTCGTTATCTTCGGCATGCCCCAGATGATCACCATCGTCAGCACCACCAACGCCAGCATCATGTAAAGCGGCATGCCAGATAGCCATTCCCCGCCAGACATCCCGTGGCCCGAGGCTTCCGCCGTGCCGGGCACTTGGAATTGCGTCAACTGTGCAAGGAAGATCACAATCGCCAGCCCGTTCACAAAGCCCAGCATCACCGGATGCGGCACCAGCCGGATGAACTTGCCCCAATGCATCGCACCAACGACGATCTGGATAATCCCCATCAGCACAACGGTCGCAAAGAGGTACTCAACCCCATGCTGCGCCACGAGGCTCACCATGACGACCGCCAACGCGCCCGTCGCGCCCGAGATCATCCCCGGTCTCCCACCGATCAGCGCGGTGATCAGTCCCACGATGAAAGCTGCATACAGCCCCACCAGCGGATGCACACCCGCAACAAAGGCAAAGGCCACCGCCTCCGGCACCAGCGCAAGCGCGACGGTCAGGCCCGAAAGCAGTTCGATCCGCAGCCGCGAGGCCGTGAAATCATCCGGTTCGGGGGCAAATGACATTCGGTCGGCAAGAGCCAACAGTGACGGCTTCGTCATGGATCAAGGTCCGTTCTATGGGAATTTCCCTGCCCCCTACCCCGCCACGGTCGTGATGTCACCCCCTCCCCCTTAAAAACTGCCCACCACCTTGCCACGCGAGCGCGGCTCTGCTTCTCTGCAATGCAGGGCTTGAGAGGGGCAACCATGAAAGCAAAGCTTGGGATCATCGGCGGTTCGGGGCTCTACGCGCTCGACGCCCTGTCAGGGGCCGAATGGCGCATGGTTGACAGCCCGTGGGGCACACCTTCCGATGCGCTTCTGTGTGGCGAAGTCGCGGGCGTGGAGGTCGTGTTCCTCCCCCGCCACGGGCGCGGCCACCGGCTCAGCCCCGATGTGATCCCTTACCGCGCCAATATCGACGCGATGAAGCGGCTCGGCGTCACCGATCTGGTTTCCGTCTCCGCCTGTGGCTCGTTCCGCGAGGATATGGCACCGGGTCATATCGTGCTGCCTGACCAGTTCATCGACCGCACCTTTCAGCGCCCGCCGAGCTTCTTTGGTACCGGCTGCGTCGCGCATTTGAGCCTCGCCCATCCCACTTGTGCGCGGCTAGGTGATCTGTGCGAGGCCACCGCCCGCGATCTCGGCGCGGCCGTCCACCGCAACGGGACATATCTGGCGATGGAAGGCCCGCAGTTTTCCACCCGCGCCGAAAGCCGCCTTTATCGCGAGGTCTGGGGCGCGGACATCATCGGCATGACCAACATGCCCGAGGCCCGCCTCGCCCGCGAGGCCGAGCTGTGCTACACCACCATCGCCATGGTCACTGATTATGACTGCTGGCATCCCGATCACGGCGCTGTTGACGTGAGCGAGGTGATCGCCACCCTCACCGCCAATGTCGCAACCGCCCGCGACCTCGTCGCCCGTCTGCCGTCGGGCCTCACCGCGCGGCCATCACCCTGCCCCTGTGGCTGCGACCGCGCCCTCGATCACGCGATCATGACCACCCCCGACGCCCGCGATCCCGCCCTCCTTGCCAAACTCGATGCGGTCGCAGGCCGCGTTCTTTCCTGACAGGATCCCCATGCCCACCGTCAAAGACTTCATCCGCACCATCCCCGATTTCCCCAAACCGGGCATCCAGTTCCGCGATGTCACCACCCTCTTCAACGATGCCCAAGGCTTCCGCATGGCGGTCGATCAGCTTCTGCACCCCTACGCAGGGGCGCAAATAGACAAGGTTGCAGGGCTGGAAGCACGCGGCTTCATCCTCGGCGGCGCCGTGGCGCACCAGCTGGGCAAGGGCTTTGTGCCAATCCGCAAGAAGGGCAAGCTCCCCGGTAAAACCATCGAGCAAGCCTACCAGCTCGAATACGGTGAAGCGGTGATGGAACTGCATGATGATGCCCTCCAACCCGGCGAACGGGTGCTCTTGGTGGACGATCTCCTCGCCACCGGCGGCACGGCGGAGGCAGGTATCCGCCTAATCGAAAAGCTCGGCGCCGAAGTGATCGCCTGCGCCTTCGTGATCGACCTGCCCGATCTGGGCGGCAGAGCCCTGTTAGAAAAGCTTGGCGTTCCAGTCCACGCGCTTTGCGCCTTCGAGGGCGATTAACGCCCCTCATCAAGCGCAGCGCAATCAGCCAACCAACGCCCTACCCCGCCCGCAGCACCGCGCCGGGATTGAAGATGCCTTTCGGATCGAGCGCATCCTTGATCGCCCGCATCATCGCCAGCTTCACCGGATCGCCATAGCGCTCCAGATCAGCGACCTTCAGCCGCCCGATCCCGTGTTCAGCACTCACCGAGCCTTCCATCGCGTGAACCAGATCATGCACACAGCGCTTCACGTCACCGCGAAAGCTCTCGTAATCCGCGCGGGTTTTGCCCTCGGCAGGGAACACATTGTAATGCAGGTTCCCGTCCCCGAGATGCCCAAAGCAATTGATCCGAAAATCCGCGATATCCCGCAGCTTCGGCCCTGCCACTTGGATAAATTCGGGGATACGCGACAGCGGAAGCGAAATATCATGCGAGCTAACAGAGCCGATCCGCCGGTTCGCCTCGGGGATCGTTTCGCGGATCGCCCAAAGGTCCGCCCGCTGCGCCTCGTTTTGTGCAATCACCCCGTCATAAGCCAGATCAGCCTTAACCGCCGCCTCAAAAAGCCGCTCCAGCGCTGCTTCCGGCTCCAAGCCTTCCGGCAGGCCCACGTCGATCAGCACGCCCCATTCCGGCATCGGCTCTAGCGGCCAGCGCATATCAAAACCCGCCTCGCGCAAGAAATCGAACCCCTGCCGGTGCATCAGCTCAAAGGCCGATATCCCCTCGCCAATCAAATTGCCCGCCAAAGCGAGCAGTTCAAGCGCCGCCTGCGGACCGGATGTGGCGAAGAACGCAGTCCCTTCCCGCGCCGGCACCGGCATCAGCTTCAGCGCCGCGGCGGTGATGATCCCGAGCGTCCCTTCGGAACCGATCATCAGATCCCGCAGGTCATAGCCGGTATTATCCTTCCGCAGCCGCGTCAGCCCGTGCCAGATCGCGCCATCGGCCGTCACCACCTCCAGCCCAAGGCACTGCGCCCGCGCGCTGCCATAGCGCAAGACATTCAGCCCGCCTGCATTAGTCGCCAGCAGCCCCCCAATCCGCGCTGACCCTTCCGAGGCCAGCGACAGCGGGAAGAGCCGCTCAACCCCCTGTGCCGCTGCCTGAATATCGGCCAGAATACAGCCTGCCTCTGCCACGAGCACATTCTCGTCGGCCCGCACATCGCGAATGCGGTTCATGCGTTCCAGCGACAGGATCACCGGCGCGGCACCACCTTCCTGCATCTGCCCACCGACAAGGCCCGTACCGCCGCCGTAAGGCACAATCCCGACGCCAGCTTCCGCACAGGCCCTCACGACAGTCGTCACTTCCTCAACAGAAGCAGGCGCAATCACACGCCCCGATCCCTGAAAGCGGCCACGCGGTTCGGTCAGGTAGCTATCGGTTGTTTCACGCACCGCACCCGCGCCCAAACGCTGCGCAAGCGCGTCGATAAATCCGTCCGTAACCGCATTCAGGGTCATTGCGCCACCTTTCGAAACTCCGCGCCCAAACGTAAACGTCGCGCCGTTAGCCCGCGTCTGTCCGCCCACGCCGATCGCTGCGCAAATTGGCATAGAGCACATGGTTACGCCAGCGTCCGTTGATCTGCAAATAGCTCTGCGCCACGCCTTCGTATTTGTAGCCGCAGCTTTCCAGCAAGCCACGCGACGCGGCATTTTCCGGCAGGCATCCGGCCTCAAGACGGCTGAGGTCCATCACGGTGAACGCATAATGAACCAGCGCCTTCAACGCCTCGCGCATATAGCCGTGGCGGGCATAGCGCTCGCCGATCCAATAGCCCGTGGTGCCAGCCTGCGCGGGGCCACGGCGGATATTGTCGAGCGTCAGCGCGCCGACCAAGCGCTCGCCCTCGCGCTCGAACAGGAACAACGGCACCGCCGCCCCGTTGGCAATGGAGCGCTGCGCCCAGTACACGCGATTGGTGAACCCCTTGCGCGACAGATGATCGCTCGCCCATGTCGGCTCCCACGGCGTCAGGAATTCGCGGCTCTCACTGCGCAGGTTGGCCCATTGCCGGTGATCGCCATGCTGCGGCGGGCGCATAACAAGACGCTCCGTCTCGATCTGTATCTTCGGCCGCCGCCCCAGCATTACGCTGCAAACCTGTCCCGCAAATCGCCAAGGCTGGGGGCATCGCCAGCAGGCCCGTAGAGCGCCATCGAGGTGCCACAGCTCCCCGCCATGCGTGCGCCGAAGGCCCGCGTATCGGCCAGCGTCACCGCATCGATCCGTTCGACTGTCTCTTCAATCGAACTCACCCTCCCGAAAACCTGCAACATCCGCACAAGGCGTTCGGCGCGGTTCGACGGGCTTTCCAATCCCATCAGCATCCCTGCCTTGATCTGCGCCCGCGCGCGGGCCAGCTCGGCCTCGCTCATATCGTCAGCGGCGCGTTTCATTTCGTCCACAGTCACCTCGGCCAACTCGCGGATCAGCCCGCCCGATGTGCCCGCATAGACGGTCATCATGCCGGTATCCTCATAGGCGCCAGCTTGCGCAAAAATCGTGTAGCACAGCCCGCGCCGCTCCCGCGCCTCTTGGAACAGACGCGATGACATCCCCCCGCCCAGAGCCGTCGCATATATCTGCGCGGTGTAAATCGCCGGGTCGTAGAAATCCGGCCCCTCGAAGGCCAGCGCCATATGCACCTGCTCCAGCGCCTTGTCCTCGCGGTACTCGCCGCCTGTCCAGCGCGCAGGCACCAAGCCATGCGCCTTCGGGCGTGGCTTCAAATGGCCGAAGATTGCCTCCGCCTGTTTCATGATCACGTCATGATCCACCGCACCCGCCGCGGCCAGTACCATCTGCTCCGGCCCGTAATGTTCGGCAACGAAGCCAGCCAGATCATCACGGCCAAAGCTGCGCACCCGCTCGGCGGGGCCAAGGATCGTGCGCCCAATCGGCTGATCAGCATAGGACACTTCCTGCAACCAGTCGAAAATGATGTCGTCAGGCGTATCGAGCGCCTGCCCGATCTCCTGCAAGATCACCCCGCGCTCCACCTCGATCTCCGCCGGATCAAAGACAGGGTTCAGCAAGATATCCCCGATCAGGTCCAGCCCGAGCGGTATGTCCTGCTGCAAGACCCGCGCGTAATAAGCGGTCATCTCGCGGCTGGTATAGGCATTGATATAGCCGCCCACATCCTCGATTTCCTCGGCGATCTGGAGCGCACTGCGCCGCGCCGTTCCCTTGAACGCCATATGCTCAAGGAAATGCGCAATGCCGTTCTGCTCGACCCGCTCATGGCGGCCACCTGCCATCACCCACACGCCGATAGAGGCCGATTGCAGCCCCGGCATATGTTCGGTGACGACCCTCAATCCATTGGGTAACGTATCAAACCGGACGCTCAATTCTGCACCTTTTCGGCTATCCGCGCGCGGATGATGGATTGCAGCGACGCAAGATCATTCGCCACCCTTGTCACCCGTTCTTCACGCTCGAAAAGGTCCGCCATGCGCGGCGGCAGCGCCGGATGCACGCCCGTCGCCACTTCCACTGCGGCGGGGAATTTCGCCGGATGCGCGGTCGCCAGCGTGATCATCGGCACCTCGGAGAGATGCGCCTCCGCCACCTTCACGCCCACCGCCGAATGCGGGCAAAGGATTTCGCCTGTCACATCCCGCTGAGTGGTCATCGTGGTGCTGGTTTCCTCTTCCGAGGCACGGCCACTGTCAAAATGGCTCTTGAGCCACTCGAACGCACCCTGACTGATCGCAAAGCCACCCTTATCTTTCAGGTCGACCATTTGTTCAGCCACGACCTTGCCGTCACGCCCGTAGGCATCAAAAAGCGCGCGCTCGAAATTCGACGACACCTGAATATCCATCGACGGGCTGATCGAAGGGGTCACGCCCTCTTTTGTCTGGGTGCCGGTTTCCATCGTGCGGTGCAGAATGTCGTTCTGGTTGGTCGCAATCACCAGTCGCTCGACGGGCAGCCCCATCACCTTGGCAATATAGCCCGCGAAGATGTCACCAAAATTGCCAGTCGGCACAGTAAAGCTGACCTTGCGGTGAGGCGCGCCAAGGCTCACAGCCGAGCTGAAGTAATACACCACCTGCGCCAGCACACGGCCCCAGTTGATCGAGTTCACCCCCGCCAGCGCAACCTCATCGCGGAATTGGAAATCGTTGAACATATCCTTCAACGCCGCTTGGCAGTCGTCAAAGTCACCATCCACGGCCAGCGCATGCACGTTGGCCTCGCTCGGCGTCGTCATCTGGCGGCGCTGCACTTCGCTCACCCGCCCTTGCGGGAAGAGGATGAACACATCCACATTGTCCAACCCACGGAACGCCTCGATCGCCGCACTTCCCGTATCACCGCTCGTTGCGCCCACGATGGTGATCCGCTTACCCGACCGCGTGAGCGATGCCTGAAACATCTGCCCAATGAGCTGCATGGCAAAATCCTTGAACGCCAGCGTCGGCCCGTGGAACAGTTCGAGGAGGAAATGGTTCGGCCCCAGTTGCACCAAAGGCGCCCGTGCGGCATGACCAAAGCCTGCGTAAGCGGCGTCGATCAAGCTGCGAAACTCCGCGTCAGTAAATGTCTCGCCAATGAATGGCCGCATCACGCGAAAGGCGATCTCCTCATAGGACTGCCCCGCCATCGCAGCGATCTCGTCTGCGCTCAGCATCGGGATCGTCTGGGGCACATACAGCCCCCCGTCACGGGCAAGGCCGGTCATCATCGCCTCTTCAAAGGTCAGGGCCGGAGCCTCACCCCGTGTCGAAATATAGCGCATCGCGTATCAGTCCTTTTGGCGTGCAATTCGGGTCAGCAGATACAAGGTCATCGCCGCCCATACAGCCGCCAGCAAAAACCAAGTTATCGCGTATTCTCTGTGATCGTTCTTGATCCCGCGCGTGTCTACCGGCAGCGGCATCAAACGCAGGTCGGGTTGCGACGTGCTGCGCAACACCACCATCAATCGCTCGGTGTCCAGCGCCTCGGCCATCGGGCCAATGTCACGGGCAAACCAGATGTTCTTTTCCAGATCGGGCGCAGGGGTGGAGGAGTTCACATCATCCGGCCAGATCAGGTTCGCTGTTACCTGCACCGGCGCGCGGGGGCTGACCTGATCCTTCGCTTCCAAAGGCAACAGGCCATGATCCATCAGGATGCGGCGGCCTGCGTCTGTCTCAAAGGCGGTGATCACGCGGTAGCCGGTGCCCGCAGCGGTGCCGCTCACCAGCACATGCAATTCCCTTTCGCCCGCCGTCCCGCTCAACGCCACCGCGCGATATTCATCGTCCAATTCGTTGGGCGCCTCTTTCAGCGCCACCGGCTCCGCCGCGATGCGCGCCTCGATCTCGTTCAGGATGCCCCGCTTCCAGTCAAGCCGCTGCACCTGCCAGACCCCAAGCGTGATCAGTACAGCACAGCCCGCAAGCCCGAGCAAAACCGGAAATATATACCGCCGCATGTCGATCCCCGAACTGGACCCTAAAATGAGAAACGCGCGGAGCACTGGCCCCGCGCGTCGTGTCTTATCCTGTCTCAGCGGAGGGGGGAACCCTCCCCGATAAGTTAGCCGCCCCAGATGTAGACAGCGGCGAACAGGAACAGCCACACAACGTCAACGAAGTGCCAGTACCAAGCTGCCGCTTCGAAGCCCACATGCTGCTCCGGCGTGAAATGGCCGCGCAGGACGCGGAACAAACACACCAGCAGGAAGATAGTCCCGATCAGGACGTGGAAGCCGTGGAAGCCCGTCGCCATGAAGAAATTTGCGCCGTAGATGTTGCCAGAGAAGCCAAAGGCAGCGTGGCTGTATTCGTAGATCTGGAACACGGTGAACAGCGCACCCAGAGCAACGGCCAGAATCAGGCCCCACTTCGTGTCTTCGCGGTTATTTTCATGGGACAGCGCATGGTGTGCCCATGTCGCAGCCGCGCCCGAGCACAGCAGGATCAGCGTGTTGATCAGCGGCAGGTGCCAAGGGTCGAATGTCTCGATGCCAGCGGGCGGCCAAACGCCGTCCACCATTGGGCTGTCCGGCCCCATCGGGTACATGGCATGCTTGAAGAAGCTCCAGAACCACGCGGCAAAGAACATCACTTCCGACATGATGAACATGATGAAGCCATAGCGCAGGCCGATCCGCACAACGGGGGTGTGGTCGCCGGTCTGGCCTTCATGCACAACGTCCGACCACCAGCCGTACATGGTGTAAAGCACACCAACAAAGCCGACGAGGAAGGCCCACGGACCGCTATCCTTCATCCACAGGACGGCGCCAAAGAGCATAACGAATGCCGACACCGAGCCCAACAGGGGCCAGATCGACGGTTGCAGAATATGGTAATCGTGGTTCTTTTCGTGCGCCATGTCGGTTTTCCCTGGGGCCTTTTCTCTAGTTAGTCTCTATGGCGTCTGGCGACGCGGTTGTCAAAGCCACCTGCACTTCTTCTTCAGGCAGGTCGATCTGGTAGAATGTGTAGCCGAGCGTGATGGTGTGGACGTATTTGCCCTCGCGGTCGTCCACGATTGCCGGATCTACAAAGAAGCTTACCGGCATTTGCACCGTTTCACCCGGTTGCAACACCTGTTCGGTGAAACAGAAGCATTCGATTTTGTCGAAGAAAACGCCAGCCTCATATGGGGCAACGTTATAAGCTGCCTGCCCTGCTACCGGCTGATCGGTCGGGTTATGCGCCTCATAAAACGCCAGCGCCGTTTCCCCGATGCGCACGGTCATTTCCCGCTCGACGGGCGTGAAGGTCCACGGCATGTCTCGCTCAAGCGAGGCGTCGAAGCGCACCTTAATCGTCTGATCCAGAATCACGTCGCTGCCTGCCTCGGCAACATTTGTTACCCCGCCAAAGCCCGTCACGCGGCAGAACCAGTCGTAAAACGGCACCGACGCCCAAGCCAGCGAGCCCATCAAAACAACCACACCAACCGCCTGCACAGCGGTCTTTTGAGGGCCTTCCAATGTCTTGCCAAACAACCGCATTACTGTGCTCCGTCCTCCGTACCTGTCTGCGCGTCAGGCACGAGCTGTGGTCGTGCCACATGATCGAAACGTTCAAATTTGCCAGCTTCACCCAGCTGGATGACTTTCACCACGGTGAGGCCAAAAACAATCGCGATGAACACGGCGAGGATGGCCCCCACCCCCAGATTGCGCCCCTTGCGGCGCGTATGGATCTCATGTTCGACCTTTATTGCCATCACCAGCCTCCCAATCCCCACGGGGCCAGCGCAGTCTCTGCCAGCAGCGCACTGAAATGTGCAAAAAGATAATAGAGCGAAATGCGGAACACGCGCTTTTCGACGGCGTGATTGTCCGCTTCCGAGGCCGCGTCGTCACGCTTCCATAGCGCCACAGCGCCTTTCAGGAACCATGCGTTCATCACCACCGCCACGGCGAGGTAGATCGGCCCGCCGATCGAGGTGAACGCGATGCCCAAAGCCACCGGCACCAGCGCCAGCGTGTAGCCGAGGATATGGTTGCGCGTCACGCGGCGGCCATGCGTCACGGTCAGCATCGGCACGCCCGCATTGCCGTAATCGGATTTCACAAACAACGCCAAGGCCCAGAAATGCGGCGGCGTCCACATGAAGATCAGCGCGAACATCAGCGCACTTTCCACGCTCACGCTCCCCGTCGCAACGGCCCACCCCACCATCGGGGGGAATGCACCAGCAGCACCACCGATAACGATGTTCTGCGGCGTCGAGCGCTTGAGCCACATCGAGTAGACAACCGCGTAAAAGAAAATGGTAAAGGCCAGCAAGCCCGCCGCGACGAAATTCGTCGCCAGCGCCAGCAACACAACCGAGAATACCGAAAGCGTCAGCCCGATGGCGAGCGCTTCTTCCGGCGCCACGCGGCCCGAGGGGATCGGCCGCTTCGCGGTGCGCTTCATCTTGACGTCGATGTCTGCGTCCCACCACATGTTCAGCGCGCCGGATGCCCCCGCGCCGACAGCAATGCACAGGATGCCAACAAAGCCGATATAGGGATGCACCGGCACCGGCGCGACCAACAGGCCAACAAGCGCGGTAAAAATAACCAGCGACATCACACGCGGCTTCAGCAGGGCGAAATAATCGCCCATGCCTGCTTCGCGTCCGGTGTCTTGTGCACTGATATCTGTCATCTCTGATCCAGATAGAAGGCGGGAGCGCCAGTTACAGATCGGGCGACATTATGCCGCCCGAAGTCGTTGGTATCGGGTCTTAGACGCCGTATTCCAGCTTGGCTTCCGCCAGCCATGCGTCATAGGTTTCTTGGCTAACGACCTTGACGGTGATCGGCATGAAGGCGTGGTCTTTACCGCAAAGCTCGGAACACTGGCCAAAGTAGATGCCTTCGCGCTCAGCGGAGAACCAAAGCTGCGCCAAACGGCCCGGAACGGCGTCCTGCTTCACGCCAAAAGCGGGGATCGTCCACGAATGGATCACATCGGCGCCCGTAACGGTCATCACGACGGTCTTGCCGACCGGAACAACAACAGCGGTATCGGTTGCCAGCTTGAATTCCTGATCCGAATAGCCTGCTTCTTCGAGCTGCGCAGAAATCGAGTCGTTCAGGTTGCCTTCACCATAACCAATCATAAAGCTGTCGAAGGCCACGCCTTCGTCAACATATTCGTAACCCCAGTACCACTGGTAGCCGGTGACTTTGATATTGATGTCGCCTTCGGGGATTTCCTGCTGCTTGAACAGGACCGGCAGCGAGAAAGCACCGATAAAGACGAGAATCACGATCGGGATGATTGTCCACGCAACCTCGAGGGGCGAGTTGTGCGTAAAGGTCGCCGGTGTCGGATTCATACGCTTGTTGTAGCGGACGATCACATAAGCCAGCAGGCCGATCACGAAAATGGTGATGCAGGTGATAATCACCAGCAGCAGGCCGTCGAGCCACTGGAGGTCGCGGGCCAGTTCAGTAGCTGCCGGTTGGAAACCGAGCGCCTGATCGATGGGAGCCCCGACAATGTCGAGATCCTGATTAACGGCCTGCGCAGAGGCAGCAGCACCCGAGAGGATCAGGCCGGCGGTTGCCGCAAGCTTGGTGACGAAATTGGTCATACGCATGTCATACCCTGTTCTGTCTGGCGCATTCGCGCCCCTGAAGGACACCATACCCTGCACGCGGGCAGGAATCCCGTTGTATCCGGCGATGCATGTCCCATATCCTGAGCAACAACTCAAGAAGTAGCATTGCGGCAAACGGCCGCTTTTCGTGATTGAAACGTACCTGCAAGGAAAAAAAGCATGTCCGATACTCCGTTTCGCCCGTTCGAAAGCCATCTGGACGCTGAAACCGCCCTCTCGCTGCTGCGCGAAGCCACCCTTGGTGCCGACGATGGCGAGCTGTTTTTCGAACGCCGCCGCTCGGAAAACCTCAGTTTCGATGACGGACGAGTGAAAAACGCCAGTTTCGATGCCTCCGAAGGATTCGGCCTGCGCGCCGTGCGCGGCGAAACGGCAGGCTACGCCCATTCCTCGGTGATCGACGAACATGCCCTGCGCCGCGCGGTTTCCACCGCCCGCCTTGCCGTGGGTGAGGGCGGCGGCACGATGGCCGCAAGCCCGCAAGCCACCAATCGCAAGCTCTATTCCGATGCCGATCCGATGTTGGACGCGACATTCCCCGCCAAAATCGAAATCCTGCGCGAAATCGACGATTACGCCCGCAGCCGCGATGCCCGCGTCGTGCAGGTCAGCGTCAATCTCGCCGCCTCCCATCAGGAAATCGTCATTCTGCGCCCCGAAGGAACCCAAGTCGGCGACATCCGCCCTATGGCGCGGCTCAATGTTTCGGTGATCGTCGAGCAAGACGGCCGCCGCGAAAGCGGCATGTCCGGCGGCGGCGGGCGCACCGGCCTCAGCGGCTTGATCGATCCCGCGCATTGGAAGCCTGCCGTCGATGAAGCCCTGCGCATCGCGCTGGTAAACCTCCGCGCCGAACCCGCGCCAGCAGGCGTGATGGATGTGGTGCTTGGCCCCGGCTGGCCGGGCATCCTGCTGCACGAGGCCATCGGCCACGGGCTGGAAGGTGATTTCAACCGCAAAGGCACCTCCGCCTTCGCCGGTCTGATGGGCCAGCGAATCGCGGCACCAGGCGTGACGGTCCTCGATGACGGTACGATCCCCGACCGGCGCGGCTCTATTACCATCGACGACGAAGGCACCCCGTCGGCCAAGAATACACTAATCGAGGACGGCATCCTCGTGGGCTATATGCAAGACCGCCAGAATGCCCGCTTGATGGGCGTCGCGCCCACCGGCAACGGCCGCCGCGAAAGCTATGCCCACGCTCCCATGCCGCGCATGACCAACACCTATATGCTTGCAGGCAATGCCGATCCCGCCTCCCTCGTGGCCGAATTGAAGGACGGCATCTACGCCGTTGGCTTCGGCGGCGGTCAGGTGGATATTACCAACGGAAAATTTGTGTTTTCCTGCACCGAGGCCTACCGCGTGAAGGACGGCAAAGTCGGCGCGCCCGTGAAAGGCGCAACCCTCATTGGCGACGGCGCCACCGCGCTGCAACAGATTCGCGGCATCGGCAATGACCTGCAACTCGATCCGGGTATCGGCAATTGTGGTAAGGCCGGCCAATGGGTGCCGGTGGGTGTTGGTCAGCCCTCGCTGATGATCGGCGGGCTGACCGTTGGCGGTGCTGCCGCCTGATAAGAGCGCCCTTCACGGCCTCTTTTGCCGTTTACATGCGGTTAACTCCGCCCGTTCTACAACTGCGTTGCAACAGGCGGAGCACGGGATGACCGACCCTTGGCATCTTTAAACTCACCCCCCACTCCCACCCACCACGGAGGATGACAGGATCTCTGCGCTCCGCCTGTTGCGATCACCACGCATCGGGCCGCGCAGCTATCACCGTCTGTTGGCCGAATATGGCAGCGCTGCCGCTGCCCTTGCCGCCCTGCCCAAAATCGCCCGCGCCGCAGGGAAACTGCACTATCACCCCTGTACGGAGGCCGACGCCCTCCGCGAACTGCGCGCCGGCAAAAAAGCGCACGCCCAACTGATCGCCTTCGGCACGCCCGCCTATCCGTCACTCTTATCGCAGATCGACGATCCACCGCCCCTCCTCTGGGCCATCGGGGATCTCTCGCTGCTAGCCCGGCCCGCGATCTCGATCGTCGGGGCGCGTAATGCCACCTCACTTGGCCGCCGCATGGCCCGTCGC